>Ga0315281_10007195_pt1 | contig 15720 bp, 7 predicted proteins | sample YL17G07_0_MG_FD_204540 | JGI IMG/M metagenome (GOLD analysis project Ga0315281, IMG submission 204540) | Sediment microbial communities from Yellowstone Lake, YNP, Wyoming, USA - YL17G07_0 | ecosystem: Environmental > Aquatic > Freshwater > Lake > Sediment | place: USA: Wyoming | collected...
CGCCGTCGGAAATCCCTTCACGCCGGGCGTCTTCGGGATTCAACTCCAGGATATCCTCGGGGACGAGTTCGCGTTGCGGCGTGCGGCGTGTCATGGTGCCGACGTTGTAGTGCTCGAGCACGCGCCCGGTCACCAACAAGAATGGAAAGCTCTCCGACTCCTGCTCTGGACTCGGCACATACTCGATGGCCGAGAGCCGCCCCTTGCCGCGCATGAAGCCGTCGGCGTGCATGCGCGAGGTCCCGGGATGATCGCGCGTCGGGCAGGGCCATTGCAGGCCGTCGCCGGCCAGCCGGTCATAGCTCACCCCGCCGAACAATTGGGGCGCCACGCGCGCCACTTCATCCAAAACCTCCGCCGGCTTTTCGTACGGCCACGCCGCGCCCATGGTTCGCGCCACGTTGCGAACTACAAGCCAGTCCGGAAGCGCCTCTCCGGGCGGCTTCACGGCGGGCCGCACATGCTGGATGCGCCGCTCGCCGTTGGTGAAAGTCCCCTCTTGCTCGAGCGCCGCGGCAGCGGGCAGCACCAGATGAGCGAAGCGCGCGGTCTCGGAGAAGAACAGTTCCTGCACGACCAGGAATTCGAGCCGGGAGAGCGCCTCAACGACGTGGGCCTCGTTCGGATCGCTCTGCGCAACGTCCTCGCCCTGGATCCACAGGGCGCGAATACTTCCGCGCGCCGCGGCGTCAATCATCTCGGGGATGGTCAGGCCGAGCTCTTCCGGCGGAACGGCGCCCCAGTTCTGCCGCAAACGTTCCCGCACATCGGGGTCCCGCAGCGATTGGTAACCCGTCACGAGGTTGGGCATGCTGCCCATGTCGGCGCTGCCCTGCACGTTGTTTTGTCCCCGCAGCGGCAGCATGCCGGCGCCCGGCCGTCCGATGCTTCCAGTCAGCATCCCGAGATTGCACAGGGTCTTCACCGACGCCGTCCCCTGATGCAATTCCGAAAGCCCCAACCCGATCACAAAGAGGCTGGGCCCGCAGTTGCCGACCAGGCGCGCCGCCGCGCGCATCCTTTCGACGGTGATTCCCGTCTGAACAGCCACGTCGTCCAGGGAAAGATCGTGCAGGAACGAGCGTAGCGCCTCAAAGCCCTCGGTCCGCTCGTTCACATAGGCCGTGTCAACAAGCCTCTCTTCGATCAGCACTTTCGCCAGCGCGTTGAATAACGCGACGTTACTGCCCGGGCGCAACTGGAGGTGAACGTCGGCGTACTCGGCGAGCTCGATGCGGCGCGGATCAATCACGATCAGCCGAGCTCCCCGCAGCACCGCCTGCTTGAGGCGCGCTCCGATAACCGGATGGCCTTCGGTGGCATTCGTCCCGGCCATGACAATGCATTGGGCACTCTCGATATCCGCGTAAGAGGCCGAAGCCGCGCCCGTGCCCGTCACCAATTGAAGCGCGAGCGCGGTCGAGGCATGGCAAACCCGCGCGCAGCAGTCCACGTTATTCGTGCCGACGACGGCCCGGAAGAGCTTTTGCAGCAGGTAGCACGCTTCGTTGGTGGACCGGGATGAGGTGAACGCGCCGAGGGCCGCGGGCCCGTGTTTGTCGCGTATCTCGGTCATCCGCTCGGCTGCAAAGGTTAGCGCTTCACCCCAGGAAATCGGCTGCCAATCGTCACCCACACGCTTGAGCGGCCGTGTCAGGCGGTCCGAGGAGTGGTGGTACGCATGCGCGTACCGCCCCTTCACGCACAAGTGGCCGCGATTGACCTCGGCGTCCGGGACCCCCGTGATGCGCAGCACCTTGTTCGCGGCAGCTTCAATCTGGATGCGGCAACCCACCCCGCAATAACCGCAAACGGATTGGGTCACCGACTCGGCGGGTGCTGCCGCCATGCGATCACGGTCGCTGATGGCCAGGGTCGGACACTGGTCCACACAGGCGCCGCAGGCCACGCAGGCGCTCTCCGCGAAGCGTTCGCTCGACCCAAAGACCAGGCGCGTCGCCGGACCCCGTCCCGCCATCCCGTAAACGAACTGCCCCTGAATCTGCTCGCAGGCATTCAAGCAACGCCGGCAGTTGATGCAAAGTTGAGGATTGAAGCGCAAATACGCGTGGGTCCTGTCGATCTCCGCGGATTGGTCAGACTTGCCAACCGGAACGGGCAGGTCATATTGGCGGAGCAACCGAGTGAATTGGCTGTCGCGACCATCGCTAAGGAAACCTGTTCCACCGTCAGCCGAGAGGTAGAGCGAGAGGATATCCCGTCGCAAGGCCTCGAGTTTCGGCGTGTGCGTCTGGATTTCCATTCCAGGTTGGATCGGTGCGTGGCAGGCTGCAATGGGTCGCCGCCCACGGTTGGTTTCAACCAGGCAGAGGCGGCATCCGCCCTCGGGCGTCAGGTGTTCTGCGTGACACAGGGTTGGAATCTCGATCCCCACCCGCCGCGCGGCTTGGAGAATCGTTTCTCCCTGCCGAATCTCAAAACTCCCGCCGTTGATCTTTGCCTGACCTGTGTTCACGATTGTCCCGCCGATTTGAAAATCCGGTCGCCGAAATGGCGGACCAGCGCGCGCATCGGACCGGGTAGGTTCTGGCCGAACGCGCACAGGCTCCCTTGATCCATCACGTCAAAGAGGCGCTCGAGCTGCGGGCGGGCTCCGGGCTGGCCATTCGCGCGCAGCAAATTCCAAGCCGCGCGCGACCCGAGGCGGCACGGCACGCACTTGCCGCAGGATTCCTCCATCATGAACTCGATCCAATGCTCGAGCAGGGCGCGCGAATCGCTCCCCTCGGGAATCGCCACCAGGCCGCCGTGACCCAGCTGGATGCCGCGCTCGCCCATCGCGCCGTAGCACACGGGCACGTCCCATTCCTCCGGCACCAGCAGGCTGCCCATCGGTCCGCCCAACACCACGGCCTCGAGCCGTCTTCCCCCCGCGCCGCCGCCGGCTTCTTCAATCAACTCGCGCAGCGTGATGCCGAACTCGACTTCCAGCAGGCCCGGCCGCGCAAAGCCGTGGTTGAAGCAAATCACCTTGGTTCCCTTGCTCTTTTCGGTGCCGAGAGCCGCATAAGCTTCCGGGCCGTGCTCGATAATGGGAGGGATATTCGCCAGGGTCTCGACGTTATTCACCACCGTGGGCTTGCCGTAAAGGCCCTCGACGGCAGGGTAGGGCGGGCGAATCCGCACCTCGCCACGAAAGCCCTCGATGGCGTTGAGCATCGCGGTCTCTTCGCCGCACACGTAGCTGCCTAGCCCCTCAACCACCGACACGTCGAATGCAAACCGGCTCCCCAGGATTGACGCGCCGAAAATCTCCGCGGCCCGCGCCGCCTCGACAGCCGCGCGCATGCGCTCGATGGCTCTTGGGTATTCGGACCGTATGAAAACGATTCCGCGGCTCGCGCCCACGGCATAGCCGCACAGGAGCATGCCTTCGAGCACTCCATGCGGATCCTGCTCCATCAAGACGCGGTCGATGAAAGAGCCCGGGTCGCCCTCGTCGCCGTTCACCACGACGTAGCGCGGTTCGCCCGGCGCTTCCGCACAGGCGCGCCACTTGGCGCCGGTGGGAAAACCCGCCCCACCCCGGCCCCGCTGTCCCGAGCGTTCGACCGCGCCCAGAACTTCTGCCGGGCTTTGCGTGAGCGCCTTCTCGATCGCCCGGTAGGCGCCCGCCGCGCGCGCCGCGTCGAGCGCCGAGCAATCGCCCGCGAGCACGCGGCCCAGCACCAGCGGCTTCCGGACAAGCGACCGCGCGGAAGGGGCGAGAGCCGGCGCGGACGTTTCTCCGCCGCCTTCCGCCAGCCGCCACGCCTCGCTTCCCGCGTGAACTTCGCCGCGCTCGTCCAAGACCGCAGGCGATTGGTCGCAAAAGCCGAGACAGTAAACGTCCCGGCAAGGGGATCGGTCCGCCAAGAGAGACTTTAGCTTTGCCGCGCCTGCCAGCGTGCACGAGGTGCCCTGGCAAATGCGGATCGCATCTCGGCGCGTGTGCAGATCCGTGTAAAAGGAAAGCGCGCCCCTGACCGCAGCCTCCGGAAGGCCCACCTCGCGAGCCAATTTGCTGACGGACTCTGGGCTAGGGTCTAGCCCCGAGCTGGGGGTGGGGTGCACATTGGAAAGAGGAACACCCACTCCATGACGGGTTTTCCGGTAGCGTCGCAGGGCTTTCATATTCCAGCTCTGCCAAAAGCGCCCCATTCTAATCCCGATAGGTATTCCTGTGAAATCCTATTTACGTCCAACCAGACACAATGTCCGACTGTCAAGATCGAACACTGAACTTTGTGTGCAAACCGAAACCCGTAGCGCCGGCCTACTGTTGCAATGATTCAATGAACCGATGGTCCAATGGCTCGAGGGCCCGGCTAGCCCCTAGAACCTGGCACCGAGCCCCCGGAACCTGTTCTTCCCCCCTTTATCGATGCGCCACCCGCGAGGCCGCCGGGCGGCCTATAAAAATGCAGGCAACGTGACTAATGAATCATAAGAAGCGTTATAATGAGATCGTATCCCCGCCGCCCTTCGACAGGCTCAGGGTGGTGAGCGTAGTCGAACCACAATCGTGGGGGTGCCGGGTCTTAGGTCCGTCAGCTGACGGTTTAGGCGGGTCGGCCTGAACAAGAGTTAGGCTGCTCCGGGGAGGCAGATGTGGAGGACCCGATTCTGCACTACCGTTCTGCCCTCTCTTACAACCGAGAGGTCTTCTTGATTCAGCAGGGCGCCCTAGTCAAGGCGTTCAGTGCGATCGACGGCAATTTCGCGTCCCTTATCCTGCCGCTCGCCACGAAGAGAGCCTCAAACGGGCACTCGCATGTCAGCCTTGCTCCATTCCTCATGTTACTTCAGCGGCAAGCTCGAGTGGCGTTCGAGCTCTTCTCAGCGGACCAATCATACCAAGGATGGGTTGTGGCCAGGCCTGGTGTCGAGGGTGCCTTGATTATCGGCAAGTGGGTCGACGATCCAGGGAATGCCCGTCTCTGGCAGAATCGTTACGAGAAACGCTCTGCGTATCGTAGTGCGTACTCAGGTCAGGCTCTTCGCTCGAAGAGCCTGGTCAACTCAGCCCGCATTCAATCGGTCTTATCTAAGATCAACGACGATTTCGTTCACGCCAATCCCGATTACTATGGTCGGCACCTTCTAATCCGGCCGGGCGATCCAGGCTACGTGAACGTGGCGCTCAATTACTTTGACGACGATCCAGTTCAAGAGGCACACGTGCTGGCTTTCCTGCACCTTGTCCTGGTGATACAGCAGGACTTGGCGGATCTCCTGGGTCGCCTGTTTGGCGTGCCCGTCGTACTCCCGAACGGCATCGCCGAGTTCGAGCGCACGTTTCTGCCGAGGGTTCAGCCACTTGTTGCTCGTTATTCGGGAGCCAAGGCGATCCTTGAGCAGCTCGGGAGCTGGCAAGGGGCAACCTGACAAGCATGTAGCGCAGAGTTTCGCGTCTCAGAAACTCTGCGGTACCAGCTCACATAACAGTCTGAGAATCCGCGCCGCTTTCAAGATGAATGGCTCGTCGTCAGAAGGCCAGCAGACCCCGGGAAGGAGGATGGATTGGCACAGAAAAAGAACCGAAAACGAGTACAGCAAAAGGCAAAGCATCCCGAGCGGATGGCTAACGGGTGCATTATTCCACCCCGCGTGCCGGATGCGGCCATGAACCAATTCACTCTCGGTCGGAACGAGAGCGAAGCGAAGCGGATCGCCGAGTACGTCGAACGGGAATGTTCCAAGGATCCCGAGCGAGTAACTTATCTTGAGAAGGTCCAGACGGAGCACGTCTTCGGTACTTCTTACGACTGCTGGAACGTGCGGACCGACAAGGAGCGCTATTGGGTCATTACCAGCCCCACGAATTTGTACCTTCAAGAATTGTTTCCCAGTCTGGACTATACGCTCTCGTTTCATATCGGTTTGATGGCGCGGGTCCAAGCCCGGCGCAAGGGTACAAAGGACGATCGACTCGGAGACCGATTGGCAGCCGCATTCCGCCGCTGGGAACAGGCTGCCGAGGCACTCGAACGAAGCGAAGAGTCAGAGGAGATACAAGCGGTTGGCATGCGCTGCCGCGAGTGCCTGATTGCCTTTGTGCGATCTGTTGCCAACCCTAACCTGGTGGCCGCTGGGCAAGAACCGCCGAAGGCGGGCGACTTCGTTCAGTGGTCAGAAATTATCGCGGACAGGATCGCGCCAGGATCGGGCGCACAGGAGATCCGGAAATACCTAAAAATGATCGCACGCTCAACATGGCAGCTCGTGTCATGGCTAACGCATGCGGCCAATGCCGGCCGCTATGACGGGACAACGGCACTTGACGGCACTTACGCAGTACTCAATGCGTTCGGGGCGGCGCTCCTCCGCCACGAACGTGAGACCAAAGATCGTTGCTTACGCTGCGGTTCGCTCCGCGTGCAGATCATATACCGGCCAGACTGTGATTCGGGCGACGCAGTTGCATGCGAAAGCTGCGGCTGGACCGATGCCGAGGTCAGAGCAGTTCGTAGCGGAAGCTGAACCGTGCGAACGGATAAGGTTCGTCCAGCACCGCGTCGCTGACCCGCGTGAGTGGCGCAGACATCGTTTCTCTTTGATGTCTGCGAGCAAGGTAGCGCAGACCTGTTCTGTAGGTCTGCGGCCTTTCGTGCGACACACACCACCAAGACGAACTTTCCACTTGACATTTGTAGTCAAGAATTGTAGACTATTATGTTTGCAGTTGGGCGAGGGCGGCCGGTTGGGCCGCCGGTCGCTTGCTGGAGAACTGTCATGCTGAGCCCTTCGCTTGTCATCCTGAGTGAAACGAAGAGCCTGTCCGCCAGCTGGCGGACTCAGGGTAAACTCCGCCGAGCATCTCGGTATTCATGAGGCCAGGGAAATGCATAGATCCTTCGTCGCCCCGACTCAGTGCGTCGGGACTCCTCAGGATGACAACTTCCCGACCCAAGGCGTCGTGATTCCTCAGGATGACAGTCCCCCGCCCGCTTCAGCAGACTGTAGCGCGGCCCTTATATATAGGAAAAGACGAAGCTAGGATGGCCCTTAGAATCAGCGCGTTACAATTTTTTGGACAAAGCGAAGCTACGATGTCATTGAAAACAAAGGGACTGTTGAGAAATTAGGCAAAGCTAGGATATTGCTTAGAATGAGCAAGTTAAGCATCCAGGGAGGGAAAGCGAAGCTAAACTTCGGGCGCGGGGGCGCAAGCTACACCGCAATTGCCGGCGCGTATACGTCAGCGTACTTACGAAACCCCGCTCTAAGGAAGCTCTTTGACGCGAATGTTGCGGAACTCGACCAGCGCGTCGTGTCATGCGCCCCTTGATTTCTCGGGTGGCATCGGAAGCAATCTGCTCCACAGAAAAACGCTTCCGCTTCACGGCAAGACCTCCTTTTCGACTGCTAGATTCTGCCGGAAACTAACTCTCCAAGAGGATCAAAAGACCCGGGGCCGGCCAGTAGCCCAAATGGGCTATCGAAGGTGGTGCTCTGCCCGCCGCAGGCGGGGGTCATATTTCGGCTGAGACGCGACTGTTAGTGATTGCGTCGGAACTTGTATCCAATCGTAGACTCTCTAATTTTGAGCTCGGTCGGAAAGCGAATCGTCACAGGTGAGGAGAGGCCATCTCCAGATTCTATTCGTTGAATAAGGAGATCGGCACCTTTGTAGCCGATGGAGTAGGCAGGCTGGGAGACCGTGGTCAAATGGGGCTTGAAGACCTCGGTGAGGGGCAAATCATCGAAGGTGGCGAGTGCGACATCGTGAGGGCAGCTCAGGCCGAGCTCGCCGAGGGCTTTCAGAACTCCGATGGCCATCAGGTTGTTGGAGATGAACAAAGCTGTTGGTCGTTCACTTCCAATCAGAAGCTCACGTCCCCTGCGATAACCGCTCTCGGTGTGGAAGTCACCTTCCCGGATCCATTCCGGCCTGACCGTGACGCCCGCCTCGGCGAGCGCTTCTTTGTACCCCTGGAGCCGCTGCTGGGCGGTCTGGAGCACCAACGATCCGGTGACAATGCCGATTCTCGTGTGACCCAGTGCAAGCAGGTGCCGAACACAATCGTGGGCTGCCGCCGCGTTGTCAACCGATACGGAATCCACTTTGATCCCCGGAGGCACGCGGTCTAAACAAACGATGGGAGTCCCTCTTCTGAGTGTTTCCCCGATGTGAGTGGGGCACTCTACGCCGGGGGCAACTACTAGAAGAATGCCATCCACACGCCTTGACCTCAAGACTGATAGGACCTGTTTCTCACGATCAACCCGGTCATCGGTATTGAAGGTCAAAATCAAATAGTTGCGCTCGAGGGCGGCGTCTTCCGCCCCTCGGACCAACTGGGAGAAAAAGGGATTGGTGATGTCGGAGATGACCATACCCAGCATCTTCGTGCGCTGCAGCTTCAGGCTCCGCGCAACGTGATCCGGGTGGTAGCCGAGCTTGCGAATCGCGACCAGAACACGTTCTTGCCTTTTGCGGCTGACAGGAACGCTCCCGGTTATGACGTTGGAGACCGTTCCTATTGATACTCTCGCTTCCTGAGCGACTTCCTTGATGGTGGCCATCAGTATGGACTGAACTGCGCCTCTCGAAGCGGACTGAGAACGTTTCCGAAAAGGGCTTACATCCTGAAACGATTCAGGATTTGCAGGATTCTACCGCATCTCTGCGTGTTGAGTGTAGGAATTATGATTCCCACGCCCGCCGGCGCTCCACATGGGCTCACTGGACATCCAGATCGCGTGCTTCTCTGTTGGCCGGCCGGCCCTTTTCCGAAACGGCATCGCTCCCTTGACCCTTCAGTGACGCTTCGAACCGTTGCAGCCGCTTCAGGATTTCCTGTTCCCGGGCTGCGTCATCCTTGCGGTTGGCCTTGTTGTAAGCGTTCAGGAGCGTGGTGTGAACCATAACGCTGTCAGGAGCCTGCTTGGTGGCGGTTTCGAGTTCCGCGACCGCCCGATCTGTTTCCCCCAGCTTTAGAAGGATTCTTCCGAGGACCAAGTGACCAGCAAAGAGCTCGGGTGCCGATTGGACAGCTTCCCGGGCCAGCTCCAGCCCGCCCGAAGGATCGTTCAGGTATTGGGCCCGAATCGTCGCTATCTGCAATCGAGTCATTGGGTCGTTGGGCGAGTTCTGCAGTTCGGCTTTAAACGACTCACAGGCTTCAGCGTACAAGGCATGGGAGGCAAGGTATTTTCCGTATGTGTAATTCAGTCCTGGCAAGCGAGGATCCTTGGCGATCAGCTTTTCAAAGGCCTTCCTCCCATCGATTACTGCCATGTCTCGGCTCCGAGCGACGAGTGTGCCAACTTCCATCACCACAGGGCGGAGGGCCGGCTCTTCTCCACCTGGAAGTGCGCGGACGCGCAACGAAGCCAGTCCATAGGCTTCCATTAGTTCGTCGCTGGCCACGCCCTCGCGAGAGAGCAGCAGGAGGCGGACCAGCGCCGTGTCGAAGTCTCCGCGCAGAACCATCACGGCGGCAGTGTAGTAATAGACGAGGCGAAACAGCGTGTCGTTGGCGAACTCGAAGGTCCTCGCCTTCTCCAAGTGCTCAACGGCGAGGTCATACTCTCCCATACGGAACTCGCAGATACCTAGCAGGGCCCATGCATCTCCGCTCCTCGGCTGGATCTTCACGAGATTCTGGAAGGCTTCTCGGGCCTGAACGTATTCCTTGCGGTCCGCTAAAAGGATTCCGAGACTCTCCCATCCCTTGGCCCACCGAGGGTCTTCGGCGAGGGCCTTCCGGTAAAGCCCAATCGCCTGTTCGGCCTTGCCCGCATTCTTGGCCGCCTCAGCCGCGGCAGAACGCGACTCAGAATTTGACGGGCTTTGGCTTGGCGTTTGGCCGTTTGCCAAAATCGGAGAATTTAGTAGCCAGAGTGCCAGGACAAATACATGCAGCAGGACCGAGAGGCGCTTCGCCAGCTGCGACTTCAGAATCCCTAGGGGACACATGCGGTTTCTCTTCTCACCCATGGGCTAGGACTCGCAATGGGTGTGAAACCCGTGCCAGTGGTCGAGCCTGCCCAAGACGGGAGAGCCCCAGAATCGGCAGGGCCAGCAAGGTTCAGTCAACTGTTGGCACCAGCGGCCGTGTCGGCAGTCAGTCTGGCAAATAATACCAGCACTGCTACTCAAACCTCGATCCTGCGTTCCCGGACTAGCGCACTCTGCCTTACACTTTCTGCTTGACAAACCATCGCGTCGCGCCTATTTTACAGCCGAAGTTGAAACGTTTCAAGTATGAGCCCACTCCGGACAGCAACGGCTTGGCTCACTGTTACTTCCGTTTTGCGCCTGTAACACTTAGCGGTGTGTTTTCATTTTAGGCAAGCTTTGACAGTGTTGCACTGAGTGGTGGCGAGGGCGAGTTGGGCGGAGGATTGATGCAAAGGAGAATTGAAATGTGGCGAACTGGGAATAGGCTCCTGGTGCTCTTCCTGTTTTGGGCTTTGGGATCTTGCTGGTTGATGGGGCAAACGACCATTAGTAGCACGATACTCGGTACGGTGGCCGACTCACAAAAGGCCGTGGTGCCGGGCGCCTCGGTCACGCTTAAGAATGTCGACACGGGCATCGAGAAGAAGTCGATGACCGGAAGCGTCGGCGAGTATAACTTTCCGAATCTGATGGCAGGCAATTACCAGGTCGAGGTCGCGAAGGAAGGATTCAAGAAGTCCCTTTCGGAAGTGACGCCGCTCGAAAACGGCACGACCCTGCGCGTCGACATGTCCCTCGAAGTCGGCCAGGTAACGCAGGAAATTACGGTCACTGCGGCCGCGCCGTTGCTTCACACCGACGACGCCGACGTCAACCAGGTGATCGAGAACCGCGTGGTCAGGGATGTTCCGATTGAAGGCCGGAACTTTCTCAACTACGCCGTCTTGTCACCGCTCTTCAACAGCGGCACGGGCGACACCACGCGTGCTGACTGGGGCCTGGCTTCCGCTACGGCGCCGGGTTCCAAGGTCCTGAACCTGGGCGGAACCGAGTACGGCGTGGGCTACTACATCGACGGCTTGAACAGCAACGACAACTGGGTGGAAGGTCCAACCACCAACGTCAACATGGACTCTGTCCAGGAAGTGAAAACTGAGATCGTCAACTACTCGGCGGAGTACGGGCGCGACGTCGGGCAGCTCAGCTTGACCACCAAGTCCGGCACTAATAGTCTGCACGGGACAGCCTACGATTTTCGCCAGGTCAACGGCCTGAATGCCCGCGACCCCTACACGATCTACGAGGATCCTGCGCGGGGTCGAGATGGCTGGCATCAAGACCAGTGGGGCTTCAGTGTCGGCGGCCCTGTTTACATCCCCAAGATTTTCAACGGGAAAAACAAGGCGTTCTTCTTTGTCAGCCTAGAACAGCTTCGCCGGCGCGGCAACACGACCATCCTGGCTTACGTTCCGACCGCGCGTGAGCGCAGCGGGGATTTCGGGGAGTGGCTGGAGAGGTTCCCTGGCGACCCCTCCATGGTCATCTATGACCCTTCCACTTTTGATCCTGCGACCGGAGAGCGCCAGCCTTACACGGACAACATCATTACCAACGTCAACTCGCGGGCGGCCGAATACGTTTCTCACTTTCCCACGCCGAACTTCACCTCGACGATTGCCGAGGACATTCGGAATTGGAAGGGGAATACGACGACCGGAATCAATAATGACAACTTTTCTGCTCGATTCGATTACACCCTGTCGTCGAAGGACACGATTTACTTCAAATACTCACGCGACTCCGGAAGCAAGATCAACCAGGGAGGCCTCATCCCCGAACTGGCATTGGGCAATGGCCCGGTCCACCGGGTGAACATCTTCAATGGCCACTGGCTGCGGACCTTCGGGGCTACGCTCACGAACGAGTTGACCGTGGGTTACCTCCATGCCTACAACTGGCCGGAGCAGCCATCCCAAATCAAAAAGTTCGAAACGGTTCCCTGGTTTCGAGACCTGGTTCAGAACGTCTCGCTGCCGGGGGGCGGCCTCTCAGACTTTGATAAGAGTGTGCTGGGCGTTGAGGATGATGGCATCTACGCTCTGTATATGGGATGGCCTTTCGATAGCCTCAGCCTCGGGCCAGGTGAGTTCTGGTACCAGGTGATTCCCCAGCTCCAGATCGCCGACAACGCCACCAAGGTGTGGGGCAAACACACCTTCAAGATGGGTGGTCACTACTTCCGCCGCGATGAGCGCGACAATGACATCATCCGAAGCGTGGGATTCTACAGCGGGGATTTCCTTAACGGCTATGGATACACCAGCCGTGGGCCCGGCATCCTGTTGCCCGATGACACCCCTTCGTTGCCTCCAGACGGATCTGGCTGGGATTACCTGGCGGAGTTCATGACTGGGGCCGTTACCGACATGACGCAGCGGACTCATAATGTCGGCGGCGATAACAGCCTGTATTTCCGCATGCCGGAGTGGGCGGCCTTTTTCAACGACACTTGGCAGGCTAGTCCTCGGCTAACCCTGAACTTCGGCCTGCGGTACGAACTGGCTTCGCAGGGGTACAGCCTGAATAACTTCTGGGGTGTCTTGGACAAGAAATATGAAGGCCTCAGAATGTACATGCCCGGTCTCACTCCCGGGTCCCAGAACCCTCCTTATCCGGCCGACAAGAACAACTTCGCTCCGAGATTTGGCTTCGCCTACCGGTTCTCCGACAACTGGGTGATGCGGGGTGGCTACGGCGTATTCTATGAAACCGGGCGGTACAAGTTCATCGACCAGATGTTCTTTAATGCTCCAGGCTACGGAGGATCGTACTACAGCTCTCCCGATTACGCCGGCATCAACGATTTGGACCCGAATGAGGTTTTCTTTACTCTGGACAATAGTTTTCCGGCGGCGATTGATGTTCCCAAAGGCGAGTGGCCTGTCCCGCTCGGCGAAAAGGGAGGAGTTCTCTACCCGCGCCAGGACACGACGACGATTGACGAGAACACACCCATCGCTCCGTACCTTCAGCGCTGGAGCCTGGACGTGGAGAGAAGACTCAAGAGCAACATGATCCTGACGGCCAGCTATGTCGGGTCGAAAGGAACCAAACTGGTCATCGCCGACGACCTCAACCTTCCGCCCCAGGGAGTCTATTTCGATCCGGAGGAGTTCCATCTAGCCCGGCCGAATTCCATTGCCAATGGCGGGGCCTATGTGGACCGCTTCGGCTCCATCAATGCCATCCACCACGGGGGAAACAACGCCTACCACGCGCTGGCCTTCAAGTTTGAGAAGCGCTTCTCCAATGGCCTGAGCGTACTGTCACATTACACCTGGTCCAAAATGACGGACGCCTTCTTCAACACCAACGGGTATAGTACTTCGGCCTGGAACGGCATCGGCGGCCAGTGGCACCGCGACTGGGCTCACGGGCTGTCCGATGCCGACCACACGCACCGCTTCGTCACGGTCTTCACCTACGAGCTTCCATTCGGGAACAACTTCAAGGGGATCGCGCGAACTCTGGCGGCCGGCTGGCAGGTAAACTCGGTTGCCGTTTTCGAGTCCGGAGCCCCAGCCACGGTGTTCAACGGTGATACAAGCTCGTTTGACTACATGGGCGACGTGCCGATCCGTGTGTGCGATGGCAACGGAGGGTCACATACTTTCTTCCAATACTTTGATACGAGCTGTTTCGTGAACCCTCCCGCCGGTGTTCGTGGCAACGCAGGTCGCAACATCATTCGCCTGCCCGGCATCAACAACTGGGACATCTCCGCCTTCAAGAAATTCAAGATCGGAGAGGGTAAGAGCCTGGACTTCCGCTGGGAAATGTTCAATGCCTTCAACCACCCCCAGTGGAGCACGTTCGCCAATACGGATTGGGGCGGCGTGGTGAACGATACTGGGACCAATCCCCTGAGCACCTTTGGAAGAATCAGTGGGGGCCGGCCCGGCCGGCACGTTCAGTTCGCGTTGAAGTTCGTCTTCTGAGTCGCAACGAATCATTGACCGGGGCCCGGCGTCGCCGAGTTCGCTGACGGTGGGCCTTTTTTCACCGGCCGATGCGTCAAGCCATTCGAGAGTGTTTCTCCATTCGTCCCGTTTTCGTGACGCCCGGCAGATTGGAGTTCCCATGCCCAAAGCCCTAAAACTGTTGGCCCTGCCAATTCTCGTGCTCACCGTCTCACTTCCTCTGGTTTCACAGGACAGCAAGTACCGTCCCCAAGGACAGCAAATTCCTACACCGGAATGTCTGATTATGAAAGGCGCTTGGGAGGGCGGGTCTAAGCCCTGCACTCAGAGTGAACACGAAACATGGCTCGCCGATATCACCCACTGGCGGAACGAGCGGCGCATTCGCATCGGTTACAGCGGTTCGCGTTATGATCTGCCCGCGCTCCAGTGGACCCAGTCCAGTTTCATGCAGCCGCAGATGATGGTCCACGACCGCTATTTCTATGATCCAGTGGCGCACCGATACACCGTCGATCGCTATCTTGACGATCTCGAAAAGCGTTACGGCGGAATCGATGCCGTGCTCCTCTGGCCCACCTATCCGAACATGGGCATCGACAACCGCAATCAACACGACATGATTCGCTCCATGCCGGGCGGTGTGGAGGGAGTCCGGCAGATGATTGCCGACTTCCATCGGCGCGGTGTTCGTGTGTTGTTCCCCATGATGATGTGGGACCAGGGAACCCGCGATTCCGGCATGTCCTGGCCAGATGCCATTGCCAAACTGATGGCTGAAATCGGCGCGGATGGCGTCAACGGTGACACTCAAGACGGCGTTCCGCTGGCTTACATCGAGGCCGCGGAGAAGATCGGCCATCCTCTGGTGTTCGAGCCCGAGGGTGGTCCAGCAGACGAAGCGCTGGCGTGGAATCTCATGACTTGGGGACAGTACCAGTACCCCTTTGTGCCGATGGTCGACAAATACAAATGGCTCGAACCCCGGCATATGGTGAACATCTCGGACCGCTGGAAGCGCGATAAGACTGACAACATTCAGTTCGCCTTCTTCAACGGCGTGGGCTGGGAGAGCTGGGAAAACATCTGGGGAATCTGGAACGGTGTCACTCCGCGAGATGCCGAGGCGGTTCGCCGCGTGGCGACCATCGAACGCGCCGTCGCTCCATTTCTGGTGAGCTCAGGCTGGGAGCCACACGCCCCAACCGTGCGTTACGGGGTCTTTGCCAGCCGGTGGCCCCTGGATTCGCAGACGGTTTGGACGATTGTGAATCGAAACGAGTACGACCTCAGCGGACCTCAGATCGAACTGCCCGCCCAGGATGGCGTGCGCTACTTCGATCTCTATCATGGTGTCGAACTGAAGCCTGTACGCAGTCGGGACGGGAAGGCCGTTCTAAGCTTTGATCTTGAGGCGCACGGGTATGGAGCTGTACTCGCTACGCCTTCCGATCCTGAAGCCGCAATTCGAAACCTAATGACGAAGATGAAGGAAATGACTGCCACCGCGCTGGCCAGCTATTCGCATGAATGGAAACCGCTCCCCCAACAGATGGTCCCGATCGCAGCCACCAAGCCTCCCGCCGGTGTGCCCGCGGATATGGTGAAGATCCCCGCAGAAGACTTTAATTTTCGAGTCCGAGGCATCGAGATTGAAGGCTTCAATGATATCGGTGTGGATGTGCAATATGCCTGGGAGAGTTTCGCGCGGCGCTACCACGACCACACCATGCACATCAAGTCCTTTTGGATCGATAAGTACCCGATCACGAACGCACAGTTCAAGAAGTTCCTGGATGCCACTCACTACAAGCCGCAGGACCATCTGAA
>Ga0315281_10007196_pt1 | contig 15714 bp, 16 predicted proteins | sample YL17G07_0_MG_FD_204540 | JGI IMG/M metagenome (GOLD analysis project Ga0315281, IMG submission 204540) | Sediment microbial communities from Yellowstone Lake, YNP, Wyoming, USA - YL17G07_0 | ecosystem: Environmental > Aquatic > Freshwater > Lake > Sediment | place: USA: Wyoming | collected...
TCCTCGATCCTGCCTTTCAACCGCTTCCCAGGTGTCTCCCCGAGCTGTTGATATTGGCCTGCCCATCCGGGCCATATAGGTGCGCGGAATTTTTTGGCGAGTTGAACAGGACGTTCAGTGTTTGCTGGTTATTGCGCATTTTTGAACTAATCAGTTCGCCATTGGTGCTGTTGAGATGTTGCGCCTCTGCCGCCAGTTTGCAAATTTCGTCCCACATCGGGCGCTTGTCCGGCGCATGTTTGCTCATCCATGTTTCCATGGTTTCCTTGCTGTTCGCGAGCAATTTTTCTCTGCGCGACTTTGCCATGTCCATAAGCTGATTGGCAGATTGCGTTTTGGTTTCACTCAGTTTTAACAAGCTTTCGGCGTCATTGCCGAGCAGTGATTTTTGTTCGGACGCAAGCAAAGACACGAACTCGCGCAACGCCACGAGTTCGTTGTTCAATTGCTGGATGGCACTCTGATTCACGGCTGCGTGGCTATGCATAATGAACTTGATGCGCTCAGACTTTATGCTGGTTGGCGCTGATCAGTTCTTTTACGCTGTCGATCAGTTTGTCTGCCACGACATCGTTGTTGACCTTGAAACGGCCTTCGCTGATAGCCTGTTTGATTGCGGATACTTTTTCAGCATCTACCACAGGGGATTTGGCCATGCTCTTTCCCAGGTTATGCAACTGAGCGGTACCCGTGCCTAACTGAACACTGGTTGAACTCGTTGTTGTTTCGCTTGAGGTCGAGCCTTTGGCAGATTTTGCGTTGGCAGAACGCGGTGCAAGCTCACCTATTTGGGAGGCTGGCAGCGGTGGGGTGGTTTTATCGATTTTCATTTTGCTACTCCTTTGTTTATTACCTGTACGGTCAATACATCGGCAGTAATGCATCAAACTTTAGGGTAATGCTGCAAATATATTCAAATTACCTACGTCAAGGCTTCAATTCGATTATACCGCCTTTGACTACACCGCTGATTAATTGGCCCGAGGCAGTTCTGGCGCTGGTAGTTTCCCCTTCGGCGGCATTGTTTAATGCCTGTCCCTCAGCCTTTACACGAAAACCGGAACCCAGGACTTGCAGTTGTACGGTTTGCCCCTGTTTGACCGTATAGGGTGCTCGAAGCATATCCTGGCGCAGTATCTGTCCGGCACCTATACCGTATTTCATTATTTTACCTATGGCTTGAGCTGGCTCGGTGAACGTGCCTGTTTGCAGGGTTTCGCTGCTCAGCATGCCGATATCTTCGGCGCGTACGGTCTGACCTTGCAGCAAGGTGTTTTTGGCTGTGAGCATGTTGATGCTGATTTTGACATTCGCTTGAACAAATATCGACCAATTGTGTTTTTTTATGCAGCGTACACCCACGCTGCTATTGCCATTTAATTGCGTGCCGGGGGGCAGAAAAGCTTCCAGTGCAGGGCAGGCCGGCAACAGGGTGCGAGGGTCAATTTCAGCGACCTGTATGCTGACTTTGCCTGGAATGGCCTGAGTCTGCGTGCGCACAAATGCCGTTACCGCGTCACGGATCTCGGTATGACTTTGCGCAGTGCCTGCCCAAGCCGGAGTTGCGCTCAAGGTGATCAAGGCAAGTAATGAAATCATGGAATTTTTCATGTATGCATTGTCATCCACACAAGCATTTCAGGGAAGCGTTTTAAGTGTTTTTTAACCGGGGAAAAGAGCGGGATTTTAAGTCTTAATCGAATGATGGTTGAGTTCTGAAAAGTCTAGTATGCCTGTCATAGCGGTTATAAGAAGGTCATAAAACGGGTCAGGAGGGATGAGTATGAGCAGCAGAATCGACGATGCTTTACGCTTGAATCAGACCGCGCTGAATTTGCGCGCGGCGCGGCAGGAATTAATTGCCTCCAACATAGCCAATGCGGACACGCCGAATTTCAAGGCAAAAGATATTGATTTTGCCAGCGCTTTAAAAGAGGTGATGGCTGGTACTTCGCCCAGGATGGGAATGGCAACAACTTCATCGGCGCATTTAAGCGGCAATGAAGACGGCAAAACCGTGATGGGTGCACCGGTGAAATATCGCAATGCGGCGCAGCCGAGTGCGGATGGCAATACCGTCGATATGGATGTGGAGCGCGCGCAGTTTGCCGACAACGCATTGCGCTATGAGGCCAGCGTGAAATTTATCAGCGATGATATCAAGGCCATCTTGTCCGCAATACAGGGATAACTTTAACGGGCATGGCGATGATGCCACCCCAAATAATAAAACTCGGCACGCACGTTCCCCCTCCCTAACCCTCCCCCAGAAGGAGCGGGAACAAACGAATCGCTGCGCGAATTAAAAGTAAGAGGAGGTATCAAATGTCTTTATTCAATATATTCAATATTTCCGGTTCCGCGATGAATGCACAGTCGCAACGACTCAATGCGGTGGCAAGCAATCTCGCCAACGTGGACAGTGCAACCGGCCCCGATGGAAAACCCTATCGCGCCAAGCAGGTGGTGTTTGAGGCGACGCCGATGGGCGGGCAAGGCGGGGTAGGAGTAAAAGTTTCCTCCGTTGTGGAAGATCCTTCGCCGATGAAAATGCAATATGACCCCAAACACCCGATGGCTAATGAACAGGGTTATGTCGCGATGCCCAATGTGAATCCGGTAGATGAAATGGTCAATATGATTTCGGCTTCGCGTTCTTACCAGAACAATGTGGAGGTGTTGAATACCTCAAAAAGCCTGCTGACTAAAACACTGGGCATCGGCCTGTAAAAAGCTCAAGAAAGGTTAATGCAATGTTAAATTCAAGCCAGAACCCTAACCCGGTTGCCTCACCGATTATGGCAGTTAACTCAGGTAAAAACGGGCTATCAGCTAACCCACAAACCATGCATGCCAATGCCGCTGAAGCGAAACCGGGTACGGCAAAATCGGCAGATTCGAAAAGCTCCCCTGCGGAGGCACAGGACAGATTTTTAAAGCTGCTGGTGACGCAGATGAAAAATCAGGACCCGTTAAATCCGATGGATAACGCGCAGGTCACGTCGCAGATGGCACAACTCAGTACGGTGAGCGGCATCGATAAGTTAAATGCGACGCTGAATGCGCTCAGCAGCAGCATGACCGCAACGCAATCGATGCAGGCCGCAGTGATGATCGGTCATGTGGTGATGGCACCCGGAAATAAAATGGAATTGAAGAACGGGAAATCTGCTGCCGCACTCGATCTGGCCCAGTCTGCGGATAACGTGACCGTGCAAATCAAGGATGCGGCCGGCAATGTGATACGCAATATGAATCTGGGCAGCCAACCCGGCGGAGTTTTGCCTATCCAGTGGGATGGCTTGAATGACGCCAATGCAACAGTCGCCGATGGCAATTACCAGTTTGCTGCGTCAGCGCAATTGGGCGACAAGAAATCAAGCATTTCGGGTTTGTCATATGGACTGGTAAATGGCGTGGTGCAGAAAGCGGAAGGTGCGAGCCTGACCGTGGAAGGTTTAGGCGAAGTCAGCATGGATGCAGTCAAGAAAATTTTATAGGTAACGCAGGTATTGCCCTGTTCTGTTTTGAGAGCAGGGAGTAAATCTAACACTGGGAGAATATCATGGGATTTCAGCAAGGTTTAAGCGGATTAAATGTAGCGGCCAAGAATCTCGACGTAATTGGCAATAATGTATCCAATGCCAATACGGTCGGCTTCAAACAATCGCAGGCACAGTTTGCCGACGTGTATACAGCGGCGCAAAGTACCGGGAGCACGGCTACCGGTATCGGCAGCAAGGTGGCAGCGGTGGCGCAGCAATTTGGACAGGGCAATGTCAGCGTCACCAGCAATCCGCTGGACATGGCGATTAGCGGTCGCGGATTTTTTCAGCTGGAAAAAAATGGCGAGATTTCCTATGGCCGCAATGGTCAGTTTCAACTGGATAAAGACGGTTTCATAGTGACTTCGCAAGGACACAGATTAAACGGCTTCAAGGCTAATCCAACGACCGGTGCGATATCGACAGGCAGTACCGGGCCAATACAGTTGTCCTCGCAAGCCATTGCTCCCAGCGCCACTTCAAAAGGGCAGGTGGGTTTGAATCTGGACTCGCGCGAGCCTGTGCCCGCTACCGCCGTATTCAATCCGACCGATCCGACTTCATATAATCGTTCCACCGCGATGACCATATTCGATACCCTGGGCAACGAGCATGTGATGAATATGTATTTTCAGAAAGCCGCCACACCGGTAAATAGCTGGAACACCTATGTGACAGTGGACAATCTGCCTGTAAATGGAGTGGCGCCTCCCGCCGCAGGAGCCACTCCCGAAGGCGGCGCACCCGCAACAGAGGGCGGCGCCAATGCAACGCCCAATGCAACTTTATTGGGGACGCTCACCTTTAATTCGGTCGGAGCGCTGGCGTCGACTACTCCGGCGACGGAGCCGTTGGGAATATTGACTATTCCTGACGGCATCACATTTGCAAACGGTTCCACCACGCCGCAGCCCATGACGCTGGATTTTAATATGTCTACCCAGTTTGGCACGCCATTTGGCGTGACCACCCTGAACCAGAACGGCTATACCTCGGGCCAATTGAACGGCTTCAGCACCAGCCCGGACGGTACCGTTCTGGGACGCTATACCAACGGGCAAACCAAAGCGTTGGGGCAGGTTGTATTGGCTAACTTTACCAACGAGCAGGGGCTGCAACCAGCGGGAAACAATGAGTGGAAACTTACTTCTGCATCCGGCCAGCCTTTGATCGGCCAGCCGGGTACCGCCAGTCTGGGTATCTTGCAGTCGGGTGCGGTGGAAGATTCCAACATTGATTTGACCGCCGAATTGGTGAATATGATTATGGCGCAGCGCGTGTATCAAGCCAATGCGCAAAGCATCAAGACGCAGGATTCATTGCTGCAAACCATTACCAATATCAGATAAGGCTGGAAATTAACTTGAATATCGCGCAGCGATTCGTTTGCTCCCTCTCCCTTTGGGACCAGCCCAAAGGGCGCAGGACGCACCAAAGGTGCGGTCCCGACCGAAGCGAGGGATGGGCTATCGGCCCACAGAGGGGTGGGGAGGGGGAGCAAACAGGAATACCCGTAAGGTGCTGGCACAGGAGAAATACATGGACAAATTAATCTATACCGCTATGAGTGGCGCTTCGCATACCTTGCAGCAGCAGGCTGCGGTGTCGCAAAATTTGGCCAATACCAATACGCCGGGCTTCCGCGCCGCGATCAATACTTTTCGTGCGGTGCCATTGGCGGGCGAAGGTTTGCCTACACGCGCCTTTGTGGTGGACTCCGTTGCGGGAGCGGATTTTTCGGCAGGCGTGATGGAACCGACCGGACGCGCGCTGGACATTGCTGTGAACGGACAGGGATGGATTGCCGTGCAAACGGCAGACGGCAATGAGGCCTATACGCGCAATGGCAGTTTTCAGATTACGCAAGGCGGATTGCTGCAAACACGCAGCGGTCTCAATGTGCTGGGCGACGCAGGGGCAATCACCGTGCCGCCGGATACGCAGGTGACGATCGCGCAAGATGGCACCATCTTCACGGTTCCGCAAGGCAACCAGCCTGATGGGGCGGTTGCAATCGGCCGCATCAAACTGACCAATCCCGCACCCAATACCATGGCGCGCGGCGATGATGGATTGTTTCGCAGCAATGGTGGCAAGCCTGCCGATGCAGATGCCAACGTGACTGTGCTGTCGGGGCATCTGGAAAGCAGCAACGTGAATACCGTGGAAGCGATGGTGAACATGATCTCGCTTGCACGCCAATTCGATACGCAGATGAAGATGCTTTCCACTGCCGACAATAACGCGCGCCAGGCAAGCAAGATACTCAGTATGAATGGCTAATGTTGCGGGAAAAAACTTTGTCTCTGTTACCTACTTAATAAAAGGAAAATAATCGTGATACGTTCCTTATGGATTTCTAAAACCGGCCTGGAAGGCCAGCAGACGCAGATGGATACCATCTCCAATAATCTTGCCAACGTCAGCACCACAGGTTTCAAGCGTTCCCGCACACAGTTTGAAGATCTGCTGTACCAGAATTTGTGCCAGCCCGGCGAGCAGTCATCCCAGCAAACTCGAAGCCCGTCCGGCTTGCAGGTCGGCACCGGCGTGCGCCCGGTCGCTACCGAGCGCATTCATACGCAGGGCAATCTCCAGCAAACCGGCGGCAAGCTGGATATGGCCATAACAGGCGAAGGATTTTTTCAAGTGCAGATGCCGAATGGCACCATCGCCTATACCCGCGACGGCACCTTCCAGTCGGATAGCCAGGGTCAGGTTGTGACTGCCAGCGGTTATCCGGTGCAGCCGGCCATTGTCATTCCCCCCGATGCCACCAGTGTCAACATCGCCAATGACGGCACGGTAACCGTCTTGCAACCCGGCAACAATGCTCCGGTGCAAATCGGCAGCATGCAACTGGCTACCTTCGTCAACCCGAGCGGCTTGCAAAGCAAGGGCGCGAATCTGTACACGGAAACTGTTTCTTCGGGCGCGGCAAAAATAAACCTGCCCGGCGGCAATGGTGTGGGCACTTTGTCGCAGGGTTATCTGGAAACTTCAAATGTGAATGTGGTGGAGGAATTGGTCAACATGATACAGACGCAGCGCGCATTTGAAATTAATTCCAAGGCGATTGCAGCTTCGGATCAGATGTTGCAGAAATTGTCGCAACTTTAATTTGTAGATTATCCCGGGTGAATCATGAGTATGTTTAAAAAATTGTGTTTGATGGTAGCGGCGTTATTTATACTCACGGCATGTGTGGCAGATCGTAGCGACAGAAAAATGCAGGGCATTGAAAAGAGCGCGCTGCCGTATGAGAGCGGCGCAATTTTCAAATCCGGTTTTAACGAGCGTCCGTTGTATGAAGAACGGCGAGCACGCAATGTAGGCGATGGAATGATCATGAATGTGGTGGATGCCACGCCTGTGAAGAAACCCGCAGGCAAGGATAAAAATGGCACAGACAAAAACGCGGGAAAAGGCAGTGCGGACACTGCTGAAAGCGATGCCAGAAAAGAAAGGAGAAGCAGGGTGGACGGCGAGGAGCCCGATCTAACCAATATATCCAGCGATACATTAATGGGGCCTGTCACGATGACCGTGATCGAAGTTTTCGATAATGGAAATATGCTGATAACCGGCGGCAGGCAAGTCGTTGTGGATGAAGAAAACAAATACCTGCGTGTAACAGGCGTAGTTGACCCCATCAATATCGTCGCTGGCAATACGATACAGTCCACACAGGTGTCCGAAGTGCATATCCAGATTGATAACGTACGCGTGCGTGCGGATGGCACGACCAGCAGCGTGAATGAAGGGAATAGCATTTTTGGCAATTATTTTCAGTCGGTGCGGCCTAGATAGTTGAGGGTCGGGGATCAGGATTGAGGATTTAGGATCGAGGATCGAGGATCGAGGATTGGGGATTGGAAAAAATATGAAGAGAGCAATTATTCGGATAATTAGTTGTGCGTTATTGGCTGTGATGCCGTTGTCGGCATCTGCCGACCGCGTGAAGGATTTGGCCAGCGTAATGGGGGTGCGGGACAATCAGCTGCTGGGTTATGGTCTGGTAGTTGGGCTGGATGGCACGGGTGACCAGGGGTCGCCGCATACCATCAAGAGCACGATTAATATGCTGACGCAATTGGGCGTTAGCCTGCCTCAAGGCATCAGCCCGGATATGAAGAGTCTGGCTGCAGTGCTGGTTACTGCCAACTTGCCTGCTTTCGCGCGTCCGGGACAAACCATAGACATCACTATTTCGTCGATAGGCAATGCCCGAAATCTGCGCGGTGGCACGCTGGTGATGACACCGCTCAAAGGAGCAGACGGCCAGATATATGCGATGGCGCAGGGCAGTTTGCTGATAGGTGATTTGCCGCAAACTGGCCCTGTCGCAGCTGCTCCGGGGGGCGCAGGCGGGGCAGCCAAAGGCCCGCAAACCAATTTGATTGTCGGGCGTATCCCTTCCGGTGCCACTGTAGAGCGCGCGGTTCCGACTTCTTTGGGGCATGGGGATTATGTCATGCTGACTTTAAATTCCGCCGACTTTACCACCGCAACACGGTTGAGCGATGCGATTAACGAGGGCCTCGGTAACGGTGCAGATATTGCGATGGCACTCGACGGGCGCGCAGTCAGGGTACGTGCACCGCAGGGATCGGCACGTGTCACATTTGTGTCGCGTCTGGAAAATTTGCAAATCGAACCCGCCCAGGCAGCGGCACGCGTCATCATCAATGCACGAACCGGTGCGGTGGTGATGAACCAGGCAGTTACGCTGGAGACATGCTCTATTGCGCATGGCAACCTGACCGTGATCATACAGGCTGACGCCACAGAAAATACAACCAGGGATACCGCTGCCGTAGCAGAAGGAACAAAAGAAATAAAAAGCGCGCCGGGTACGCTCATGATGCTACGCAAGGCGGTGTCGCTGAATGATGTGATACGCGCATTGAATGCGATCGGCGCGACTTCAAAGGATCTGGTGTCGATTTTGCAAGCGATGAAATCATCGGGGGCGTTACACGCGGAGTTAGAGGTGATTTAATGACCTCCCAGCTTAACAACGTGAATGGTTTGGCGGTTGACGGCCAAAGTCTGGATGCGTTGCGCGCGCAGGCAAAACAGGAACCGGACAAGGCGCTGGCCGCAGCCGCCAAACAATTTGAAGCAGTGTTCATGAGTATGCTGTTGAAATCCATGCGCGATGCCACGCCTCAGGATGGCATGTTCGATAGCGAGCAGACCAGGATGTTTACCTCGATGCTGGATCAGCAGATGGCACAGAACGTAGGCGGTAGCCGCGGTATCGGTCTGGCAGACATGATGGTGAAACAGTTGAGCCGCCATGGCAAAACTGGTGGGCAAGATGTAATAGAAGCTGTGCCTGGTGGCCAACAAGATTTCAATACGGTTCTGCCGGGTGCGGGCAAAAACAAGGCAATTCCTTCAGCGTATAACGAAAATGTACAACAGGATTTTGTGCAACGCATGCTGCCGCACGCTGCCATCGCGAGCCGCGAAACCGGTTTGCCCGCGCATCAGATGATAGGGCAGGCTGCACTGGAAAGCGGCTGGGGGCGGCGCGAAATATTGAATGCCGATGGCAGCAACAGTTACAACCTGTTCGGCATCAAGGCCGGGGCGGATTGGAAAGGCAAGGTTGCCGAGGCGAAGACCACCGAATATCACAATGGCGTGGCGAGCAAACCGGTTGAGAAATTCCGTGCCTATGATTCTTATGCGGATTCATTCCGCGACTATGCAAAACTGATCAAGGAAAACCCGCGTTATGCGAAGGTGCTGGAGCAGGGTAACAGCGTGCATGGTTTTGCTAATGCGTTGCAAAATTCAGGGTATGCGACCGATCCGAAATATGCGGAAAAATTGGTGCAGGTTATTGGACGAGTAAAAACCCTAACCTGATTTAAAGTTTTTTGAAGAGTTGCCGATAACAAGGCAAGGCCGATCTAGAGCGGCGAAAGGAAAAAAATGGCAGCGAGTATTTTTGGAACTGGAGTGAGCGCACTCAATTCAGCCCAGATGGGCCTGGCGACTGCCGAGCACAATATTGCCAATGTGAGCACGCCGGGCTTTACTCGCCAGCAGACTGTGCAGGCGGCACGTCAGCCTCAATATACAGGGGTGGGTTATATCGGCCAAGGCGTGGATGTCAGTTCGATCAAACGCATCTATAGCGACTTTTTGGGCAGGCAGATTTTGCAGGAGCAAGGTCTGTCCTCGCAACTGGATTCGCATTATGCGCAAATCAGGCAAATCGATAACATGCTGGCCGATCCTAATTCCGGCATGGCCCCGGCGATTCAGGAATTTTTCAGTTCGGTAAATAATGTAGCCAGTGCGCCGGAGTCGCAGCCTGCACGGCAATCGATGATCAACAACGCGAATTCGCTGGCATCCCGTTTCCAATCCATTAACCAGCGGCTGGTCGATCTCAATATCGGCGTGAATGGACAGATAGACAACAGTATCACCAATATCAACAGCTATGCCAAACAAATTGCCACGTTAAACCAGAATATTGCGGTGGCCCATGCCGCCAACGGCCAGCCTCCCAATGATCTGATGGATCAGCGTGATCAACTGGTAACGCAGTTGAATCAGGAGGTGCGTGCAACCGTGGTCAAACAAAGCGATGGCAGTTACAACGTATTTGTCGGCAACGGCCAGTCGCTGGTGGTGGGCGTGCAGGCGTTCAAGATGAAGGGCATATTATCGCCGGGTGACCCGAGCAAGCTGGATGTGACCTATGTGAACCATGACGGCACGACAACGACGATTCAGCAAAGCAGTTTGAACGGCGGCATGCTCGGCGGTTTGCTGGCCTTTCGCGACAAAACCCTCACCAATACGCAAAACGCCCTGGGCCGCGTGGCAATGAGCATTTCCGGCACCTTTAATGAGCAGCACAAATTGGGTCAGGACTTGAATGGTGATTTGGGTGTCGATTTTTTTAACAAACCTACCCCCCTGGTGATTACAAATAGCTTGAATAAGGGCAAGGCTGCATTGACGGCAAACGTGGTTGCGACGGGCGACTACAGCGCGTTGACCGGCAGCGACTATGAGCTTAAATTCAACGGCTCTAACAGCTATACCCTGACACGGCTCAGCGATAACAAAATAATCAACTACCCGAATGGATTGCCTGAATCGCCCGTCGATGGGCTTACACTGAGCATGACTGAAGGCGCGGTGGAAGGCGATAAATTCACCATCCGTCCCACCGTGAATGGCGCGCGCGATATGACGGCTGCCATCAATGACCCGGCAAAAATTGCGGCAGCAATGCCGATACGCTCGCAAACCTCATTAAAAAATATGGGCACCGGCAAAGTGACTGAAGTAACGGTCAACCCGCAACCTGCAGGAGAGGTCGATCCCGAACATCCTGTAACCGATATTAATTTGCAGCAACCGGTGGTCATCGTTTTCAATAACCCGCCCAACAGCTACAAGGTGAGCGGTGAGGGCGCACCCAAGCAAAAGGAGGGTGAGCCACCGGCAGTATATCAGTACACGCCGGGCGAGGATATTTCCCTCAACGGCTGGACCATCAAAATTACCGGCTCACCCGCTGCAGGCGATATGTTTATGGTGGGCAGCAATACCAATGCGACTGCGGACAACCGCAATGGCCTGGCGTTGGCCAGCCTGCAAACAGCCAACACCATGGCCGGCGGTACTATTTCTTACCAGGGGGCGTATAGCCAGATCGTAAGCGATATCGGGAACAAGACGCGCGAACTCGAGGTCACCAGCAAAGCGCAGACGGCGATGGTGGATCAGACCATACAAGCACAACAAGCACTCTCCGGGGTCAACATGGACGAAGAGGCAGCCAATTTGATGCGTTACCAGCGCGCGTATCAGGCTGCGGGGAAATCGTTGCAGATAGCCAACACCATGTTCGATACGATACTCAGCATAGGGAGATAATCATGCGTATCAGCTCCAGCGCTATTTATGAAAACAACGTCAGTCTGCTCAACCAGCAGCAGACCAAATTGTTGCACACGCAACAGCAACTGGGCAGCGGACGCCGCATGCTCACACCTGCAGATGACCCTTTTGCGTCTGCGCGGGCACTGGAAATTTCCCAGTCCGATGCGGCCAATACGCAATATACGACCAACCGCAATGCTGCCAAGCATTCCACAGCAATGGCTGAAAGCATTTTGCAAAGCGTCACCTCGCTGCTGCAGGATGTGAGAACCTCAGCCGTCGGCGATGGCTCGGGTGTGCTGACCCAGCCGGACAGAATGGCCCTGGCTGAAGATTTGCAAGGACGCCTCGAAGAACTGGTGGGGCTGGCCAATAGCACGGACGGTATCGGCAATTATCTGTTCTCGGGTTTCGAGGGCAAGACCACGCCGTTTGTTAAAGAGCACGGCCACATACAATATATGACTGACGACGGACAGCGCTTTGTCCAGGTGGATAGCTCGCGCCAACTCGCAACCAGCGATTCCGGTGCTGATATTTTCATGCGTATTAAAAACGGCAATGGCAGATTTACCGTAGATGCCGCAACCCGCAATCAGGGCAGCGGCCTGAACAGCCAGGGCGTGGTGACCAAAGCAGCCATGCTGACCGGGCATGAGTACAAACTGCAATTTTCTGTAAACATGGTAAATGACGAGGAACAAACAACCTACAGCGTCATCGACCTCAGCACAAATTGCCCCGTGACCGAGGGCAACCGTTATGTCAGCGGGCAGGCAATCAAGTTTGACGGCATGCAACTGGAAATTAGCGGCAAGCCAGGCAACAACGACGAGTTTTATATCACGCCGAGTGAAAACGAAAGCCTGTTTAAAACAATGTCCGACTTGATCAAAGCGCTCAAATCAGAAAACCCCAAGGGCGGCAGCGCTGCCGCCGCACAGTACACCAATAGCGTCAACAGGGCGCTGAATAATATTGATCGCGGCCTGCAAAACATTTCAACGATACGCACCTCATTGGGCTCGCGTTTGCGCGAACTGGATTCGTTGCAAGTCACAGGAGAAGATTTGAGCTTGCAGTACAAGACCAAGCTATCCGAATTGCAGGATGTGGATTTCAATAAAGCAGTCAGCGATCTCAACCAGGAACAGACCAGCCTGACAGCAGCGCAGAAGTCATTCAAGCAAGTGTCGGATTTGTCTTTGTTCAATTATCTGTAGCGCAAAAAATTTCAACTTGAATACTAGCGGGCTTGCTCGTCTGTATCCATGCCCGATCACAAATCAGTGCGCATTCACCTTGCGTTATACCAGCCAACAGATGTGATAAGGAGAGCTAAGCCTCCACTTTGCACATTTCATTTGGAAGATGATGCTTGCATTGAAAGAAAATATAACGTTAAATCTGGTCTGTCTAAGATTGTGCTGTGCGTATGCTGTAGTGTTTTGCATGTGTTCAATTGAGGATAGATCAAGCAATTTAGGGAATTTTTTGTACGGTGTATTTCTCGGAAAATTTAGGGTGCGTTAAATTTTATGTTCACAATAAAAACAACGAATTGCAATTTAGTTTCCATTTTATACACCTCGAAGGTGCTTTTTATGGCATTTTTTAGGGTGTCTACTTTACGTTGAACTAAACCGCTATCGCGGTGGTGCTCCGACTCCACCGTTTTCTATTCAGCCTCCCAAATTTCCTTGCTGCAATTAACATAAAAATGTTCGATCCTTGAACGCGGGGGATGTCCCCGATTCGATCAAGGAGACGAAGATGACGCAAAACATTTGTCCGGGCACCCGGAAGACGTTACGTGAGCAGATGGACGATGCAATGATCTTGCGCGGGTTTGCGCTGCGCACGCGGGAATCTTACCTGGCTGCGGCAAGAGCACTCGCGAAGTATTACCGCCGCTCGCCGGATTTGCTGACCCCGGAAGAGATCGAGGCCTACCACCTGTATCTGATTGTCGAGCGCAAGCTCGCCTACGCCAGCGTGAACCAGTCAGCCTGCGCCTGCCGTTTTCTGTTCGACAAGGTGCTGCGACGCCCGCTGTCCAGATCAGACATCCCGATGGCGAAGGTGCCCAAGACTCTGCCCCGCGTGCTATCACGCGATGAAGTCTCTCGCCTGTTCGCGGCGGCGCCCAATCCCCGCGCCCGCACCCTGTTGATGCTCACCTATGCCACAGGGCTGCGCGTCTCGGAAGTATGTGCGCTGCAACTGGCTGATATCGAGAGCGCCCCGGACAGGATGTGCATCAAGGTGCGCCAGGGCAAGGGCGGCCGCGATCGCTATACGATGCTCTCACCGCAGTTGCTGCAAACCCTGCGCGACTACTGGCAACTGTATCGCCCGCGCATCTGGCTGTTCCCCAACCCGGCGGGCACGGGGCCGATTGATATCAAGGTTGCACAACGCATCTATGGCGCGGCGCGCGACCGCGCGGGGCTGGGCCGACATGGCGGCATCCACACACTAAGGCATTCCTTCGCCACCCACCTGCTGGAATCTGGCGTGGATATCCACACCATCCAGCGCCTGCTCGGGCACGGCCATGTCTCGACCACCATGCGCTACTTTCACCTGGCGCAAAGCAAGCTGACCGGCACCACTTCGCCGCTGGATTTGCTCGCCCCCGCCACCCGATAGCAGCCATCGTGGCCCACGGTGTGGGCTTGGCCGATATTTTAGCGCACCACGGCCAGCCCTATCTCGATACGCACGCTTTGTCCATCGTCCAGGACAAGGCGTGGCGGGCTATTGTCGCCTGCCGCACCCCCGCGCTGGGCGGGCACGTCGAGTGCTGCGATCATTGCGGCACGCTGCGTTACCGGTACCATTCCTGCCGCAACCGGCACTGTCCCCAGTGCCAGACACGCGCCAAGGAAGCGTGGCTCGCGGCGCGGCGGCGGGAGTTGTTGCCGGTGCCGTACTTCCATCTGGTGTTCACCTTGCCACACGCCCTCAACGGGCTGGCGGGATGTGATGCGCGCACGCTCTATAAGCTGCTGTTCGGTGCGGTGGCGGATACGCTGAACTCGTTCGCCCTCAATCCGCGCTGGCTGGGTGGAACACCCAGCTTTACGCTGGTGCTGCATACCTGGAAGCAAGACCTCGGGCGGCATATCCATATCCATGCTCTGGTCGCCGGCGGGGCGCTGACGGCGGACGGCAAGTGGGTGAGCGCGAAGCGGGGTTTCCTGTTTCCGATCGAAGCGCTTTCGGAAGTGTACCGGGGCAAGTTCATGGAAGCGCTCGACGGCGCCCGCCTTGCGGGGATCTTGCGCCATGAGGCGGCGCAACATGATGCGTCCTGGCGAACGCTTATCGCTACGTTATACCGCCACGACTGGGTGGTTTACGCCAAACAGCCGCTGGGCGGACCGGCGCAGGTGCTGGAATATCTCGGTCGCTACACGCACCGGGTGGCGATCTCCAATGATCGTATCCTCGGCATGGATGGCAGCAGCGTGCGCTTTCGGATGCGCGACTCGGCCAACGGCAACCGCAAGAAACTGGTGCGCCTGGAAGCGGGCGAGTTCATCGGGCGCTTCCTGCTGCATACGTTGCCCGGCGGTTTCAAACGCATCCGCCACTACGGTTTGCTGGGATCCGCACATAAAACGGCCAATCTTGCCGCAGCACGCGCCGCGTTGGAGGCTCCCCTTCCAGACCCGGTGGTGGTGGAGTCGGTGGAGGCGTTCATGCGGCGGGTGACGGGCATCGAGTGGCTGAACTGTCCGCACTGCCATGAAGGGCGATTCCGGGTGGTGCAGGCGATTACGCCTCACTTGCCGCGCGCCCCGCCGCGAGTGCCATCATGAAACTTGCCGGTTTGCTTTGCGAGCATCCGCTTCGCGGATTGCCTGCTTACCCCGCTTCTCGTTTCGCCCCGCGGTTGAGTGCGTGCACCAGCCGGGGATGCGCTCGGCCATGCGTCGTGAAGAGTGCTGTGATTTGTCGGCGTTCACTGTTCTGTGCCGCCGATAGAAGCTACAAAGTCACCTTGTTGTTCCCATTTGTTCTTCACCGATTGCGGCACGCTCTGAATATTCGATTGACGCCACGTCCCAAAACCTTACAATCCCCATAAGCAACGTTCTCCAAAGGTTCAGTCCAACGAGGTTTATCCGCCGCCTATGGGTTGGCGCGTTGAATAGGCTTGGCGAGGGCGGCGGATAAACGCTATTCGTTAGGTCTTTGTCTATTGCAGGTTTGTTGAAAGTGAAAGGGTCAGGGCTACCGC
>Ga0315281_10007197_pt1 | contig 15712 bp, 13 predicted proteins | sample YL17G07_0_MG_FD_204540 | JGI IMG/M metagenome (GOLD analysis project Ga0315281, IMG submission 204540) | Sediment microbial communities from Yellowstone Lake, YNP, Wyoming, USA - YL17G07_0 | ecosystem: Environmental > Aquatic > Freshwater > Lake > Sediment | place: USA: Wyoming | collected...
TGGGGCGCCTCCCGCACGTCGCCTGGCTCACCGCGCCGGCCGAGGTGCTGTGGGCGCGGGCCCGGGCCGCGGCTCAAGGCGGCAGGCCCTTGGCCGAGGACCAGCAGGCCTTCGACAGACTGTACGAGGAGCGCAACGACCTGTACCGGCGCGTGGCCTCCGCCGAGGTGCTCAACGACGGCTCGCGGGCGCTCGCCGCGGTGGCCGACGAGATCGCGGCGCTCGCCGCGGATGGCGCGCTCCGCCCGGCGCCCGGACATGGGGAGGACCGGGGATGAGGCGCATCCGCGCCGAGATGCCGTCGCGCGCCTACGACGTGCTCGTCGGACGCGGCTGCCTCGCGGGGCTCGGTGGGGCGCTGGCGCGCCGCTGCCCCGGCGGCCAGGCGGTCGTCTGCTGCGACGAGAACGTCGCCCCTCTGTACCTGGAACAGGCCCGCGGTAGTCTGAGGGCGGCCGGCTTCGAGGTCTCGCACGTCGTGATCCCCGCCGGAGAGGGCCAGAAGGACCTGGCCCGTGCGGAAGAACTGTACGGCGTGCTCTACGACCGCGGGGTGCGCCGCGGCGACACCGTGGTCGCCCTCGGCGGCGGGGTGATCGGGGACCTTGCCGGGTTCGTGGCGGCTACCTTCCAGCGCGGCGTGCGTCTCGCCCAGGTGCCGACGACGCTGCTCGCCCAGGTCGACGCCGCCGTAGGCGGCAAGGTGGCCGTCGATTTCCGCGCCGGCAAGAACTACGTGGGGACGTTCTATCAGCCGTGGCTCGTGTACATCGACCTCGGGACCCTTGACACGTTGCCGGTGCGCGAGCTCAGCGGCGGGGCCGCCGAGGTGGCCAAGTACGGCCTGCTCGGCGGTGGCGAGTTGCGGGACCGCGTCGAGCGTCTCGCCCGCGGTCCGTTGACCGCCGCGCGCGTGAGCCAGGAGCTGATCGCGGGGTGCGTGGCGCGCAAGGTGGCGGTCGTCGCCGCCGACGAGCGCGAGGAGACCGGGGCGCGGGCCGTGCTCAACCTGGGGCACACCATCGGCCACGCCGTCGAGGCGGCCACGGGGTTCTCGTACTACACGCACGGCGAGGCCGTGGGTCTGGGCCTGCGCGCCAGCCTCTGGCTCTCGCAGCGACTGTGTGGTCTGGACCCTCGCGAGGAAGCCCGCGGTCAGGCCCTTCTCGACGGCCTCGGTCTTCCGCAGAGGCTCGAAGGCGTGCCTGCCGAGGCCGTCTGCGACCTCACGCACCGCGACAAGAAGGCCGGCCGCGACGGCGTGGGATACGTGCTGCTGGATGCCCTGGGGAGCCCGCGCCTCGAGGTGCGCGTGCCGCCGGAGCTCGAACGGGAGGTCGTAGGGTGGCTGGTGGAACGGTGAAGACGCTCTGGCTCCTGCACGGCGTCAATCTCGACATGCTGGGTCGCCGCGACCCCGCCCACTACGGCGTGCTCACGCTGCCCGAGCTCGAAGCCTACGTGGTCGAACGCGCCGCGGCGCGCGGCTTCGCGGCGCGCTGTCACCAGACCAACCACGAGGGCGAGCTCATCGAGAAGATCCACGAGATCGTGCGCGACGGGGCCGACGCGGTGATCGTCAATCCCGGCGCGTGGACGCACTACAGCTACGCGCTGCGCGATGCGCTCGAGATGGTCGAAGCGCCGATCGCGGAAGTGCATCTCTCGGCCATCGAAGGCCGCGAGGAGTGGCGCCGGCACTCGGTGATCGCCGACCTGGCGGCGGTGCGGGTGAGCGGCAAAGGTCCCGAGGGCTACGCCGTGGCCGTCAACGCCCTGGCGGACCTCATCGCGCGAGGGGAGCGGCGCTGAGCGATCGCCTGGCGCGCTGCCGCGCCCTTCTGGGCGACCTCGGCCTCGACGGCGTCGTCGTCAACGGACCCGCCGACGTCCGTTATCTCTCCGGGTTTCCAAGCGAGGCCACGAGCCTCATCATCGGCGGCGACGTCGCCTTGATCTGCACGGACGCGCGCTTCTGGGAGCAAGTCCGGGAGGAGACGATGGGCTTCGAGCTGGTGGAGGCGCGCGGCGCGGACCTGATCGCCGATACCGTGGCCGCGGCCGCGCGGCAGCTCGGGGCGGGTGCGCGCCTGGGGTTCCAGGGCGGGTCGCTGAGCTACCAGGAGTACCGGCGGCTGCGCCGCCGGCATGGCGGCCGCCTACGCGACGTCGGGGCCCGCGTGAGCCGCCTACGCGCCGTCAAGGACGCCGCCGAGATCGACGTCATGCGGCGCGCGGCGGCGCTGACCGACGAGGCGCTCGCCGCCGTCGTGGCGCGCGGCCTGGTAGGCCGTCGCGAGGCGGACGTGGCCTGGGACCTCCTCGCCGCGTATCACCGGCTGGGCGCCGGCGGCGAAGCCTTTCCGGCGATCGTCGCGAGCGGCGCTCACGGCGCCCAGGCGCACGCCATCCCGGGGGAGCGGGTGATCGCCGCCGGCGAGCTCGTCGTGATCGATACCGGGGCGCGCGTGGACGGGTACTGCAGCGACATCACGCGCACCTTCGCCGCCGGTGAGCCGTCGAGCGAGCTGCGCCACGTGTACGACGTGGTCCTCGCGGCGCAGCTCGCCGGCCTGGCGGCCGTGCGCGACGGCGCCCACGGGCGCCGCGACGTCGACGCGGCCGCGCGCGCCGTCATCGAGGCCGCGGGCTACGGCGAGAAGTTCGGCCACGGCACCGGCCACGGAGTGGGCCTTGAGGTACACGAGGCTCCCGGGCTCGGCCGGACCAGCGGCGATGCGCTCGCCGCGGGCATGGTCTGCACCGTAGAGCCGGGCATCTACATCGAGGGGCTCGCGGGCGTGCGCATCGAGGACACGGTGCTCGTCACCGCGGCCGGCTGCGAGCGCCTGACCGCGTTCCCCAAAGAGCTCCAGGTCGCCGGCTGAGCCGCCGGCCGGCGTGCCTGCTTCGCGCCGCTACGGGCTTGCTGTATCATGGCCTACCACCTTTCAGACCCGTACCGGCGACCCCTGAGTAGGACCACGTGGCAGACGTAGTCAGCACCAACCAGTTCAAGACCGGCATGGCCATCGAGATCGACGGGCAGCCGTTCACGATCGTCGACTTCCAGCACGTGAAGCCGGGCAAGGGTGGCGCCTTCGTACGCACCAAGGTGCGCAACATCGCCAGCGGCGCGGTGCTCGACAAGACCTTCCGCGCCGGCGAGAAGTTCGCGCGCATGCACACCCAGTCGCGCAAGATGGCGTATCTGTACTCCACCGAGGGCGAGGTCGTCCTGATGGACAACCAGACGTTCGAGCAGGTCTCCGTGACGCCCGACATGGCCAAAGACGCTCTCGAGTGGGCCGTCGAGAACATGGAGGTCGAGATCTACTACCTCAACGGCGAGCCGTTCGACGTGCAGGCGCCCAACTTCGTGGAGCTCCTCATCACCACGTCCGACCCCGGCGTGCGCGGCGACACCGCCCAGGGCGCTACGAAGCCGGCGACCCTCGAGACCGGCGTGGTCGTGCAGGTGCCCCTCTTCATCGAGGAGGGCGAGCGCATCAAGGTCGACACACGCACCCGGGAGTACCTCGGCCGCGCCTGAGCGCGGCCCGGGGGCCAGGAGACAGCCATGCGAGCTCGCAGAGTACGCGTCACCGACACGACCCTGCGCGACGGCCAGCAGTCGCTGTGGGCCACGCGCATGCGTACTTCCGACATGCTGCCCATCCTCGAGACCATGGACGAGGTGGGCTTCCACTCGCTCGAGTGTTGGGGAGGCGCCACGTTCGACGCTGCCCTGCGCTTTCTCGACGAAGACCCGTGGGAGCGCCTGAGGCTCATCAAGAAGCACGTCGTGCGCACGCCGCTGCAGATGCTGCTGCGCGGCCAGAACATCGTCGGCTACCGCCACTACGGCGACGACATCGTGCGCCGCTTCGTCTACAAGGCGGCCGAGAACGGCATGGACATCTTCCGCGTCTTCGACGCGCTCAACGACATCCGCAACTTCGAGACCGCCGCCGCGGCGATCAACGAGACCGGCAAGCACTTCCAGGGCGCCGTCGTCTACACCATCTCCCCGGTGCACTCGCTGGACCACTACGTGGACGTGGCCCGCCAGCTGGTCGACATGGGCGCCGGCTCCATCTGCATCAAGGACATGGCGGCGCTGCTCTCGCCCTACTATGCCGAGCAGCTCATCGGCCGCCTCAAGGCCGAGATCGACGTGCCCATCCAGTTGCACTGCCACTACATCGGCGGTCTCGCCCCCATGACGTACCTCAAGGCTGTGGAGGCCGGCGTCGACGTCATCGACACCGCCACCGTGCCTCTCGCCTTCGGCAACTCCCAGCCGGCCACCGAGATGGTGGTCACTGCCCTCATCGGCACGCCCAACGACACCGAGCTCGACCTCGAGACGCTGTTCACCATCGCCAAGTACTTCGAGAAGGTGCGCATCGAGACGGGCCACGAGCGCGGCGTCACGTCGCTGACGCACATGCAGGTCTATTCGCACCAGGTGCCCGGCGGCATGATCAGCAACCTCGAGAGCCAGCTGGCGGAGCAGAACGCCCTCGACCGTCTACCCGAGGTGCTCGAAGAGATCCCCGTGGTGCGCTCCGAGGTCGGCTACCCGCCGCTGGTGACGCCGATGTCGCAGATCGTCGGTACGCAGGCGGTGCTCAACGTGCTGTCCGGGCGGCGCTGGCACATCGTGCCCGACGAGATGAAGGCCTACCTGCGGGGGATGTACGGCGCCGCCCCGGGCCCCGTGTCAAGTGAGGTCATCCAGCGGGTCCTGGGCGACGAGGAGCCCATCCACGTGAGGCCGGCCGACCTCGTGCGCGAGACCCTCGAGGATTACCGCGACGAGATCGGCGACCTGGCGCGCTCGGAGGAGGACCTCCTGAGCTACGCGCTGTTCCCGCAGACGGCGCGTGCGTACCTCGAGCGTCACCACATCGGGCCGGAGAGCGACGTGTTCGGCACGCAGATGCCCGCCTATCTCACCTCGCAGGTGGGGGCGGCGCTCGGCGACGACGCCGGCGGCCGCCTGCGCGACATCCTCGCCCTGGTCGAGGAGAGCGACGTCGACGAGGTCGTGATCGAGCAGGGCGACCTCAAGATGACGGTCCGCAAGTCCGGCGTGGTCGCCGCGGCCGCGCCGGCCGCCGCGGCGCCGCCGGTGGCGCCGGCGGCCGCTCCCTCGGCTGCGGCCGACCACGCCGACGGCTATCACATGGTGCGCTCGAAGTGGGTCGCCACCTTCTACCGCGCGTCGTCGCCGCAGACGCCGTCGTTCGTGGAGGTCGGCGACACCGTCGAGGCGGGTCAGACGCTGTGCATCCTCGAGATGATGAAGATGATGAACGAGCTCACCGCCGATGTGGCCGGCATCGTCCGCCAGGTCCTCGTCGAGAACGGCGAGACCGTGCAGTACGGCCAACCGCTGTTCGCCATCGAGCCCGTCTGACCCGGCCCGGCCACCCGTGACCGTCCGGCCCAGCCGCAAACAGGCCCGCCGCGACGCGCTGTTCCTTCTCTATCAGCGCGACGTGACCGCGCTCACCATGGAGGAGCTCGTTGAGGGGCTGCGCCTGCGCGAAGGCTATGCGCCCGACGACTTCACGATCGCGGCCCTGAGCGGTGTGCTGGCGCAGCGCGAGGCGCTCGACGCAGCTCTGGCGGCGCACTCCACGAGCTGGCCTCTGGAGCGCATGGCGCCCCTCGAGCGCAGCATCCTCCGCCTTTCGCTGTGGGAGATCGAGAGTGGCGTGACCCCGCCGGAAGTCGCCATCGACGAGGCCGTGCGGCTGGCGAAGCGTTATGCCACCGACGAGGCGGGCGCTTTCGTGAACGGCGTGCTCGGGGCGATCCAGCGGGCCCGGGAGGCCGGCGATGACTGAACCCGGCGGCGGCTCCGAGGCCCCGTTCAGGCCCGCCGCGGCCGTGGCCCGGGTGCGCGCCATCATCGGTCAGCTGGAGGAGCTCGAGCCCCGTCTCGCGGCGTCCGCCTCGGGAGAGGTCGAGATGACGCTGCTGGAGCACGCGACCGAGCTGGTCGAGGAGGCAGGCCGCCTCCTCGAGCGTCTCGGTCGCGTCGCCGGCTGAGGCGGCAGCGGGCGATGCCTCACCGGCAGCCGGACGCGCCGTATCCCGCCGATCTTCTGAAGCTCGTCGAGGACTACCTCGTCGCGCTCGATCTGGGCGCCGACCGGCGCGCCGCGCGCCTCGTGGAGGCGATGCGCTACTCGCTGCTCGCCGGCGGCAAGCGCATCCGGCCGGTGCTCACGCTGGCCACGGCGCGCAGCCGCGGCGCCGACCCCGCGGCGGTGCTGCCCGCGGCCGCCGCCCTCGAGCTGATACACACGTACTCCCTCATCCACGACGATCTGCCGGCGATCGACGACGACACGCTGCGCCGCGGGCGGCCGACGTGCCACGTGACCTTCGGGGAGGACATCGCCATCCTCGCCGGCGACGGGCTCTTCGCGGAGGCGTTCAACCTGCTGCTCGGGCGGCAGAAAGGGACGCCCGAGATGGTCCTTGGGGCAGCCGCCGAGGTCGCCGCCGCGACCGGCGTGCAGGGGATGGTCGGCGGCCAGTACATGGACGTGGCCGGGGAGGCCGACGACGACGACGACCTGCGCACGCTGCACGCCCTCAAGACCGGGCGCCTGATCGAAGCGGCGGTCGTCTGCGGCGCCGTTCTCAGCGGCGCGGCGGACGCAGTGCGCTACCGCGCTTTCGCCGCCGAGGTCGGCCTTCTCTTCCAGATCGTCGACGACATCCTCGACGAGGCCGGTGACGAGGGTGAGCTCGGCAAGAGCGTCGGCAAGGACCGCGCCCAGCACAAGGTCACCTACGTCTCGCGCTTCGGCATGGACGGCGCCGAGCGCCTCGCCGCGGAGGCCGCGCAGCGGGCGCACGAGCGCCTCGCCGCCCTGCCCGGCGATACTTCGGACCTGGCCTCCCTCACCGCGTACATCCGCCGCCGCTGACGCCGGGCGGCGGCCCGTCCGCTACCCCGGTGCTATACTCGCGGGACGATGCGGTATCTGGACAAGATCTCCGACCCCGCCGACCTCCAGCAGTTCTCCGAGCGCGAATTGACGGTGCTTGCAGAGGAAGTCCGCGAGGCCATCCTTTCGTGCGTGAGCGAGGTGGGCGGCCACCTTGCCGCCAGCCTCGGCACCGTCGAGCTTACAGTGGCGCTGCACAGCGTACTGCAGAGCCCGCGCGACAAGATCGTCTGGGACGTCGGTCACCAGTGCTACGCCCACAAACTGCTCACCGGTCGCCGCGACAGCTTCGGCACCATCCGCCAGTACGGCGGGATCTCCGGGTTCCCCAGCCGCTGCGAATCGCCTCACGATGTCATCGGCACGGGCCACGCCTCGACGTCCATCAGCTACGGTCTCGGGCTCGTGGAGGCCGCCAAGCTGGCCCGCGGAGGCCCCGGCAACGTGGTGTGCGTGCTGGGCGACGGGGCGCTGACCGGCGGCGTCGCCTTCGAGGCGATGAATCAGGCGGGGCACCTGCGCACCCCCCTCGTCGTGATCATCAACGACAACCAGATGTCGATTCGCGCCAACGTGGGCGCCCTTCAGCTGTACCTCAACCGCATCCGTCTCGACCCGACCCTCACCCGCCTGCGCGAAGACCTCGAGCGCGGCATCGCGCGCATCCCCGCCATCGGCCCGCAGGCGTACCGCCTCGGCAAGGACGTCAAGGAGTCGATGAAGGCACTGCTCGTGCCCGGCATGCTGTTCGAGGAGCTGGGCTTCGCCTACATCGGCGTCGTCGACGGCCACGACATGCACGCGCTGCGCGAGAGCGTGCGCCAGGCCATCGACACGCGCCGCCCGGTCGTCGTCCACGTCAAGACCGTGAAGGGTAAAGGCTACGAGCCGGCGGAGGCGCGCCCCGACGCCTACCACGGCACCGGGCCGTTCCATCTGGGGAACGGCGCTCGCAAGGCGGCGGCCGTGGGCACCACGTTCACGGAGGCCTTCGGCCAGGCGCTGGTGCGCCTCGCCGAGACCGACCCGCGCATCGTGGCGGTGACGGCCGCCATGACCCAGGGCACCGGCCTCGAGGCCTTCGAACGGCGTTTCCCCGAGCGGTTCTACGATGTCGGCATCGCCGAGGAGCACGCCGCGGTCTTTGCCGCCGGGCTCGCCATCGGCGGCATGAGACCGGTCGTCGCCATCTACTCCACCTTCCTGCAGCGCGCCTACGACATGCTCGTCCAGGACATCGGCCTGCAGCGCCTGCCGGTGATCTTCGCCGTCGACCGCGCCGGCCTCGTCGGCGACGACGGCCCCACGCATCACGGCGCCTTCGACCTGTCGTTCCTGCGCGTGATCCCCAATCTCACGATCATGGCCCCGTCGAGCCAGGACGAGCTCCAGCGTATGCTGCGCACGGCCCTCGACATCGACGGGCCGGTGGCGATCCGCTACCCGCGGGGGATGGCGGCGCCGTTCGCGGCCGCGGCCGAGCTCGAGCCGCTCGCCGTCGGCGAGGCCAGGGTCCTCGAAGAAGGTCGCGACGTGGCGCTCATCGGCATCGGCACCGGGGTCGGCATCGCCTGCGAGGCGGCCACGCTGCTGAGGGCGCAGGGCGAGCAGCCCACGGTCGTCGACGCGCGCTTCGTGAAGCCGCTCGACAGCGCGCTTCTCGAGCGGCTGGCAGCGACGCACCGGCGCCTCGTCACCGTCGAAGAGAACGCCCTCGCCGGCGGGTTCGGGAGCGCGGTGCTCGAGCAGGTCGGCAGCAGTGTGCAGGTGGTCCGCTTCGGCCTGCCCGACGCGTTCGTGCCGCACGGCGATCGCACCCGGCTGCTCGAGGACCTCGGTCTCACGCCGCAGGCCGTGGCCGCCGCCGCCGCGCTGCGCCCCGCGGCCCTCGCGCGCGTCAAGTAGGCGGCGGAGTGCGCGAGCGGCTCGATGCGCTGCTCGTCGCCAGGGGGCTGTTCGCGACCCGCGCTCAGGCGCGGGGCGCCATCCTGGCCGGCGAGGTCCGGGTCGCCGACCAGGTCGCCGACAAGCCGGGGACCATGATCGACGTCGCCGCGCCGCTCGGCGTGGCCGTGCGGCCACGCTTCGCCTCCCGCGGCGGCGACAAGCTCGATCACGCCATGGCCGAGCTCGGCGTGTCCGTCGACGGCGAGGAGGTCTGCGACCTGGGCAGTTCCACGGGCGGGTTCGTCGACCGTCTGCTCCAGGGTGGCGCGACCAGGGTGCTGGCCGTGGACGTGGGCTACGGCCAGCTCGACTGGCGCCTGCGCGAGGATCCCCGCGTCACCGTCATGGAGCGCACCAACGCGCGGCGCCTCACGGCCGAACGTCTCCCGTTCCAGCCTTCATTCGTCACCGCCGACCTGTCGTTCATCTCCCTGACGGTGGCCCTGGGGCCCGTGCTAGAATCGCTGCGCGGCGGCTACCGCGGCCTCGTGCTCGTCAAGCCGCAGTTCGAGGCCGGCAGGGAGTGCGTGGGCAAGGGCGGCGTGGTGCGCGACCCGGCCGTTCACCGCGACGTCCTCGAGGCCGTCGGCGCGTGGCTCATGGGTCACGGCGCCGTGATCCTTGGCATCTGCGACTCCGGCCATCCCGGACCGAAGGGGAACGTGGAGTACTTCGTCTATTTCTGCGACGGGCGGGCGCCGCTCCCGGCGCCCGCAGTGGACCCGGTCCAGGCGGCCGCGCGCGCCGTCGAGGTCGTCCATGGCTGAGCGCCTGCGCCGCGTCGCGGTGCTCACGGGCGTCGCCAAGGAGGCCACGGGGGCCGCGCTGAAAGAGCTGGCCGCGGCCCGCGAGCGCCTCGGCGTCGAGCTTCTCATGCCGGCCGACGAGGCCGCCCGGCACGATGACGCCACGGCTCTCGGCTACGCGCTCGTCGACGAGGCGGCCCTGCGCGCCGCCGATGTTTGTCTCGTGTTCGGCGGCGACGGCACGATCCTGCGTGCGCTCGGGCGCCTCCTCGGCAGCCCCGTGCCCACGCTGGGCGTCAACTACGGCAACGTCGGCTTTCTCGCGGCGCTCGGGCGCGACGACTGGGGCGACGGCCTCGAGAGCATCCTCGGCGGCGACCACCGGGTCGTCGAGCTGCTCACCGTCGACGTCCAGGTCAACGGCCGGAGCTTCACGGCCGTCAACGACGTCATCCTCAGCCGGGTCGCCCCGCGGCACGTGCTGCAGCTCGAGTACGAGGTCGCCGGGGTCACCGTGGGCAGCATGTTCTGCGACGGGCTCATCATCGCCTCGCCCACCGGCTCCACCGCCTACAACCTCTCCTGCGGAGGACCGATCGTCGAGTGGAACGCGGGGGTCCTCGTGCTCAACTTCATCGCTCCGCACTCGCTGGGGTTCCGGCCGGTCATCCTGCGGCCGGACCACGTGATCAGCGCCCGCAACGTCTCGCCGCTCCAGGAGGCGGAGATCGTCGTGGACGGCGACACCGTGGGGCGCCTGCGCTGCGGCGACCACGTGCGCATCGCCGCGGGCCCCCAGCTGGCCCGCCTCATGGTGAGCGACGAAGGGTCTTTCTACCAGAACGTCGAGGAGAAGCTCTTCGACCGCCGCGATGCTCGCTGAACTCACAATCGACGACCTGGTCCTCATCGCCGCCGCGCGCCTCGAGTTCGCGCCGGGCCTCAACGTCATCACCGGCGAGACCGGCGCCGGCAAGACCCTTCTGGCCCAGGCGATCGGCCTGCTCATGGGCCAGAAGGGCGGCGACGAGCTGGTGCGGCCGGGCGCCGCCCGCGCCCTCGTGCAGGCGCTCTTCGAGAGCGACGGCGACACGCTTGCGGTGGCGCGGGAGCTCCCGCGCGGTGGCCGCTCGAGGTCGCACATGGACGGCCTCCTGAGCTCGGCGGCGGCCGTGGAAGAGGCGCTCCGCGCGCGGCTTGCCTTCTACGGGCAGCTCGAGCACTCCCGCCTGCTTCAGCTCGAGCGCCAGCTGGACCTGCTGGACGGCGCGGCGCCGGCCGAGCTGGCCCCTCTCCAGGAGGCATACGCCGCGGCCTTCGAGGAGGCCCGTTCCCTGTCGCGCCGGCTTCAGGAGCTGCGCGGCGCCTGCCGCGAGCGCGAACGCGAGATCGACATGCTGCGCTTCCAGATCGGCGAGATCGAGGCGGCCGAGGTACGGCCCGGGGAGGACGAGAAGCTCGCCCAGGATCGCGAGAGACTGCGTCACGCCGGCAAGCTGCTGGAGCGCGCCGGAGGCGCGCTCAGCCTGCTTGCCGGCGAGAACGAGGCCGCGGCGCTCGACGCCGTCCGCCTCGCCCAGCGGCTGGTCGGCGAGGCCGCGGCGCTCGACGAGGCGCTCGGGCCTGCGGCGGAGCGCCTCGACGGCCTCGCCGCCGAGCTTGACGACCTCGCCGCGCTGCTGCGCGCCTACCTCGACGACCTCGACGACGATCCGGCGCATCGCGACGCTCTGGAGCTTCGCTACGACCGGCTCAAAGGGCTCATGCGCAAGTACGGCAGCTCGGCGGACGAGGTGTTGGCCTACGCCGAGGAGTCTCGGCGCAGGCTCGCCGTACTCGAGCAGTTCGAGGCCGACGAGGAGACCCTGGCCGCGCGCGTCGAGAAGGCGCAGGCCGCGGCTCTGGCCGCCGCTCGCCGCCTCAGCGCCGCCCGCCGCCGGCTCGCGCCCGAGGTGGCGGGGCGCGTCGAGCAGGAGCTGCGCGGTCTGGCCATGCCTCATGCCACGTTCACCATCTCGATGAGCGCGCACGGGGAGGGCTGGGACGCGCTGGGGCCGCGGGGCGCCGACGACGTCGAGTTCCTGTTCGGCGCCAATCCCGGGGTGCCGCCGCGGCCGCTGCGCGAGACGGCGTCGGGCGGCGAGCTCTCGCGGGCGATGCTCGCCATCCGCGGCATCGTCACGCTGGGGGACGATGTGGAGACGCTGATCTTCGACGAGGTCGACGCCGGGATCGGCGGCGTCACGGCGGCGGCTCTGGGCGAGCGGCTCGCCGGCCTCGCGGAGCGCCGCCAGGTACTGTGCATCACGCACCTGGCGCAGGTCGCCGCCTTCGCCGACCGGCAGTTCGCCATCGTCAAGGAGACCGACGCGAAAGCCGGCAGCACCGTCACGGTCGTGCGGCGCGTGGAGGGCGAGGAGCGCCTCGCCGAGCTCTGCCGCATGCTCGGCGCGGCCCCCGACGACGGCGCCGCGCGCAGCCACGCCGAGGGCCTCCTCGCGAAGGCGGGGCGCCCCGCGTAGAACGGTCGGCCGCTCCTTGCGGCTCCCCCGCCCGATGGTATACTTGCCAGCGTGTTCCGTGGCCCCGCCGGAGATACCATCGCGCCGGCCCGTCAGTATCGAACGGGCGCGACCCCGGCCCCACTAAATCCCTTGCGAGTCTGCAGCGGCGTCGCCGTGCCCTGCGCGCGTCTCCTGGTGGGCGCGCCCCGGGCGGACCACGGCTACCGTCCCGGGCTGTCGGCGAGGACAGACACCAGGAGGGGATGAGGGCGATGGCCAAGCACATCTTCGTGACGGGGGGCGTGGTCTCGGGGCTCGGCAAGGGCATCACGGCGGCCTCCGTCGGTCGCCTTCTCAAGGCGCGCGGCCTCAAGGTGGCGAGCCAGAAGTTCGATCCTTACATCAACGTCGACCCCGGCACCATGAGCCCCTACCAGCACGGCGAGGTGTTCGTCACCGAGGACGGCGCCGAGACCGACCTCGACCTGGGCCACTACGAGCGTTTTCTCGACGAGTTCGTGCAGCGCGACTCCAACGTCACCACGGGCGGCATCTACAACGCCGTCATCACCAAGGAACGCCGCGGCGACTACCTGGGCGGGACGGTCCAGGTCATCCCGCACATCACCAACGAGATCAAGAGCCGCGTGCATCGCCTGGCGCAGAACACGGGCGTCGATGTGCTCATCACCGAGGTCGGCGGTACCGTCGGCGACATCGAGAGCCTGCCCTTCCTCGAGGCCATCCGCCAGTTCCGCAAGGACATCGGGCGCGACAACGTCCTGTACATCCACGTGACCCTGGTGCCGGTCATCGGGGTGGTCGGCGAACCGAAGACGAAACCCACGCAGCACTCGGTGGCCGAGCTCCGTGAGATCGGCATCCAGCCGGATATCATCGTGGCACGTTCCGAGGAACCGCTCTCCCAGGGGATCCGCGAGAAGATCGCCCTGTTCTGCGACGTCGACCCCGACGCCGTGATCTCGGCGAGCGACGCCGACGACATCTACCGCATACCGCTGCGCATGCACGGCGAGAATCTCGACGGGCTCGTGGTCCGCATGCTGGGCCTGAAGTGCGGCGAACCCGACCTCGCCGAGTGGCGCGCCCTTGTCGACCGTATCGACGCCTGCGACAAGCCCGTGACCATCGCCCTCGTGGGCAAGTACGTGCAGCTGCACGAGGCCTACCTCTCGGTGTGGGAGGCCCTCAAGCACTCGGCCTTCCATCACGGCCGCAAGCTCGAGCTGCTCTGGGTGGATTCCGAGGAGCTTACCCCGGGCACCGTGGCCGACCGCCTGGGCTGCGCCGACGGCGTCATCGTGCCCGGCGGCTTCGGCCAGCGCGGCATCGAGGGCAAGATCGAGGCGATCAAGTTCTGTCGCGAGCGCAAGGTGCCGTTTCTCGGCGTGTGCCTGGGGATGCAGTGCGCGGTCGCCGAGTTCGCGCGCGACGTCTGCGACATGCCCGGCGCCAATTCCACGGAGTTCGACCCCGAGACGGCGTTCCCGGTCATCGACCTGCTTCCCGAGCAGAAGAACGTGGAGGACATGGGCGGGACCATGCGTCTCGGCGCCTCGCACGTGAAGCTCGTGGAGGGCACCAGGGCGCAGGCGGCCTACGGCGCCGACGAGGTGTGGGAGCGTCACCGTCACCGCTACGAGGTGAACAACGACCTGCGCCCGCGGCTCGAGGCCGCCGGCCTCGTGGTCAGCGGCACCACCCCGGACGGGCGTCTCGTCGAGATCTGCGAGCTCCCGGGTCACCCGTGGTTCGTGGCCTCCCAGTTCCACCCCGAGTTCAAATCGCGGCCCACGCGCCCGGCGCCGCTCTTCCGCGACTTCGTGGGCGCCGCCGCGCGCCTGCGCACCGAGCGCGAGGACGAGCTGGAGGAAACGTGCGCGCCGGCCTAGACGAGCTGCGCGACCTCTTCGTGCGCCTGGCCGGCATCCGCTCGCCCTCGCTGGAGGAGCGGGTGATGGCCGACGCCGTCAAGGACTTCGTCCGCGGCGTCGGCCTCGAGGTTTTCGAGGACGCGAGCGCTGCGCTCACCGGCGGCGACTGCGGCAACCTCATCGTGCGCGTGCCGGGGCGCGGTGAGGGCACGCCCATCGCCCTCTGCGCGCACCTCGACACCGTGCCTCTCGAGCGCGCCCCCACGGTGATCGTCGAGAACGGCGTGGTGCGCACCGACGGCCAGACCATCCTCGGCGCCGACGACAAGGCGGCGGTGGCGGCGCTGCTCCTGGTGCTCCGCGACCTGGCGCAAGAGCCGCCGGCCGCGGACGTGGAGCTCGTGTTCACGGCCGGCGAGGAGATCGGTCTGCAGGGCGCCAAGGCGCTCGACCCGGCGTCTCTGGGCGCCGCCGCGGTGTTCGTCCTCGACAGCGAGGGAGAGCCCGGCACCGTGATCGCCGCCGCGCCGAGCGTGAAAGCCATCGCCGCCGAGTTCCGCGGCGTCGCCGCGCACGCCGGCATCGAGCCTGAGCAAGGCCGCAGCGCGATCCTCGCCGCGGCGCGGGCCCTGGCGACCATGGACCTCGGGCGCATCGACGGCGAGACCACCGCCAACGCGGGCCTCATCGAGGGCGGCAGCGCCGTGAACGTCGTCGCCGAGCGCTGCCTGGTGCGCGCCGAGGCGCGCAGCCGCGACGCGCAGAAGCTCGCCGCGCAGGTCGCCGGCATGGTCGAAGCCATCACCGTCGCCGCGGCCGAGACGGGCGTCGACGTGGAGATCGAAGTGGAGGAGCCCTTCCACGGCTACGCGCACGCCGCCGACGCGCTGCCTCTGCGCATCGCCGACGCCGCCCTGGCCGATGCCGGCCTCGAGGCCCGCCACATCGGCGGCGGCGGCGGCTCCGACGCGAACGCCTTCAACGCCAGGGGCCTGCCGGCTCTCACGCTCGGCGTGGGCTTCGAGCGCGTGCACTCGCCCCAGGAGTGCATCCGTCTCGAGCGTCTCGAGCAGCTGTACCGCCTCGGCCACGCCCTCGTGCGGGCGGCCGGGCGGACGCCCGCCTAGGCGGGCGTCCGTGGCGCCTCCCGCCGCCGGCCGCCCCGCGCCGCCTCCCGACCCCGACGTCCGGGAGTTCCTCGACTACGTGCGCTTCGAGCGCGGCATGAGCGCCAACACGGTGAGCGCCTACGGGCGCGACCTGGGCAGGTTCGCCGCCTTTCTCGCGCAGAGGGGGGTACGCCCGGCGGTCGCCTCGGTGCACGACGTCCAGGAGTTCTTCGCCGCGGCGGGCGGCGACGGCGCCGCGTCAAGCGTGGCGCGCCGCACGGCGAGCCTGCGCGCCTTCTACGCCTACCTCGTGCGCGAGGGCATGCGCGCCGACGACCCCGCGTCCGGCCTGCGCACGCCAAAGCTGCCGCAGCAGCTCCCCCGCGTGCTCTCGGTCGAGGAGGTCGAGGCCGTGCTGGCGCAGGTCGTACCCGCCGGTCCGCTGGGCCAGCGCGACCTGGCGGCCCTCGAGCTGCTCTATGGCTGTGGGCTGCGCGCCAGCGAGCTCCTGGGGCTGCGCGAGGGAGACGTGGACCT
>Ga0315281_10007198_pt1 | contig 15708 bp, 18 predicted proteins | sample YL17G07_0_MG_FD_204540 | JGI IMG/M metagenome (GOLD analysis project Ga0315281, IMG submission 204540) | Sediment microbial communities from Yellowstone Lake, YNP, Wyoming, USA - YL17G07_0 | ecosystem: Environmental > Aquatic > Freshwater > Lake > Sediment | place: USA: Wyoming | collected...
GCCATGCCAAATTGATCGAGGCGGCCAACGACAACACAACCGCAGTTTCACGTAACGACAGCCAACCCGCTCGGCTGAATAAATGAGTGGCTTAATCCCTCAATCAAAAGTTGACAAGATCACTTCTGCCTTGGACATTGCCTCCTCGGGGCTGGTACCGTAAGCAAGAACGCCTGGTAATTCGGGCACCTCTGCCAGCCAGCGGCCATCCGCTTCCTGTTCGCGCTCGATACTGTAATTCATGGCACTTCCCGGGACGCTTGTTTGAACGAGAGCCTATTTTACCCCAAGGGCATGGCGGGTCTAATGGTCACGCTTGACCCCACTACACTACCACTCGTCATGCCGTTGCCGCCGCTCCTGGCGATAGATGGTGATTTCAAGACGAATGCCGTCCGGGTCGGTGAAGAACACCGCGAAATAGTCGGGGGCGTATTCGGGGAAATGCTTTGGCTCGCCTGCTGGAATATGTTTTTCCTTGAGCATTCTCGCAGCTTCTTTCACATCGTTCTCGCTCTCTACTCTGAGGCAGAGGTGATGCATCCCCGGCGCGTAGGGGTTGTGCGGTGTGGTGTCGCGAGCGGGCCGCAACACATAGCCGAAATGACGGTTGTAATATTGAATGTGGTCTTCGCCGTCGATCTGGAATCGGTTTTTTCTGAAACCGAGGATTGTCATTACCGCATCGTAGAATTTCTCTGACCTTGCCATGTCCGAGACTGTCACATAGAGATGATCGATGCCGATAACGTCGGGCATGCGTTAGCGCCTGAACGCCGCCAGCGCCGCGCCGGCGCCTACAAAAAGACTCCCGAGAAAACGGTTGGTGAAGCGGATGTGGCGCGGGTCTTTCAGCAGCCGCAGCACCTTCGCGGCAAGCCCGGTGTAACAACCCATTACCACCAGATCGACGCACACCAGTGTCGCGGCAAGAATCGCGTACTGCATCGCTTGCGCTTGGTGGGTGTCGATGAACTGCGGCAGCACCGCGAGCAGGAAAACCAGGCCCTTGGGGTTGGTGAGGTTGACGAAAAACCCTTGCCGGAAAATGCCGCGTGCCGTGCCGCCGGAGCGGTCGGCTTTGGCCGCGGCCTGCGCATCGAACGGCAGTGGCGGTTCGCGCCACTTGGCGATGCCAAGCCACACCAGATAAAGTGCGCCGCACCACTTGAGGATTTCGAAGGCGGTGGCCGATGCGACGAGGATCGCGCCAAGGCCCAATGCGATGATGGTGAGGTTGAACAGCGTGGCGGCCTGCATGCCGATGACGTTCCACATACCGCGCCGCCACCCATGGCGCATGCCGCTGGAAATGGAAGCGAGCGCGCCGGGGCCGGGCGAGACGCACAGAATGATGGATGCGATTAAAAACGCGAACCAGGTACCGAGGGACATGCGCGATCAGGGCTCGATGACGACCTTGCCTGTGGCGTGCCCGGCTTCGCAGTGCGCGATGGCTTCGCGCGCCTGATCGAGCGGAAAAACCTTGTCGATGACCGGCGTGATCGCGCCGCTCCTGAGGAGATTGGCGATGGCCGCAAGCTGCACGCCGTTCGATTGCACCGAAACGTACTCGAAACGCACACCCTTCGCGCGCGCGATTCGCATGGAATTGAAATTGGCCAGTGCGGCGAACCACTCCACCCAGAAGGGCAGGCCCCATTCGCGCATCAGGTTGGCGGTGGGGATTCCGGCGATGCTGACCAGTCTGCCGTCGCGTCTGAGCGTGCCGAAAGAACGGTTGCGCACGCCATTGCCTAGGGTATCGAACACCACATCGTAATCGCGCACGATGTCCTCGAAGCGCTGTGTCGCGTAGTCGATGGCCACATCCGCGCCCAGTTGCTTCACCATATCGAGATTGCGCGCGCCGGCGGTGGCAGCGATGCTCGCCCCGATATGCCGCGCAAGCTGGATGGCGAAACTGCCCACGCCACCCGATCCGGCGTGGATCAGAACTTTTTCTCCGGGGTTGAGCGCCGCCGTGTCGCGCAGCGCCTGCCATGACGTCAGCCCCGCCAGCGGGATCGACGCCGCTTCGGCATGGCTCAGGTTGGACGGCTTGTGTGCGGTATCGGTTTCGCGCACCGCAGTAAATTCGGCAAAGGTGCCGAAGCGGCTGCGGTCGAGACACGCGAAAATCTCATCGCCCGTTTTGAAGCGCGTCACGCTGGCGCCGGCCTCGACGACCACGCCCGACACGTCGTAGCCGAGTATCAAGGGGAACGGGCGCGTGATCATCACCTTGGCGGCGCCGTTGCGCACCTTGTAGTCGACCGGGTTGACGCCCGCCGCCTTGACCTGCACCAGCAGGTCGTGAGGGCCGAAGTCGGGCCTGGGCTGCTCGCCGATTTCGAGCACCTCGGGTCCGCCATAACGCGAAATGAAAGCCGCCTTCATTTTTCCCCTGGTTGTTCTTAAAAGTGCATCCATGCGGGAGGTCCAATTACACAATGTACCGGGAAGCGCGTTCCTGAGCAACCGCCCTGCCGTTGGTCCTGTTTGCCCGCCTCTCAGGGCTCGGTTTCCAGGTCGGGGATGTGATTGAAGGCAATGCGCATCGGGGCGCCGTTCAGGGCGCGCTGCGCGCCGGCAAAATACACGGCGTTTTTGCCGAATTTGACGTTGAGCGCATCGATGACGTTGTAGAGTTTGTGGCGCGTTTCCTCGTCGCCGAACAATGCGCCGCTGTGCTCGGATTCGTGAACCAGGCCGTGCAGCACCATGCCCACCGCGAACGGCTTGAGCGCCCTGGGTGTCTTGCCGCGCCGCCGCTTTGCCCACAGCTCGGTGAGCGCATGCAGGAACACCATCGTATCCTGGGTATCCATGAAGCGCGCCTCGCGCGACCACACCGGGCCGTCGAGGTAGCGCAACTGCACCGTCAGGCGCGAAGCGTAGTAGTCCATTTTGCGCAGCCGCATCGCCGCCTTCTGCGTGAGGCGGTGCAGGATGGCGAGGGCGTCGTCGTCGTTGCGCGCATCCGGCGGCAGCACGTGCGAATGGCCGACCGAACCGGTGTGCGTTTCCAGGTCGGGCACCCATTCGCCGCGCAGACGATCGTAAAAACGCTCGCCGCCCACGCCTCCCCAGATGGTGCGCAACTGTTCGCGGCTTTTGCCGCAAAGCTGCTCGACCGTTTCGATGCCGTGCTGCACAAGGCGCGCTTCCATGGCGCGCCCGATGCCGTTCAGGTCGCGCGGCTTGAGACCGAACAGGCGCTGCGGCAGCTCGTGTTTCTCGATGAGGGTGAGGCCGTCGGGCTTTTGCATGTTCGACGCTGTCTTGGCGATGAAAGTGTTGGGGCCGATGCCGACCGAGGTTTTCAGGTACTCGCCCACGCGCGATTCGATGGCGCGCTTGAGTTCGAGCGCGATCGCGCGTGCGCGCGCGGGTTCGCGAAAGCGCAGCGGCAGCTCGCAGTCCATTTCGTCGATCGACAGCACCTTGCGGATCGGCAGGATGGTATCGATTACCTCCTTGGCCTTTTCGTGGAACTCGACGTAGCGCGCATGCTGTGCCTCGACGAAAATAATCTCCGGGCAGAGTTTCTTCGCGTCGCGCACGATGGTGCCGGTCTTCACGCCGAAATGCTTGGCCTCGTAGCTGGCCGCGATACAGCAGGTGGTTTCGGCCATCATCGGCACCACCCCGACCGGTTTGCCGCGCAGATGCGGATGCACCTGCTGCTCGACCGAAGCGAAGTAGGAATTGAAATCGACAAGGAGGGAGCGGAGCATGACCACGTAACCTTCAGCGCGGAATATCCGTCATCGCCAGAAAAGTTGCCGCGAGCTCTTCCAGCCCGGCAGCGTCCGCGTCGTCGAAGCGCGCGGGTACGGGGCTGTCGAGGTCGAGCACACCCCACAGCACGCCATGCTTGATGAGCGGCACGACGATTTCCGAATTCGATGCGCTGTCGCACGCGATGTGGCCGGGGAATGAATGCACATCCTTCACGACCACGGTGCGCCTTTCGCTAGCCGCAACCCCGCACACTCCGCGGGCAACGGGCGCGACGGGAATACGCACGCACGCGGGTTTGCCCTGGAACGGGCCGAGCACCAGATCGTTGCCGCGCAGAATGTAGATCCCCGCCCAGTTGAGATCGGGCAGCGCCTGATATAGCAGCGCGCAAAAATTGGCGGCATTGGTCACCCAGTCGCGTTCGCCTTCGAGCAGCGATTGAAGCTGGCGGCCGAGGCTGGGATAAATCGGGGCCTGAGAAGAGGAGGGGATATGCACAGCTTGCGGCATGATGGGTAGGCAACGTCGTTCTCGGATGACCAGTTTAGCACTGCGGCTGTGCGATGTAGTCTTGGTGTTGTGTCAATGGGGAATCCCGAAAAGCGCCCCCTTTCAATTGCTGGAATCCCCTCCCGCGTGCGGAAAAGAGCCTGTGTAGGAGCCCGATTTATCGGGCGATAGCCGCTTCGAATCGCCCGATAAATCGGGCTCCTACAGTGCTTTTTCAGTTCCGGCCGCCAGAATAAATCCGGGTGATTCTTTACGCAGTTTTTGATGCAGGTTGACGCCGGTTTGGCGGCCGCGATAGGATGCGCCACTCGATATTGATTCGCGTCAATAATAAAACAATCTTGAAAAAATCCGCAGCCCGTCATACGCAAGGCAGCTATCTGTCATTGGGGCATGCTCGCATCACCAAACCGCCAGAGAGGAATGCATGATCGAGGTTATCGGCCTGAACAAACTTTTTCCGCTCGCCAGGCACAAGCCCGCTGCGGGCGCCGATGCGCGCGAGGGCAAGCGCGGGTTCGAGGCGGTGCGCGACGTTTCGTTTCACTGTGCGCGTGGCGAGGTGCTGGGGTTGCTCGGTCCGAATGGCGCGGGGAAAACCACCACGCTGCGCATGCTCTCTACGGCCATCGCGCCGACCAGGGGCCGGATAAAAATCGACGCGATCGACCTCGTTGCGCAGCCCATGCTGGCGCGCCGCAGTTTCGGTTTTCTTTCCGGCGCCACCGGGCTGTATGGCCGCCTGACGGTGCGCGAGAACTTGCAGTATTTCGGCAGGGCGCATGGCTTGCAGCGACTGTTGATCGAACAGCGCATTGCCGAATTGCTCAAGCGCTTCGATATCGAGAGTTATGCCGACCGGCGCGCCGATTCGCTTTCCGCCGGCATGAAACAGCGTGCCGCCATTGCGCGCACGGTGATGCATGCGCCCGATATTCTCATACTCGACGAACCGACTACCGGGCTGGACATTCTGGGCGCGCAGATCGTTGCCGATTTCATCAACGATTGCCGCGCGCGCGATGTGGCGGTGGTGTTCTCGACGCACCATCTGCACGAAATCGAGGCATTGTGCGACCGCGTTTGCGTCATCGATCGGGGGCGCAGCGTATTTGAGGATTCGGTCGCCAGGCTGCGCGAAGCAGGCGGGGGCGCCGATCTTGCCGCGGGTTATCTGGCACAACTCAAACACTAAACGAGAACACCATGTGGACCATATTCCTCAAAGAAATACTCGAACTGCGCCGCGACAAACGCACATGGATTTTCATGCTGCTGGTGCCGACGGTGCTGATACCCGTGCTGATCGCTGGCTTTGCGTTACTGGCGCATTCCAAGGAAGAAGAAGCCGGCAAGCGTGTGCTGAAATACGCCCAGTTCGGCATGGAACATGCTCCGGGTCTTGATCAAATTCTGAGAAAAACACCTCTTCTTGAACGCGTTGCCCTGAGTGCGCCCGGCGATATTGCCGCGGCGGTGAAAGACAAGCGCATCGATTTTGCTTTGCTGGTTCCCGCCGATTTTGAGTCGTCTGTCGCAAACGGGCGCGCCATGCCACTGGATCTGCATTACAGCGGCACGGACGCCTTCGATATCATTGCCAGGCGCATACGCAAGCTCGTTTCCGGATATGCAAACGAATGGCGCACGCGTTATCTGACTGAGCGGGGCTTTGACGGTGCTGCACAACACTTTGTAGTTGAGCCTGTCGAACTGAAGATCGCCAACGTGGCCAATCAACGCGAACGCATCGGCGAACTGGCCGGGGCGTTCCTGCCCTATATCGTGCTCATCCTCGCATTGAATGCCGCCATGGTTGCCGCCATCGATCTGGGTGTCGGCGAGAAGGAGCGGGGCACGCTTGAATCGTTGCTGCTGCTGCCGCTTTCGCGCACCCGGATCGTGCTGGGCAAGTTCTGGGCCGTGACGCTGGTGGGGTGCGTGGCGTCGATACTGTGTGTGACATCCATCGCCGTATGGGGCATCGGGTTGATCAAGGGCACCGGGCTGACATCTCTTGATGAATTGCTGAACTCCATTCGCTGGATTGATTTTGTTTTGCTTGGCCTGTTGCTCTTGCCCGCCAATGCGATTATCGCCGCGTTGCTGTTGTCGCTTTCCTTCTACGCGCGCAGCCAAAAGGAGGCGACCGGTTACTCGACACAATTGATGTTCATACTGGTCATACCCATCCTTGTTGCACTGTTGCCCAACATGACCTTGAATAGCGGATGGGGCTGGGTGCCGATAACCAATATTGCCCTCGCCGTAAAGGAAATCATCAAAGGTACGCTGAATTTGACGGATCTTGCGTTTGTGTTCTTTTCCAATGTGATAATTGCCGCGGCGCTGATTACCTTCTGCGTTGCCTGGTGTCGCCGCGAGGCAGTGCTTTTTCGCAACTGATTCAGTAAGTCTTTTTTCTCGGAGGTGAAATTTTGAACAGAATGAATATGGATGACTACAGGGCAATGAAGGACAGGAGAATCTTCGGTGCGTAAGTTCCCAGAATCACTAGACCCAGAGTCCATAGCCAAACTCCCGCAATTGACCATAGCGCGAGTCGCCTCGCATCTGCACCGAGCGCTATTCCTAAGATAGCCGTCAGCGGAGCGCCAAAGATTATCGGAGCAAGGAGACCAAGGCCGATAGCGCCGTATCGATTCATGATGGATGCGCTTCGGGCGTAGGAAGAACTCTGCCTGAAGAAACGGCTCATGACGCGATCGCGAAGGGGTGCACCGACCAGCAAGACGGCAGCGACTCCAATGCTGGCGCCTAGCCCGGTCGCTAAGACGATGTCGATCGGGACCAATTTAAACAAAAAGCCCATCGGGATACTCACCCATAGCTCTGCAATCGAGGCCATTGCGACCGTGAGCAATTTTGCGGCGTAGTCCATTATTCCATTCTATCTCGTTGTCCTGCTCGAGGCTCGGATCTCCCAACGTCTCGTGGGAGAACGATGTTTCTTGGGCGCAATCCCGCAAACACGTCGACAAGGTGGGTGGCGATGATCACCGTCTTCCCGGCAGCCTCTTCCTTGAGGATATCGACAAATGCCTGAACCGACTCCCGGTCGAGCTCGTTCGTCGGCTCATCGAATAGCAGGATCTGGGGATTGGAAACAAGTGCGCTTGTCAACAAGACCTTCTTTCCGGTTCCCGCAGACATAGCGGAGAGAGGTTTATCGACCGATTCCGCAAGTCCCAATTTATCGACGACATACTTCCGAAACTGCTCGTCGCGCGAAGTCTGACGGAACAAGCTCGTCACAAAAGAAATGAACTCGTTTCCAGTTAGCCAGGAAATGGCCGGCGTGCTCGCAGGAGCCAGGAATATCGTTTCCTTCGCGTCGTGGACCGACCGTCCGTTGATTAGTATGGATCCGCCATCCGGCGCGATTACGCCCGCGATCATATTCAAGATCGTGGTCTTTCCACTCCCGTTTTCTCCTGTGAGCAGGTACGTGTGGGCGTCGAATGAGGCCGAAATCCCGCGCAAGACCGGCCTACCATGAAACGACTTTGAGACCTCTTGGAGTACGACTCCGTTGCCTTGTTTCATAGGAGCTGACCGAACAAAAGAGCTCCGGTAAGGACCGAGATGATTCCAACCCATGTCGATGACTGTGGTTTAAGGTATGCGAGCGTATTGAGAGCAATCAGGATCGACGCAAAGCCGACGGCACCCCAGGCCGCGCGAAACATCGAAAGGCCCGACGAATCGCACGATTGACGCCATGCGAATGCCGTGAGAGCGGCGACCGAACCATAGACGAGAAAGACGAGACCGAGGGAAGCGACATGCTCCTGCATGCGCGCCTTGCGCAGGCGATAGATGAAGGGCATCGCCTGGATCAGTCTTTCGAGGGTCAGCGCGGGAAGCCGATGCAGCGCCACGACGACGACGCCTAGTTGAACGAGATAGGCGCCCCAGCCCCTGTTACAGAAGTATTCTTGGGCCGCCAGCCATGTCGAGAAGCAGAGTGCTCCCAATACGACGGCCAGGCGCAAACCCATAGCGTGCCGAAGATCGCCAGCCAGCACCCGGAAGGCAAGCGGTCCACCCGCATGCCATGCGGGGACTGCGGCGCGCCATTGGATCGCCGCAGCAACATCTTTCGCCGAGGATGGGCGTCTCTCATAGTCCCGGACGACAGATAGCGCCGCGAGAGATAGAGATGCGACGTAGGCCGGCCAGCGGAGATACTCTAGCGAGGGCGCTGCGCTGTAGAGAAACGTACTGAATAACAGAAGCAAAACCGTCCTGCGACTAATGTGAAGCGCCATCACTTGAACAACTATGCCGAGTAGGATTCCGATGAGCAGTGCGCTGGAGGCATCCCACTTGGGTCGATCAACCTTGCCGGACCATACTTCCCAAATGAAATACGCGATCGGAGCCCAAAGGAAACTGTAAGCCACAGCGATCGCACTGATATCGCTTGCGAAGTGAGCATGCCGCTTAATCGGCATGCTGCGAATGAAGTCCCTTGCCCGCAACATGAAGATCGGTTCCCGAAGCGCGAGCACGACAAGGGTGGAAACGAGAAGCCATCCAGCATAGAGAACGATTCGAAGGGCCAGCGAAGACTCGGGCTTCACGATGATGGCGAAGGCCGACGCGATGAGGTCCACCGCGCCGATCACCGCCGGCCCGACGAGAATCGCGATGGCCATGATCGCGTCTTGCTGTCGCCTCGAAAGCGCCTTCAGAGAAAGTGCGACATGTCTGGCGCGAAGCTGTCGATAAGACAAGGGTGCCATATGAGTGGATTCTGCGCTCGACAAGCCCTCAAGCGGTCCGGAAAGAAAAAGGGCCCGGCGAGCGGACCCTTTCCCCAGTGCAGAGACTGATGCTCAGATTAATTGGCCGTCTAGCACCAAACGATGATGATGATGGCGAGTATCACGCAAGGCCCTCCTCCGACCCAGTCCGCGGTCCCATTCGGAGCAACTTCGCACTGCAGCGATTCAACTTCAAATTCGCGTATCATTTTGACTTTTTCCCTTTCTTGTTCACGCTGATTAGACGGATGACCCCACTGCACAAAGATGCAGCCAACCTATTCTCTGGAATTATACGGCACTTGTCAATCCGAGTTTGAGCTGAAAGTGTCGGCCGAAAGCACTCGACTGTAGTGTCGGAGAAAGTCATCGCTAGAGGAGGCGATAGTCTCGAGAGCTTTGGGTGCCTGGCCCGCGCCAGCGAGCAGGAGACCCCGCGTGGCGCCTAACCGAGTGCGTCGGCAGGGGTGCGAAGTAGCAATGTCGAACAGCAGCTCTTTGGTACGATCATCTCCAAAGTACCCGAGCAGCTCCATAACGGAACCACGGCGCGCTCCGTCCAAGTCGTCTGGCACTCCAACGATGCGTGAAGTCTCCACGTCGAATATGTATTGATCCATCAGCCGATACGAATCGGGAACGACGAGAAGATTGAGAGAAATTGAAAATTTCTGTGGAGAATACTGAATGTGAACATCCCGGAAAGGCCTGTAGAAGAGAACCTTTCCGGATGGAAGGGACTCTCTGCCGAGAGACAGGAGGTCCACTATCTCCCCCGGTATTCCAGTGATCGATGCCGGATCGCATTCCCAGAGGGCGGTCTCGTACCCCGGACCGAACCAACCCACCGTCAAAAGCGAGAAATTGTGGTTGTGAGGCCGCTCGTAGGAAAAGACGGACGTTTGCACAGAAGCAAGCGTGCCTGCTCCGGCAAGCGGAAACCAGAAATTTCCCCGAATCGTCCATGTCGTGCCATTGCCCCCAAGAATGAACGACTGCGGAGAATACAAAGAGGATTTTCCACCCCCCATGAATTTCGCGAGCTGACCATTGAGGAAGTCAGTAAGAAACCGCTTGTTAGCCGCGAGCGACTTCAGGACAGGGGCCAGGGAGAGGATGCTGTCTTGATCCTCGGGAACCAGCGTTTTTGAAACTTTTTCCAGACACTCCGCCAGCTCGATGGGATCGTAGGTGCTCTCGGTTTCGACGACGATTGCCATAACTTTACCTTCCTCTAAGAGACCTTTTCGTACTTTGCGATCGTCTGCCCAGCAGCCGCGCGAATGTGTGGATGCGGATCCATGCGCGCTTTTTGGATCGCCGTCCAGCCCGCTTCGCCGTTGACGCGACACAAACTCCGAATTGCTTCCCAGCGAACGAAATGACATTCGTGCGCCACAAAAGGCTCAATGAAATCTCTGGCGGAAGGATCTTTCATCTCACCTGTCGCGTTGAGCACTGATATCAGTTGACTAAGAATGGGATCGGCGACGATCCACTGAACCGCCCGCAAGCTTTCCCGATCGAACATCATGTGAATCGGCTTGAAGAAGTTTCCCGCAAACTTGATTGCTGCCACGCGCTCTTGTACGCGGAAGTCATATGCGAACTGATCACCATGGATTTCGACAATCTCCCCGGGGTGCGCGATCAGTTCCTCCCCTTTTCCAAGAAAACTCCCCACTTCTAAGCCATCCTTCGGAAGTGCGTGCCGAGTGTAATGAAGAGGTCCAGGGCCGGTAATAAGCATCAGTGCGTAAAAGGGAAACGAGTAGATTTGATCGACATTGCGATGAAACAACGAAAATACCAGAGTCCACCCGGGAACGGCAATCGCCGACAATTCATAGAACCGCCAATACTCATTAGCCTGAAGACGCCTAGCCTTAGCATCTTCAGCAAAACCATTGATCATATTTTTGCACCCTGGTGACGAATAAAAATCGCGGATCAGAGCCTTGCATTCGAATACCCACTTCTGTCCCCCCGCGCTTGCAACTGCGTCAATCGATGCGCAAAGCTCTTCCTTGTTCATTCTCATCTCCCTTGAGATCTTCGGTACGAAAGCTAGCGCCCTTGGTGACTCTCGCAGCACCGTTAACAGTTTGTTGAAGTTCTGAATGAAGCGGCGTTGGTAAGCGACTCAAAATCCTCATATAACAAAACCCCATACACCCCGGTTTTGCGTCGCTTTCCGTCCTGTCTGATCTTCGCTCGTGACGAATTTCAACACTCTGCTTTAGCGCGCATTATACGACAGCCGGGTTATTGCGTCGGTTTCAGTGCACTTCCGACTGCACGTCGTTCAAACCTGCGAGCTGATCCCTGCCAGATAGGGGCGCGATGCAGATTTAGCTACGCATTGATTTCATTTCAGTATGGCATACTGCGCAAGCTTTGCCTTCCCGGGGGACATATGGAATCACGTACACCTTTAGCCTTTTTCTTTACCGAACCGTATCGTGCCTTTGCGGCGCTCAAGGAACGTCCGACGTTCCTATTCCCGCTGTTACTGTCGGTGCTGGGTTCCGCAGTGGTATTGGTCTGGTATTACTCTAGCGTGGATATCGGCTGGATGATTGAGCAGATCATAAACAACACACCCGACATGAAACCGGAGGCCAGGGTGGCTATGCAACAGGTCATGTCACGCAACGTATTTCTGTTGACTACTCTGGCCAGCATCGTGATTGGAGTGCCGATCATAGCCGCCTTGCAGGCGTTGTACTACATGCTGGTCGGCAAGATTCTAAACGTAGGTGTGGGTTTCAAGGCTTGGTTCGGCTTTGTATGCTGGTCGTCGATACCACGCATCCTGACCCTGCCCCTAATGGTGGTGCAAATTCTGCGCATGGAGCAAGGACGGCTCATGCCGAATGAGTTAAACATCGCTTCGCTGAATTATTTGGTGTGGCAATTGCCCGCCAGCAATAAGTGGGCGAGCTTTCTATCGAATGTCGATCTGACCATCTTGTGGTCCATGGTGCTGCTGGTCGTGGGCTGGCGCGTGTGGTCGCAGCGTTCCTGGTTTGTATCGACACTCGCGGCGCTGCTCCCGCATTTTCTGATTTTCGGCGGATGGGCGCTCTATCTTTCCTTGAAAGGATGAACGTGCAACGCAAATGGTGGGCTGCTGCATTGTTTGCCGCGGTATTGATCGTACCGACGGCAGTGGCGTTCCTGCGTCCTCAGGCTTCGCGGCAAGTGGAAATGCAGCCGGTCGAACGGCGTGAAGTGCGGCCATCGATACTGGCGTCCGGGACGCTGGTTTACAAGGATCAAGCGCAGTTGACCCCAGAGGTCATCGGCAAGGTCGATGAGATTCTCGCGAAGGAAGGCGACGTGGTGCGCAAAGGGCAGATCGTCCTGCGCCTGAACCCACAGAGCTTTCGCGCCGAAGTAGCACAGCAGGAAGCCATACAAAGGCAGAGCCTCATCACGATCGAGCGCCAACGCCTGAGCGTCGCGAATCAGGAGCGCGAACTGGAGCGGTACCGCAAACTGGAGGCTGCGGGGATGGTTGAGGTAAGCAAATTCGACAGCGCCAAATATCAGCTTGACCTTGCCCAGATCGAGCTCCGGGCAAGCGCCGAGTCGCTGCGCAATGCCGAGGCACAATTGGCGCTGGCGCGCGAGCGGTTGGCCAAGACCGAGATTCAGTCGCCGCTGGGTGGCAGGGTGACGACGGTATCGATCAAGGCTGGCGAGACCGCGGTGGCCAGCAGCACGGGCATCGCGGGTTCCAGCCTGATGACAATCGCCAACACGGATAGCATCATGGCCGAGGTCAGCGTCGACGAGGCGGATATCGCGCAGATTGCTTCCGGGCAAGGCGCGGCCATTTACGCGGCGGCCTTTCCCGATAAATTGCTATCGGCCAGCGTGGAGAGCGTTTCGCTCGCGCCCAAGCAGGTTGCACAAGGTCAGGGACGAACTTACGTTGTAAAGACGCGTCTTCTCGATATTGGTGCTATTGCGCTGCGCACGGGGATGAGTTGCCGTGCTGAAATTTACACCGGCAAGCGCGAGAAAATTCTGTCGGCGCCGATTCAGGCGGTGCTGGTCGATGGCGACGATAAAAAGGCGCGCGTTCCGGCGCGTTACGTATTCGTGAACGTGGATGGCAAGGCGGAAAAAAGAACGGTGGAGGTAGGGGCGGCAGACGACAGTTTCATCGAAATCCGTTCGGGGTTGAAGGAGGGCGAGCTGGTGGTCGCCGGCCCGGAACGCGAACTGAAAAAGGTGTCGAACGGCGACCGTTTGCAGCCGCTTGCGCAGAAAAAAACGTGATTCAGCTCGACAACATCGCTAAGCGTTATCGTATGGGCGAGCAGAATATCGATGCTTTGAATGGCATTTCTCTCACTATAGATAGCAACGAATATGTCGCCCTCACCGGGCCTTCCGGTTCAGGCAAGTCGACGCTGATGCACATACTGGGTTGTCTGGATCGCCCTACGAGCGGTGAATATCGTATCAAAGACCGCTCGATAGGAAAGCTCAACGATAACGAGCTGTCGCACATTCGCAATCGTGAGGTTGGTTTCGTGTTCCAAAGCTTCTTCCTGCTGCCGCGCTCCACGGCCCTGCGGAATGTGATGCAGCCTTTGATCTATCGCGGTACGCCTCTGCACGAAAGGGTGGAGCGGGCGCGCTCCGCGCTCGCGCGTGTGGGGCTCGGCAATCGCGTGGATCACCTGCCCAACCAGCTCTCCGGCGGCCAGAGGCAACGTGTGGCGATAGCGCGAGCGCTTGTTGGCGAGCCCGCCATTCTTCTCGCCGACGAACCCACGGGGAACCTCGATTCGCGGACCGCAGCGGAGATATTGGAACTTTTCGACCAACTTCACCGCGAAGGACAAACCATCATCATGGTGACGCACGAACCTGATGTGGCTGCACATTGCCAGCGGGTCATCAAACTTCATGATGGCGCCATCGTTGGAGACAGCCGTGAAGGCATTTCACAATAGCATCGCGACGCCATGAACCTTTTCATCGAAAGCCTTCGCTCCGCGCTTGAAAGTATTGTTGCACACCGCTTGCGCAGCGTGCTCACCACGCTGGGAATCATCATCGGTGTGGCCTCGGTTATCGCAGTTGTCGCGTTGGTGCAGGGGCTCAGCGAGTCGATACGCAGACAGTTCGAGGGCATGGGCAGCAATGTGTTGTCGATTAAGGCCGAGACGTCGTTCGAGGAGCGATTGCGCGGCAAGATCAATCGCTTGACCGTCAACGATCTGGATCAGTTGCGTTTTCATGTCGAGGGTATCGATAACGTCACGCCCCTACTGGTGCTGGGGGGCGGTCAGCAACGGATAGTGCGCAACGGAGCGGAATCGGCGACACCGTTTATCTTCGGCACCACATCGACTTATCAGCAGGTGCAAAAGATGTATGTCCAGTATGGTCGTTTCCTGTCGCAGGAAGATGAGAAGGGACACCGCCGCATCTGCGCCATCGGCGAGAAAGTGCGCAAGGATTTGCGCCTGCCCGACAATCCGGTGGGGAGTTTTATCGACGTAGGGGGAGAATGGTTCAAGATCGTTGGCGTGATGGAGTCGAGAGGAGAACTGTTCGGCTTCGATCAGGACAACTTCATCTTTGTCCCTTACCAGACCACCCTCAGCCTCATCGGTTACGACGTCAAACCCGATCTGCAAATCTACTTCAGCGTCACGGAGCCGAAGGAGATCGAAGTAGTGGAAGAAAAAATACGCCGCCTCTTGCGCCAGTTGCACCGTCTGCGACCGAAGGAGGCCGACGATTTCAAGGTCGAAAGCGCGCAACAGATCGTGAAAACCTTCAGCGAAGTCACCAACACCATTACCCTGGTGCTATCGGGCATCGTCGGCATCTCGCTGCTGGTGGGAGGAATCGGGATCATGAATATCATGCTCGTGTCGGTCACCGAGCGTACGCGCGAGATCGGCATCTGCAAGGCGCTCGGCGCGCAGCGGCGCGACATCCTAATGCAGTTTCTGATCGAGGCCACGCTGCTGGCTTTGGCGGGCGGTTTGATCGGCATCGCTCTCGGATATGGCATCGCCTACACCGCTGCGCTGCTGATTCCCAAATTTCCCGGCATCAGCGTCCCGTGGTGGGTGATCTTGCTGGCGTGCGGTTTTTCCGCTTTGGTCGGCATCGTGTTCGGCATTGCGCCTGCGACGAAGGCCGCCAATCTGGATCCCATCGAGGCGTTGCGCTATGAATAAATTGGCCGCACGCCATTGGATTGACCGGGGGCAATCCAGGCGACTTGCAGCCGGAAACGGGCAACGGCAATCAGCCAGGCATTGGCCAGCTACGCCATAATTGCATATAATAACTGCCATATGGCCAACAAGGGAGCCTCACCATGAATGCCGCCGCTTTATCGTCCGCCAACCTCACGGTTGAATCCCTGCTCGGCGGCCGGGGCGTATTGCATGCCAAGCCGCGCTCGGCGCTCGATTGGGTGTCGATCGTGCGCAAGGGCATTTCCTCGGCGGCGGTGGATGCGCTGACCAAGGCCTTGCGTGTCACCCAGTCCGAGCTTGCCGTAGCCCTGGGTATTCCCGAGCGCACCCTGGCGCGGCGCAAGAAGGAAGGCACGCTCAGTAGCGAGGAATCGTCCAAGCTGGTTCGTCTGGCGCGCGTGGTCGAGCGCGCGAAAGAGGTC
>Ga0315281_10007199_pt1 | contig 15707 bp, 13 predicted proteins | sample YL17G07_0_MG_FD_204540 | JGI IMG/M metagenome (GOLD analysis project Ga0315281, IMG submission 204540) | Sediment microbial communities from Yellowstone Lake, YNP, Wyoming, USA - YL17G07_0 | ecosystem: Environmental > Aquatic > Freshwater > Lake > Sediment | place: USA: Wyoming | collected...
TCTCTGGCCAAGGGCAGCTACGTCCAGTACCTGGACGCCGACGACATCCTCGCTCCCGGAAAGGTCGAAGAGCAGGTTGCCTTCCTCGAGGACCATCCCGACTTCGCCGGCGCATACGGGAACGTCGAGGTCTTCTGGAACCTGTCTCCCGAGCGCTGGCACTTCATGCCTGATGTCAAACCGGAGGGGGACGTCCTTCCCTTCATGATCGACTCCGGATTCCTACTGACCCTTGGCACTCTGGTGCGGATGGACTGGGTCCGACGGGTTCGCGGTTTCGACCAAGATCTCATGTGGAAGGAGGACTGGGACCACTGGCTGAGGATCGCGGTTGCCGGAGGGAGGTTCGCTCGGCACCCGAGGGAAGGGTACGTCGGCTACTTCAGACAGCCCGGCCTTCCAGGCCGGGCAGGGAGCAACAGTCACCTGAAGCTCAAAGGGGGCGTCCGAGTGCTGAGGAAGCTCGAACAGATGCTGGACCCTGCGGCGGCGCGCCAGCTGCGTGTGCGTCGGGCCATCGGCCTCTGGCGATTCGGCTACGGGCGCAATCTGCTACTCCGGGGTGAGCGTGTCGCCGGACTCCGCCAGATGCTTCGGTCGCTACGGGAAGACCGCCGCGACCTTGCCAGCAAACTCGCCTGGCTCACGCTCGGCGCCGTCCTCGGTGGGTCGCGCGCGCGCGCGCAGATCATGCGCATCTCGACCGGAGCGGCCGGACCCGATCTCGTCACTGGGCCCCCCCCCGCCTACCGGTCCTCGCCGCCCCCGGCCTGATCGCCCTGGCCCCATGGTTCCGCCGCGCTGGGCTGGCGGGTCTTTCGCTTCCGTCAGTAGGGTGAAGTTCAGTACACCGTGTCCTTCACCAGGAAGCCGAAGTACTTGCCCGCGACCTGGTGCGCCGGATCGCCTCTGAACCCCCGGGCCGGATGCGCTCTCGCGTAGATGCGAGCGTCCGCACGCAGCTTGGCGATGGTACCTGCAGGATCGCTGGGCGGACAGTCACCGGAAGCGATACAGAGCACGGCCGTGCCGGCTACGTGCGGACTGGCCATGCTTGTGCCCGAGAGCATCGCATAGCCCCCACCACTCCAAGAGGACAGGATGCAAACACCCGGTGCCGCTATCGTGTGTTCCCGGTCGGCCTTCTCTGCGTAGTCCGAGAACGTTGCGAAAGAGTCGTCGCGGCCCAGTCCGCTCTGGCAACGGACGCCCCCCAGGGCTCCCGGCTTCCCGTCGTAGTCAGCCATTGCCGTCACTGAGAGCACCTCGTCGTAGGCATCGGGGACGTCCATGGACATCGGCCGTGCCAGGTTGGCCGTCGCCGCGACGATGAGCACGCCACTGTCTGTTGCGGAGCAGACCGCCTGGTGGAAGGGGTCGTGGTTCTTCGTCCCACATGCCCCGTCGTCGGACCCGGCCGACCCCAGGCTCATGTTCGCAACGGCTATGTCGTTGTTGGGGTCGGCGTCGGTGCGCGTTCCCGTGACCCAGTCGATCCCGCAGATGATGTCGGACAAGGAACCCATGCCCTGGGAATCCAGCACGCGCACCGACCAGATCCTCGCGCCCGGCGCCACGCCGGTTAACCCGGTTGTCCCGGTTGCCGCAAGCGCCCCGGCGACGTGGGTACCGTGACCGTCGGCGTCATCGAAGCCCGGCGAGCTGGTGCAGCTCGTGCCGCCTACCACGTTCAGGTCCGGGTGAGTGGTGTTGACCCCGGAATCGATCACCGCCACGTTCATCGCCGAGAGATCAGGGTGGCTCTGGCCACCCGGCCTGCCGATCCGCAGCACACCGGTAGGTTCGCACGGTGCGGCGATGGGTTCTGCGCATAAACTGCGGCTCTGCACCTGATAGTCCGGGACGACGGCGGCGACGCCCGGATCAGCCGCAAGGGCCTGTGCCTCGCTCCCGGTCAGTCTGGCCGAGAACCCTTCTAGCGCATGTGTGTAGATGTGTTCGGGCGCGGCGCCGACCTGCCCGGCCCGACGTGCGACCGCTGAGCGCGTTTGTACCGGCGTGCGGGCGCCAGGTCCGAGCATCACGATGTAGGAGGACGACTTGACTTCGGCCTGCACGGCGGGCGCCGCCCCGGCACTCGCAAGCAGCCCGACGAGAACCACCACGACCGTCGCTCGAAGCCTACGCACGCTCAACCTTCCTCTGTAGAAGCCTGCCGCGGGTCCGCGGCGGCTCTCAATGCTACAGCGCATCCGCCTAGATACCCACGAGGCGCGTTTCCGGAGGTCATCCGTGGTGTCGGAGGGGGGATTTGAACCCCCACCCTCTTGCGAGGACTAGGCCCTCAACCTAGCGCGTCTACCTTATTCCGCCACTCCGACGAGGCGCACGCAGTATATGCGGCTACAGCTTCCCGCGCGAAGACTGGATGTCCAGGAAGAGGGTCGTGAGGCCGAACAGGACGGCCAGGATCACGGTCAGCTTGTCCAAGCGTCGCTCCAGGGAGGTGCCCCCGGACAGGCCTCCTCCTCCGCCGAACATGTCCGACAGGCCGCCACCCTTACCAGCGTGCAGCAGCACGAGCAAGATGAGCACGAGGGACGAGATGACCTGCATGACTATGGCGATGGTGTTCAGCATTCGAGAGACTCCCTAGCTTTCGGTATCCCCGATGATAGCGCGGTCGGCGAGCGGGTAGTGGCAGGCGGCCACCTGGCCCGGATGATGGGGCAAGAGCGTAGGCTCGTCGGAGGCGCACTTCGGCAGCTGAGCGACCGGGCAGCGAGGGTGGAAGCGGCACCCGGACGGAGGATAGATCGGCGACGGCACATCCCCCTCCAGGATGATCCGCTTCTTCCTCGCTGCTAGCTTGGGATCGGGGATGGGCACCGCGGAGAGCAAAGCCCCCGTGTAGGGGTGCTTCGGGTTCTCATAGAGAGTTTCCCCCGGAGCGCGCTCGACGATCTTGCCAAGGTACATCACCTCGACGCTGTCCGAGACGTGCTTGACGACCGAAAGGTCGTGGGCGATGAAGAGGTAGGTGAGGCCGAACTCCTCCTGGAGGTCCTCCAAGAGATTGAGAATCTGGGCCTGAACCGACACATCGAGGGCCGACACCGGTTCGTCGCAGACGATGAGCTTGGGCCGGAGAGCGAGTGCTCGGGCAACACCGATGCGTTGCCGTTGGCCCCCGGAGAACTCGTGGGGGAACCGGTTGTAGTGCTCCGGACTAAGACCGACGCGTTCCATCAGTTCCTGAACGTTGGACTTGACCTGATTCCGCGGGGTCGTGCCGTGCAACCGGAAGGGCTCCCCGATGATCGCACTCACGGTCTTGCGCGGATTCAGTGACGCGAATGGATCTTGGAAGATCATCTGCATCTCGCGCCGCATCGTTCTCAATGCTTTGCCCTTCAGGTGGGTCACGTCCATCCCATCGAACACGATGCTGCCTTCGGTGGGCTCGTAGAGGCGCATGATCACCCGCGCGAGGGTGGACTTGCCGCAGCCGGTCTCCCCCACGAGCCCCACGGTCTGTCCGGGGTATATCTCGAGATCCACGCCGTCCACAGCACGTACGTCCCCGACCTGGTGCTGGAACAGGATCCCGCGCGTGATCGGGAAGTACTTCTTGACCCCCTCGATCTTGAGGAGGGGCTGGGCGTTCGATGGGGGTTGCACGGCATCGGTTCCGCTGGGGGCCGAGCTCATCGGTGCGACTCCAGCTGCTCAGCGAACATCCGGCGGCGCTCCTCCAGCGAGAGGTGGCAGGCCGCTGCATGGGAGCCCTCGATCGTGGCCAGAGGCGGAACGTCCACTCGGCAGGGATCGAAGACATGCGGGCAACGGGGATTGAAGGAGCACCCGGGCGGGACGAAGATGAGGGAGGGTGGGAGGCCCTTGATCGACTGGAGCCGCTCGGGACTCTCGTCGAGCCGCGCGATAGACCCAAGCAAACCCCACGTATACGGGTGGAGCGAGTCGTAGTAGATGTCGTTCCGCCCGCCTCGCTCGGCGATCCTTCCCGCGTACATCACGTTGATATCGTCGCAGTGTTCCGCGACCACCCCGAGGTCGTGTGTGATGATGACCACCGCCGCGTTGAACTCTGACCTCAAGCGGTCGATGAGGTCAAGGATCTGCGCTTGCACGGTGACATCCAGCGCGGTAGTGGGCTCGTCCGCGATGAGCAGTGCCGGGTTCAGGGAGAGAGCCATCGCGATCATCGCCCGCTGGCGCATGCCGCCGGAGAACTCGTGGGGGTACTGCCTCGCCCGAGTCTTTGGCTGGGGGATCCCCACGCGTGCAAGCATCTCGACCGACTCCTCCCGGGCCGTCGCTTTCGGTACGTCACGATGGGCTCGGATCGCCTCCGCGATCTGATCTCCCACCTTGTAGTAGGGATGGAGCGACGTCATCGGGTCCTGGAAGATCATGCTGATCTTCGCACCTCGGATAGCTTGCAGTTCGTCGGGGCTGGCTTTGAGCAGGTCTTGTCCCTGGAATAGCACCTCACCTTCGATGACGGCCTGCTCGCGGTTGACGATGCCGAGCACAGTCAAGAACGTCACGCTCTTCCCCGATCCGGATTCGCCGACCACACCGAGGGATTCCCCGGGCCTGATGCTGAACGACACGTCTTCAACCGCGCGGACAAGTCCATCCTCAGTGGGGAACCTGACGGAGAGGTTCTTGACCTCCAGCAGGGGCTGACCGGCTTCTGTCGTCACTCGTACCTCACTCGGGGGTCTAGGAAGGCATACGCGATATCCACGAGCAGGTTGGCGATGACGATGAAGAACGCCGCGAGCACCGTCACCCCCATGACCCCGGGGAAGTTTCCACTGTTGATCGAGTCGATGGTGTACTTGCCGACTCCGGGGATGTTGAAGACCGTTTCGGTGATCAGAGCCCCTCCCAGCAAGGTGGCCACGTCGAGCCCGAAGATCGTCACGACGGGGGTGAGGGCAGCACGCAGCCCGTGCTTGAAAACGACCTTCCGCTCCGAGAGGCCCTTCGCGCGGGCTGTTCGGATGTAGTCCTCGCTCATCGTCTCGATCAGGTTGCCGCGAACCATCCTCGTGTAGAAGGCCGCCGAGGTGAGTGCGAGAGTGAACCAGGGCAGGATGAATCGCCCCTGGAAGACCGCGTCCAGCGCCGATTCCCCCGGCGGGTATACAGGCGGCGGTGCCCACCCCAGCTTGAACCAGAACACGAACAAGAGGATGTAGCCGAGCCAGAACACCGGCAAGGAGACACCCGCGACGGCGAACACCATGCCGACACGATCCACGAAACTCCCGCGCTTTATCGCGGATGCGATCCCGATGGGGATGCCGATCAGGAGCCAGAGGATCGCAGCCCCGATCGTGAGCGCGATGGTGTAGGGAAGTCGGCTGTAGATCTCCTCCGATACCGGCACCGCATTGGCCCAGGAGTAGTAGACCTGCTTGTTGAGGAACCACCCGGGCCAGGGCACCAGACCCTTCGCGAACCGGCCGTACTGGACATAGACGGACTCGTCCAGCCCCACGGAGTGCCGGATCGCCGCTAGCTCCGCTGGTGTCGTCGCCCGTGAGCCAGCCAGTCGGCGCACAGGGTCCCCCGCCGGAAGCTTGATGAAGATGAAGAACGTCAAGAGCGACACGATGAACATCACCAGGACGACGAACAGGAGTCGCCTGATCAGATAGCGTCCCACGGGCGCCCTTTCATCGTTCCGGAGAGGAGGGGCCGCTGCGCGGCCCCTCCTCTCTCGTCAGCTCCAGCGATCGGTACCTGAGCTATGGAGCGCCTCCTCCGGCTAGGGCAAGGTGGTCCATCGCCACGATCCCCGCGAAACCGTCGAAGGTGTAGTTCTGCACACGGTCCCCGACGAGGGCCACGTTGTTGTCCCACAGCCACGGGATGACCGGGACCACCTCCTCCATGATCTTCTTGTCGGCGCCCGCCCAGCAGGGCAGATAGGCGTCACCGGTCAACGGCGTGCATTCGTTGAACGCCGCGTCTAGCGACGGGACGGAGGTGACCGTGTATCCGGCCTTCTTCAGGAGTTGCGGGCTTGCCCCCACGAGGGAGTAGTTGCAGCACCCACCTGGACCTATCGCCGACGAACCGAGTGTCGGAGGGCCGAAGGTCAGCGGATCGGGGAAGTCCATGAACCACCCGACGCTCGGACACAGTGCCGCGTGCGACGACGGGTCAAGGCACTTGTCGTACATGAACGTGTAACGGTCACCACTCTGGACGTTCAGTTCGATCCCGATCTTCTTGGCCGCGTCCACGATGATCGCGTTCTGCTTCGGATACGGGTCCGCGTTGTCGGTGACCATCAACACGTCCTTGCATTCGGGCACGTCACACAGCCCGTCCTGGTTCGTGTCGTACTTCGACTGCATCATGGCGGCCTTGGCCTGCTCGAGGTTGCCCGTGCCTCCATCGCTGGGATACGGGTCGTAGCCATCGAGCTGTCCGGGCATCAACGACGGCGGGAACCAGTGGGTCGCGAGGTCCCCGAACATCTCGCCACCGCGAGCGCGGCGCAGGGCATCCTTGTCCATGATCCAGTTCATGGCCTTCCGAACGTTCACGTCGTCGAACGGCGGCTGGGCCAGGTTCATCCCGATATAGCGGTTCCCCGGCGATGCGTCAACGTGGATCTGGTCGCCCTTGCCCGTCGATTGGTACTGCTGGATCTGCTGGGCCGGCGGAACTCCGCCGTACTCGAAGTCGATCGTCCCATCATCGACTTCGTTCGCGAGCACCTGCGAGGTGCCCCCGACTGCAACCTCGATGCCATCCACGTTGGCGGGACGAAGCGAGTCGGTAGACGCGTCCCAAGACGGGTTCCGGACCAAGCTCCAGGATCTCCCGGGCACGTATCCGCTAGAAGGCTCCTGGCTCGGTGGACCGTTCGGGTCCAGCTGGTCCACTCCCTTGAACATGTACGGTCCCGTCCCGACGAGGTAGCGGCCGTAGTCCTTCGTGTGGCCGGTGGCCCAGCCGAGGGGCTGGTCGCCGACCGGCGGGATCGGCGCCATGGCGGGCATCGCCATCCGCCATCCGAAGTCCCCGCACGGTGCGCTCAACTTGATGGTCAGGGTCTGCGAATCGGGGGTCGAGACGCCCGATACGGGGCCGCCCTTCGCGGCGTCGAATCCCTCGATGCCACACCCCGTTCCCCCGCTCTCCGAGTAGTAGAAGGGGTAGCCGTTCGCGGAAGCTCCCGAGTCCGACTGACGACTGATGGTACGTGCGAAGTCCTCGGAGGTTACCTCCACGTCCTGGAACGGTGGGGAGTAGTAGATCCCTGTCTTCAGCTTGAACGTCCAGGTGAGACCGTCGGAAGACACTTCCGGCATGGACGCCGCGATATCCGGCTGGAGGTCGACACCGCCCTGGTCTGCCGGCATCCCGTTCGTCGACAACAGGGTCCGCGTCAGGCAGCACCGGAAGAACTCGAATGATATCTGCGAGTACTCCTTGGCCGGATCCCACGCGCGGTCGACATCTGCTTGCGTCGCCAACTGCAGGGTCCCTCCCTTGGTAATCTCCGCGGACCCGCCGGAGCTGGCGCTGCTGCCGCTGCTGCCGCTGCTGCTCGACTTGCTGCACCCAGCTGCGACAAGCGCGATCACCGCGAAGAGCGCGAGCAATCGTATAGATCTGTTCATGTACTTCCCTCCTCTGGGTAAAACCTCACGATCACCCTACTTCGCGGGTGTCCCTCTTCCCTCTTCCTCCCTTCCTCATTCCAGCCGATCGGTTCTGGGGTCTAGTGCGTCGCGAAGTCCGTCACCCACCAGGTTGAAGGCGAGTGTCGTCGCGAACAGGAACAAGCCGGGGAAGAGCATCGTCCACCAGGCAACGGTGAACACCCCCGAGGCCTGGTTGAGGGATCCGCCCCAAGAAGCCGTCGTGTCGGGCACGCCGACCCCGAGGTACGAGAGCGCAGCCTCGAACAAGATATTGTTCGGGATGATCAGTGTCGTGTACACGATGATGGGCGCCGCGACGTTCGGGAGGATGTCCCGGAACATGATCCGCGCGTTGTTGCTACCTTGCGCTCGTGAGGCTTCAACGAACTCCTTCTCGCGGAGCGAGAGGACCTGCCCCCGAACGATGCGGGCGATGTATGGCCAGGAGAAGAGTCCGATCACGAGGCTGACCATCGTGAGGCCAGGCCGCAGCGTCCCGGCAAGGCAACCCTCCGATCCGCTACAGGCCGATACGAGGCCGAGAGCGAGCAACAGGATGGGCAGCGAGAGCACCACATCGATGGTTCGCGACACGACCGTGTCGACCTTCCCGCGATAGAACCCCGCGAGGAGACCCGCGGAGACCCCGATGATCACGGCGATCCCCGTCGCCAAGAACGCGATGGTGAGGGATGTTCGTGCCCCATAGGCGACGCGAACGAAGAGATCCCGCCCAGCGGTGTCGGCGCCGAAGAAGAACTTGTACTGGAAGCTCGGCCCCTTCGGAAGGCCGTTGTCCTGCGTCATCTGGCGCAGGAAAGCGACGCTGTTGGGCTCGTGACCCACCGCCTTGGCGATCAGGGGGGCGAAGACGGCGAACAGGATCATGAAGATGATGAAGATCAGACCGGCGATGGCGAACTTGTCCCGCTTGAAGCGAGCGAGGATCAGCTCACGTGGACTTCGCCCCTCAACGCCCGCAAGCGTCGGCACGGGGCCGAGTTCGGTTTCCGGACCTGCCAACCGTCCTCACCTTTCTGAGCCGCTCGCGGCGCCTGTGCCCCGGGGCGCCGTCGTTCGGTTGGGCAATCTTGCCCTATCCGGCCGCAGATTGCACAGGCCCGTCGGTACCACTCCGACGGGACTCTGGACCACCTGAAGTGGCCTGGCCCCACCGACGACCCCCGCCAACAAGGGCGCCTCAGCTCCCCATCAGCTCAACCAGGGTAGGCACGATCTCGGTCCCGGCAAGCAGGCCAAGGGATCCCGTCGCTGCCTCACGTTCCCCGAAACTGACCGTTCCATCAGCCGACACCCCCGTACCGCTGACGAGTAGAGGGACCGGCTCGGCTGTGTGCGCCTCGCGCACGCACGAGGTCGAGTGGTCCGCCGTAACTGCCACGACGGTGTCTCTCATGTTGAGTCTCGGAAGAACTTCTCCGAAGAAGGCACGGTCGATAGTCTCGATGATCTTCTTCTTGTCCTCGGCCCTTCCGTCGTGAGCGGGGACATCTGGGCCCTTCAGATGCACGTACAGGGCCTGATAGTCGTCCAAGGCCGCGGCCGCCCTTTCGGCCCATTCGGCGTACCGGTCGTCGTGCGTCAGCCGAGGAACCGCAACGGTCTCCATCCCGAGCAGGAGGGCGATGCCTCGTTCGACAGGCATCTCCACGAAGCAGCCCCAGCTCATGCCGGAGCGCTCGCTGATCGGCTGGAGTTGAGGGACCCGGTCGCCACCGTCGCGCGTCAAGATGAGATTCCCCGGTATCTTCCCCTCGATACGCCGCACCTCGTTGACGGTGGCCTGGTCCATGATCCAGTGTGACTCCTCGACGAACGCGTTCGTCAGCAGCGCGGCGCGTTTGGCCTCCTCGCTGTCATCGAGCGCATCGCAATGCACCACTTCATTCTCGAAGTGCTCCAGCGCCACGCCCAGATGACCCTGCTTGCCGTACGCGGGGTCGGTGTTCGTGACATTGGCGGAAAGAGGTCCGTCCTCTGAACGCATCACCAACACACCGCGATGCTCGACCGTCGCCAGTAGCTCGAACGTTGCGCCAGGGAGGTGGAGATTCTCGTTCACCCCCTTGGCCAGCTCTTTGGACTCCTCGGAGGACAGATCGCGACCCACACGGCGATCGGTGATCTTCGGCCAATCGGCTGTTGCGAAGTTGATGCGGTAGGCCAGGTCGCCCGTCTCGAACCTCATACCCGTTCCGACCGCCTCGACGACGCCGCGGCCGGGGTGCTCGTCGCGCGGGTCATAGCCCAAGATCGCGAACACGGCGATGTCGGATTCGGGCGCGATGCCCTCGCCGACTGTTATGACAGTTCCCGTTCGCCCCTTCTGCGCCAGCGAGTCGAGGAACGGCGTGTCGGCGGCCTCCAACGGAGTCAGACCGTCGAGGGCGGGGTTAGGCTCGTCCCCGAGCCCGTCCAGACAAACGTACAGGAGTCTCTTCATCTGCTCCTACCGGTACCTCACTATCAATGCGAAATCCTCGGGATCGAGGCTCGCTCCGCCCACCAACGCACCGTCAACCTCCGGATTGGCCATGAAGTCACGGACGTTGCCCGGCTTGACGCTGCCCCCGTACTGCACGCGGAGCGTCTCAGCGACGTCGCGTGATCCGAACTTAGCTGCAACCGCCTCCCGGATGACCGAGATCACCTGGCCCGCATCTCCCGGCTCGGCATTGCGGCCCGTACCTATCGCCCAGATGGGCTCGTACGCGATGACCAGCTTGGCTGCCTGCTCGGAGGACACTCCGGTCAGCGCGGAGTTCACCTGGCGGGTGACTTTCTCTTCCGTCCTATCGGATTCGCGCTCGTCCAGCGTTTCGCCCACGCACAGGATGGGGGTCATGCCGTATGCATAGACGGCCTTGACCTTCTTGGCCACCACCTCATCCGTCTCGCCGAAGATCTCGCGACGTTCCGAATGACCGACGACGACGTAGGAGCACTTGAGGGCAGCGAGCATGGGTGGCGAGATCTCTCCGGTGAACGCCCCCTTCTCCTCGAAGTGAACGTTCTGGGCACCCAGGCCGTAGTCGAGCCGGTCGCTGTCGATCAGGATCTGGACGGCCCGAAGGGCGGTGAACGGAGGGATGATGACGATCTCGACCCTGTCCGAGTCCGACTTCTCGAGTAGATAGGACAGCTTCTGGACGTCCCGGATGGCTTCGAGGTGCGTCTTCTGCATCTTCCAGTTCGCCGCGATTATCGGTCTGCGTTCGCTCATGCCACCTCCAGCGCCTCGATGCCGGGTAGTACCTTGCCCTCAAGGAACTCCAGGGATGCTCCGCCTCCCGTGGACAGATGACCGAAAGCGTTCTCCAGGCCCAGCTGATGGACGGCCCTCAGGCTATCCCCACCGCCCACCACGCTGAAAGCCGCCGATGAGACAACGGCTTCAGCAACGCCACGCGTGCCTGCAGCGAACGGCTCCATCTCGAATACACCCATCGGACCGTTCCAGAGGATGGTCTTCGCCTCGGCGATCACCTTCCCGAAGGCGTCTATGGTCAGAGGACCCACGTCCAGGCCCTTCAGACCTGCGGAGATCGCAACCGCCGACATCACTTGGACCTCCGCGTCTTCGGAGATATCCGCCGCGGCTACCACGTCAACGGGTAGGAGGATCGCAACTCCGCGTTCGCGCGCGGCGGTCATAGCGGCCCGTACCTCTTCGAAACGATCGGGCTCGCACAGGGAATCGCCCACTTCGCCACCTTCGGCCGCTATCAGCGTGAACGCCATCGCGCCGCCGATGAGTAGCGCATCGACATGCTCAGCCAGGGCCGATATCGTCGCGAGCTTGTCAGACACCTTCGCTCCGCCGAGTATCGCGACGTATGGGCGTTCGGGGTTCTCGAGCAGGTTCGATAGGATCTCCACCTCGAGCTGGAGAAGCCGTCCCGCTGCGGAAGGAAGCAGTCGCGGCAGCGCCGCCACTGACGCGTGAGCCCGGTGCGCAGCTCCGAAGGCGTCATCCACGTATACGTCGGCCAGGGCGGCCAGGGAAGCGGCGAACGCAGGGTCGTTCTTCTCCTCCCCCGGCTCGAACCTGAGGTTCTCCAGGAGAACCACTTCCCCGGGTCCCAGGTGCGAACACACGGAACGGGAGACCTCGCCTGCGACATCGTCGGAGGCCTGGACATCCCGGTCGAGAAGCTCAGCCAGGCGGTCGGCCACCGGCGCGAGGCGCAGATCGTCTACGACCTTGCCTTTCGGGCGCCCCAGGTGGGAAGCCAGCACCACCGAGGCGCCGCCGTTCAGGAGTTCGAGGATAGTAGGGGCGGTTGCCCTGATACGCAGGTCGTCCGCCACCTTGCCGCCGTCCAGCGGGACATTCAGGTCGGCCCTCAGGAAGACGCGTTTCCCGGATACATCCCCGAGATCTTCGAGGGTTCGGAGTCTCGCGGTCACAGAGCCGAGTCTATCGGCTGATGTCGCCCCGGAGCATCTAGGAGGGGCTTCCCTGCTGCTTGGCCTTGATCAGGCCGGCAACGGCGCCGATCTGAACCAGCAGCAGACTCAGGTTCCAGGCCTTCCTGAAGAATCCCTTCGCCTTGGCCGCCTTGCGAGCGAAGATCAGGGCCGCGATGCCGGCGGCCGCCAGCGCTGACATCCATCGTTCCGGATGCTCTTCGAAGTACTCACCTAGGTCGAAATCACCCATCACATTCCCTCCGCAACCAGGTTCACCAGATCCACGAGGCGGTTCGAGTAACCCCACTCGTTGTCGTACCAGCCGATGATCTTGACCATGTTCCCGCTCGCCATGGTGGCGAGCGAGTCGAACGTGCAAGAAGCCGGAGCACCGACGATGTCGCTCGACACGATCGGGTCTACGGTGTACACCAACCGTCCGTCGAGTGCCGGAGTGTCCGCGGCCGCTCTGAACGCAGCGTTGATCTCCTCCACGGTGACCTCTCGCGAAAGAGTGCACACGAGGTCGGTCACCGAACCGTCCGGAACCGGAACGCGCATCGCAACGCCGTCCAGCTTCCCCTTCAACTCGGGAAGAACTAGGGATGTCGCTTTCGCCGCCCCGGTGCTGGAAGGGACGATATTCGCTGCAGCAGCCCGGGCTCTGCGGAGATCCTTGTGGGGAAGGTCCAGCAGGTTCTGGTCGTTCGTGTACGCGTGGATGGTGGTCATGAACCCGCGCTCGATGCCGAAGCCGTCGTCCAGCACCTTGGCCATGGGCGCGACGCAATTGGTCGTGCAGGAAGCGTTCGAGATGATGTTGTGGCTGCTGGGGTCGTAGGAGTCGTCGTTCACGCCCATGACGATCGTGATGTCCTCGCCCTTCGCAGGCGCGCTGATGAGCACCTTCTGGGCACCGGCCACGAGGTGAGCCTCAGCCTTCTCCCGTTCTGTGAACAGACCTGTCGACTCGACCACGATCTGAACGCCGAGTTCCTTCCAGGGCAGGTCTGCCGGATCGCGCTCGGCGAAGATCTTGATCTGCCCGCCGTCCACGGAGATGCCCGTATCCGTCAAAGCCACTTCCGCGCCCAGCCGACCGTGGACCGAGTCGTACTTGAGCAGATGCGCAAGTGTCTTCGAGTCGGTGATGTCGTTCACCGCAACTATCTCGATGTCGGCGCCCGCTGCGCGAGCGGCCCTGAGGAAGTTCCGGCCGATGCGCCCGAACCCGTTGATCCCCATCTTCGTCGTCATGGATGCTCCTCCTCGTCGGTTCTTCCCATCCTAGCGAGTGGAGGCCTCTTCCGGTCTGCCGATGTCGCGATGCTCTACCGCCACCGGCAGGTTCAGGCCCTTGAAGAAGTTGGCCAGCTCGTCCACGACGACCACCGACCGGTGCCTGCCGCCGGTGCATCCGACCGCGACGGTCAGGTACGACTTCCCCTCGGCGACGTAGGCCGGGACCATCAAGCCGAGGAGGTCGCGCAGCTTCTTGATGAACTCCTTGTACAGGGCTTGTCCCTTCACGTATCCCCTCACGCGGTTGTCGGTTCCTGGCAACGGCCGGAGAACTTCAACCCAATGCGGATTCGGCAAGAAGCGCGCATCGATGACCAGGTCCGCGTCGCGCGGGTGGCCGAACCGGAATCCGAACGACATCAAGGTCACCTGAAGGCTCTGCTCGCGCGGTGCTTCGGAGAAGGCCTCCCGGACACGGTCCCGAAGTTCGTGCGGGGTGAGCCCGGTGGTGTCTATCACCAGATCGGCTTCTTCTCGCAGGGTGGCCATCATCGGCCGCTCCCGCCGGATCCCCTCGACCACCCGATCTTCTGTTGCGAGAGGGTGCTTCCGACGCGTCGCTTCGAAACGGTTCACCAGTTCCTCTTCAGAGGCCTCCAGGAAGAGGATGCGGTGTGGGACTCTGTTCGAGTCCAGCTCGGACAATGCGTCGGCTAGCTGCGCGAAGAACTTCCCGCCGCGAACGTCAACGACGAACGCCACAAGGGCAGGGCCTCCGGTCATCTCGACCAACTCCCCCATCTTGTTGATGAGGGCAGGTGGAAGGTTGTCCACAACGAAATAGCCGAGGTCTTCAAGGCAGCGCGCGGCTTCCGACCGGCCGGCGCCGGACAACCCGGTGACGATCGTGATCCCAGCTTTCGGTGCGTCGGCAGCTTTCGTCCCTGCCTTGGAAGCGGTCGGCCTCTCGGTCGTCACGCCGTCTCCTTCCCGGGAGGTGTGCCCCCGTGCAGTCCAGCGTAGATGACTTGGGCGAGTTCGGGCCCGATGCCCGGTGTCTCCACGATCTCCTCAGCCGTCGCAGCGCGCAGCTTGGCCAGCGAGCCGAACCTCTTGAGCAGGGCCTTCTTGCGTCCGGGGCCCACCCTCGGTATCTCGTCGAGCGGCGATGCCAGAGCTCGCTTCGCGCGCTTGGCACGGTGATAGGCGATGGCGAACCTGTGAGCTTCGTCCCGGATGTGCTGCAACACGAACAGGGCCTCGGAGGCCCTCGGCACGTCGATCGGCTCCGGAACCCCGGGAAGGAAGACCTCTTCGAGACGCTTGGCCAAGCCGATCACCGGTACGTCCACAGCCATCTCCGCCATGACGCCGGCCACCACGCCGAGCTGACCCTTGCCTCCATCAACGACCACCAGGGCGGGCGGATACGCGAAACGCCCCCTCCTCCCGCCGTCTTCGGCGGGAGGCTCCGACAGGCGAGCGAACCTGCGTCTGAGCATCTCCTCCATGCTCGCGAAGTCGTCCTGTCCCGCGACACCTTTGATCTCGAACCGCCGGTAGTCGCTGCGTTTGGGCAACCCGTCCTCGAAGACCACCATGGAACCGACCTTGTCCGTCGGCCCGAGGTTCGAGATGTCGTAGGCCTCGATCCTGAGAGGGGCCGCGGGCAGACCCAACGCATCTCCGAGTTCGGCCAGAGCTCTCGACCGAGCTCCGAAATCCGACGTCCGGCGGAGCTTGTGACGCTGGAAGGTCTCCCTGGCGTTGCGCGTCGCCAACTCGACGAGTTTGCGCTTCGGGCCTCGCGAGGGCGCATTGAGCCTAACTGCAGCGCCACGTCTCGATGCCAGCCAGTCCTCGAGGACCTCGCGATTCTCTGGCATGGCGGGCACGAGGATCACGGGCGGGATCTCCTCGCGTTCCATGTACAGCTCCCTGACGAACGACGACACCAACGAGGACGCAGAGATGTCCTCGACCTTGTCCACGATCACCCCGCGCCGTCCCATCACGCGCCCGCGCCTGACGATGAACACCTGGAAGGCCGCCTCCAGGTCATCATCGACCAGACCGATCACGTCCAGATTCGCCTCGTTGGGAAGCACGGCCTCCTGGCTCTCCGTCGCACGCCGGGCCGCTCCCAGCTGGTCCCTTGACCTGGCCGCCAGCTCGTACTGCTGAGCCGCCGCGGCGGCTCTCATCTCTGCCTCGAGTCGCGCGAGGACGCGCTTGTGGTCGCCCGCCAAGAAGTCTGTCATCGCCTCCACTTGCTCGCGGTAGGCGGCCTCCGTGACGTTCGTCATCTCCGGCACGCAGGGGCCGGAGCAGCGTCCGATGTCGAAGTAGAGACACGGTCTCCTCGCGCGCGCC
>Ga0315281_10007200_pt1 | contig 15706 bp, 14 predicted proteins | sample YL17G07_0_MG_FD_204540 | JGI IMG/M metagenome (GOLD analysis project Ga0315281, IMG submission 204540) | Sediment microbial communities from Yellowstone Lake, YNP, Wyoming, USA - YL17G07_0 | ecosystem: Environmental > Aquatic > Freshwater > Lake > Sediment | place: USA: Wyoming | collected...
TTCTCGACTTCATCCGGAGATTCTCCGGGCAATATCCGGCAATTGACAACCGCTCGAGCCGTTTGAGGCAGGGCATTATCCGCATGGCCGCCGGCAAGACGTGTGGCGACACACGTCGTTCGCATCAAGGCGTTGTAATAAGGAATCTGTGAGAGACGCGCCACCGCGGCAGAATCCGGAGGAGTGAGAGTCACTGCTTTCATATCAGCGGCGCTCTGCCCAGTCTCGAGGGCCGCAGAACGTTCGAAATAGGTCCGTGTGATCTCGTCAAAATGGACTGCGAAATCAAAGCGAGCCAGTCGGGTCAGGCCTTCTGCCAGATGATAAATGGCGTTGTCCCTGGTCGGAAGCGAACTGTGGTCCCCTCGATTCTTGATTTCGAGATTAAAGCTTAAATAGAGTTTTTCGCTCGCTTGAACTTCGTTGAGGAGATATTTCCCATTCTTGATGAGTCCTCCGCCTCCTTCATTGAAGCAGTCCTCGGCGTCGATCATTTGGCGATAGTTTTGCAGCAACCATTTGACGCCGTTGTCATTGCCGCCTTCCTCATCGGCAGTGAGAGCTACGATGATGTCTCGCCCGGGTTTGAATCCCTCCTGTTTGAATCGAATCAGATTGGCAATCCAGATGGCCGCCATGGCTTTGTCGTCCGTTGTGCCCCGGCCATAGAAGTATCCATCTTTTTCGAAGAATTTGAATGGATCAAACGACCAGTCTTCGCGATGGGCTTCGACAACATCCAGGTGGGCCAAGAGGAGTAAAGGCTTGTGTGCTCCTGTTCCATGAAGCCGTGCAACCAGATTTCCTTTGCGCGGATTAGGACCGAGCACTTGAACATCTTCTGGTGGGAATCCCGCGGCTTCCAGCCGTGAGGCCATGGCCTCGGCGGCCTTCGTCGTGCTGCCCACAGAATCGGTCGTGTTGATATTGATCAGTTCCTCAAAGATATCTCGGGCGAGTTGTTGCCAGGATGAGAGCGGTTTCGATTGGCCATAGGAGGCAGATGACGTTGCGAATGAAGCCCCCATCGCGCCGATAAATATGGCTAGAATGATTCTCTGTATTCTGGCTTTGTTCATTGTGTATTCTCCTTGGAGTGGTGTTTATGCTTCCTTCAAAATGAAGAATGAGCGGGTCACGTCTTCACGTCGATTCTTCCTCTTGCCGACAATATCGTCTTGGCGTGGCGCCGCGGGCTTTCTGGAGACGTTGCAGAAAAGGCTTGTAGAGGAAGCTTCTTTCGTCGAGTTTACAAAGCCGGCTGAGCATCGGCTTAGTGACGGTAAATGCGAGGATGTCAGGTGGCAAGTGTTGGCGCATGGCGATGTCGGTCGCGCCAATCGAGGCCTGAGCTATATTGAAGTCCTTGAAAGGGATGAGCTCGCGACAGCCTGAGCCAAAGGGTGCGATTGCGGGAGGCGGATCCTCGGGAGCGCTGTGGTACTGTGCGCCGATCATCAAGGCGCTTAGCTGGTCAGGGTTGACTAGAAAAGTGATTGTCTTGATGTATGGCCAGCCTTCTTTCTTAAGCGGGCCGATGAAGATGTGGGCATTCTCAGCTCGGTAGGACGTTGTCGAATCGATGAACCTCTCCATGAGCTTGCCCGAGATCTTGAGACCTTCATCATCAACAAGGAACTTGATGAACTCTTTTCTCGACCTGGCCTGGATTCTCCACAAGCAACTGCCAGCGCCGCCACAGCCGTAACTCTCCCTGGTGCTGTAGAGAGTCTCACCCCTAAGCCAGTTCTTGTAGAATGAGAAGATACAGTCGTTTTCTTTAGGCGTGACGAGGGGTTTGAAGATGGTCGGGTCAGGCGCATCATAGAATCCGATAAGGGGAAGCTTGATATCCAGCTTTTTCCGTAAAATAGCAGGATCGGGTTGGGTTTCTTTTCTCATGACCTTTTTATCTCACTTTTGTTTTCATTTAGCAAGATTTCCGTGTTGCTCTTCTTGCGCTAATTCGTAACAATCAACATCTTTGGCAAGTCAGAGAGGGGGAGGGGGGAAAGGGAAGCGGCACCGGCGGCTGAATATTGATTTCAAGACATGGATTAAGGTTCTGTTGGGCAAGGAGGAGAGGGGGAAAGAAAGCAGGAGATAATCCAGGAGCCTGAGGGGGAGGCCGATGGACCGTCGGAAGAACTTCCCCCAGGAGCTTATAAAGTGGTAATCTACATAGTCGAACAGGAAATCGCGGCGAAAAATATCCGCGTGGCAACAGGCTCTGATGTTGTTCTGAAAATCGTATTTAAAGGGAATCAATTTGTCTTGGAACGATAATTTCAAGTGAAGACGGCCTTGGGTGAAATGAGAAAAAAGGTCGGAGGTTTCGTATGAACCATCTGCGAATCAGAGTTTGCGTCAGCTTGCTTCTGTCTTTGTGCGCCCTGACATGCGCAACGAACCCATCCGCTGGGAAAAAACAGCCTGAATCGGATCAAGCATCGGCCCTGTCCGTGGAGTTCTCTTCGAAAGATGCCGCTAAATTCAAATGGGGCGAGGTCATGCCATCCCTGTTCATTCTCAAAAACATCTCCGACCGTGCGGTTGTCGTACTGGGAATTGAGCCGCTGACGAACAGCGGTGAAGAGCCCATAGCTCTTTACGGCAGCGCGTACGGATCTGTGAGGAAACGGGACCTCGAAGACATCTATGAATATGACGGCCTAGCCCAAAGCGCCACAAGACTGCCTTTTTATTCAGGTTTCCTTCTCCCGGGACAAGAGCTAGCCGCTGGATGCCAATATAGGCCTGTTGAGAAGCGTGAAAGCTTCAAAATCAGGTATATCTCTTCAGACGGGAAATACAACCGTACACCGGATTCTTTGAAGCCGCTGCGAATCTATATCCCTGACAAAATGGGACGCGAATTCGGGATGACAAGCACCTTCCGCTTTTTCACGGAAAGTCGGTGGTTGGAAGTGAGCCAGGGCATGTCCGAAGCGGTACGAGGGTTTTCCGCCCGAGCTGTGCTCATTCCGGATCTGAACGCAGTGCCAAGGGAACAGAAAATCGAGATGTCCATTCAGTTTAAAGATGAGGGTTTTTTCCTCGAGTCTGCGCAGAAGACCGCAGAACGTATCATCGGTTCGAGAACGAAGGAAATGCGAATGGCTTATAGCTATGCCTTGGGCGGATATGTTGTTTCAGAAGGCGATTCTTGCTGGCTGCTTGCAAACGGCGAGCAGAAAACTCGCGGTAGTCACCTGCCACAATTTCCGCTGATGATGCTTAAAGATATTGATACACGGGAGTCCATAGATATCTGGATCGGAGAAAAACAGGAAGGATTTGGGCCGGGCGGCAAATCCGCGGGCTGGAAGTTCTGGGATGCCTATCCCGTCCTTTATGGAGACGGCATGTATACCCGGGGCGAATTCATCCGTATTGATAAGACAAGCCTTCAGAAATTTCTCGAACAGGTCCGGCAAAAAGGCGGGAAGTTGACCGAAACCAAATATTTCTTTGAATCCCGCTATTTCATCCTTGAACTGCCCGGAAGATAAAACTTGGAATAAAATAACTGGGGAGTGAAGGCAGATGTTAAACCAGAAAAATAAGGGCAAAAATTCCTTCCAGAACAAAAAAGAAAACCATAGCCTTGTGAAAATTAAGGCTCTTAGGCTCCAGGCTAAGTTTGGCATGATATGTCTATCCATATTATTGGCCGCGGCGGCTTTCGCGTTTGCCGGCGCTCATAACCTGTATTCAATCGGAACGGGCCAATGGCCTTTCGACCCCAGCGGTTATTTTTACCCCAAAGAAAGGTTGCCGGATGATATTGATCACATCCTGCTTCTGAGAAATTATAAGGGAGGTGATGATCGGCCAATTCCTGGCGTTTATACCGCTCGGGGCGAGGTTTATAAATTTGCCGCCCTTCGCATAGAAGGTACGCCCGATTTTCGACAGATACTATTTGAATTCACGACCACATCTTTAAACGGCATCAGCTATAGATACGCCGGTGAATTTCTGAATAACCATATATATGAAGAATACGTTACAGACCCGACTGAAATTGTCGCTAAGGGCAAGTTCTTGAAGCTCGAAAACGGCAAGATTATAACGGAAATTCCCGTGCAGTTTACCTACTCTCCAAAGTTGCGGAACCTGACCACTGATGTAAACACAAAATACCCTTCTGGCAGGACAGATCTGATGTATGCCGCAGCTAACGGTGACATTGTTAAGGTGCAAGCCTTGCTGGCCCAGGGCGCAAATGTAAATGCTAGAGGTCCGGATGGTCGAACAGCGCTGGAGTATGTCATGCATCGGTTCAAGAAAGAGGAAGAGCTGGTTGAAGTGCTGATAGCCGCGGGGGCTAATGTCAATTTCGCAAATGACAGGGGCGAGACAGTTTTAATGTACGCAACCTACTCCAGGGGCAAGATGGTAAATCTCCTGCTTGCCGCAGGAGCCGATGTGAACGCCAGGGCTAAAGATGGCCGAACCGCGCTCATTCACGCCGTCCAGGCGGCAACCTCAGGCACGGGCTCAATCGAGAACTTGAAGACTCTCATCGGCGCGGGGGCCGACGTCAACGCACGTGACAAGTTTGGCAGGACAGCTCTATCCATAGCCGAGAAAGAGCACAATCAGGAGATTGTAAGCATCCTCAAGCAGGCCGGGAAAAAGTAATAGGCTTTTGCGGAGGTCTGCCGCGGCAGAAAAGAAAGCTTTTATCGCTTATTCTATATTCTTGAAATAGTGTGTCAGGATGTTATTCACGGCGCACCCGTATCCTTTGGCGAAATCCTTGCACCAGCCCATCTTGATCTCATACTTGACAAGCTTGAGCTTGAGACATTCATCGACCGGCGCTTCGACAGCGATTTCAAGACGTGGCTTCAGAACGTCCCGGGCAAGTCGGGGGAAAAAGGAGAGAAAGAAGGGAGGTGTAAACAGCGTCTTTCAGTTTTAGATGTTCTTGAGATCGACCCGCATCCGGGAATATCCTTTTTACACGAGGTATCGATTCCGAGCGTGAGGGGAGCGAAAGTCGCGCAACGGGAGAAAGCAATTTATACATTGGGGGATTATGAAAGCTTGACAATCTCTCCTTCTTTGATAGATAGTAAATTCATGGGGAAACTGAAGAAAGTAGGAATAAGGGGGTAAGAACCCGTTGTCAGAGGGTGCCGGAGGGAAATTTTATTTGGACACGCCACCCTTCTGGGTTGAAGTTTCTCTTGAGAGGAGAAGTAATGCTAATTAAGAAATCGGGCGCTTTTTGGGGCACAATTGTCCTGGTTATCTTCGTGGTCTGTTTTGGGCGGGCCGAGACAGAACGGGTTTCACTTTTTAAGGGAGTCGAGTTCTCCTTTGATTTCAAGTCTGGTGACATCATTGTCGAGCAAGGGATATATGATCTCGAAATCTATTACTCCAAGGTTGACACGAATTTTCTTTACTTTCTCAGGATCATGAAAAAAGGCAAGAATCTGTATGTAATCCCTGGGCAGAGGATAGAGTATTCAGCCACGACCGTACAAGAACTCCTGAAGGATCCCAAGATCCCCAAGGAGCCGACGCTCCGAATCAAGAAAATCCCCGGGGGCAATCTCGTCAACATCATCTTTGAATCAGGCAAAACAGGAAACGTGCCTTTCGAAAAGGCGTTCTTTAGAGTGGAACAGATCCAAAAATAAAGCAACGCCCTCCCCGCGCGGTTCTCTGAAATTTACAATCATCCCCGCGATGATGATGCTACTTTCATCGAAAGAAGCCGGGGAAATGAGTCATGAAATGCCCTCGATGTCATTCTGATAATCCTGCAGGATTCATGACCTGCGGCGAGTGGACGCGAGAGGAGCTCATTCTGGAGGTTCCGTACCGCCAGATCGTCTTCACGATCCCTAAGCTGCTCCGGGTGTTCTTCAAGTTCAAGCGCAAGCTCCTGGGGGCTTTACCGCTGCGCCGTCCGGCCGATTCCCTCATCACTCAAGGACGGTTACAATCCCGGGCAAGTCGTCGAAGGGCAAGCGGTCGGCGGCTGATTATCGATTTATTGGGGCGGATTTGAAACATCTCGGGCAAGTCGAAGAGGGGATAAAAAAGCAAAAGGGGAATAGTGGAGTCGTGCGTTGACCGGGAGCAATCCTCAGGGTTCGCGCTTCGAGATTGTATAATTAATCAACGACTAACGGCCTAAACCTGAGGTCCCGGAACTTACCCAGCCCGGCCTGATTCGAAACAAAATTATATCGTTGCTTCCGCCTCGCTTAGAAGCCGAGCAGGATCAAGACGCCGGCGGCGATGGCCAGGACCTCCATGATCACCGCGGAATGGCTAAAGTGCAATTTGAGCACAGGGATCAGCCCGGTCAGGATGAGCCAGATGCCCAACAAGATCATTCCCAGACTCTTGGTCACCTTGATATTGGCCATTTTTTTACTCCTTGAAAAAAGTACCTAATGCCATGGGGACGCCCTTCGTCCTTTTTTTTAGCAGTTTATCATGCCACGATGGCTTTAGCAAGCGAGCCTTTTCGGTGTGGGCTAACCTCAGCCCAAGCGTGGGGGGACCGAAAGACGGACAGCTTTGAGGACCACCGGGCTGGCGAGGATCGAGGGCCTTGCCGGGACGGACTATTTAAGGTCGGGGGTTAGTAAGGTCTGTTACCGATATGGGAAAGGCGCAGCAGAGCTGGAGACGATGGACTATCTGGAGTTCATTGCGCGAGTGACTTCGCATATCCCCGACAAGGGCCAGGTCATGGTCCGTTACTTCGGCCTGGACGCCAATGCCCATCGGGGTAAAGTCGGCAAGTCAGAGGAAGACGAGCATCGTCTCCTGATCACCAAGGAGGAATGCCTGAAGATCCCCCGCCACGGCCGGGCCGAGATGATCCGCAAGGTCTATAAAGTGGACCCGATGGTGTGTCCCAAGTGCGGGGCTCGATGAAGGTCATTGCCTTCATCACCGACTAGGAGGCGGTCGACGGGATCATCGACCATCTCAAGCTGACGTTTGTGGCCGAGAATCCGCCGCCGTCACGCGTCTTCGAGCAGGTCGCACTGATGGCGGCCGTATGCTTTGCTTCTAAGCAATTTTTATGCTTTGACGTCGAACCGCGTCGGGGAGTATCCTTTTTTCATGAAGGCCGGTACCGATTCCGAGCTTAACGGGAGGGAAGCCGGTGCGCCGAAGAAAAGGAAACTCCTATCCCCAAGCGGATGGTTTGCGCCCACGACGGCGGCGTCGCCGTCAACCTCAGGGCATGTGTCTCCAGACAGAAGGCTACCTGTCTATGGGCTTGGGCTACGCCCTGACCGAGATGAGATCCTTTTCAAGGGGGCGCATCCAGGACCTCAATTAAGACACTTGCGAGCTGCGGATATTTCCTTCTTGAAATTCGACTCGCCCTTGGAATCCTAGAGGTAAAGCATTCTTGTTGGCAGTTTTGATCATCTCTTGCGCCGCTTGAACATCTTCAATGCCTTCGAGACTTGATTTTCGAACTGGTTTAACCTTTATGAAGATCAATAAAGCTAAAAGAATAGCGAGAGTAACAATCGTCAGGATAATTCCCGTTGTCATTATCATCTATGTTACTCCCTTTGACGGTTCCTAGGGAAGATAGGAATTCCTGATTTTATAACCATTTGTGACCTGTCCCCGATCAATGTGCCACCTCTGAAGTGAGATATTCAACCATTTGACAACGTACACACAATGTGAAATAGTTTGAGCAATCTAAAGTCACAATTTATGCAAGACTTTCAAAAAGACAATAAGGAAAACTATGATGTGTTTGTTCAGGCTGCTTAAAATATTGCATTGCGTTCTGTTATTGCAGATGACAGCGGTTTTGTTGTTATGCGCGCCGTCAGAGACGCAGTGGGAAAAGGACAAGGAAGCGCTTTTGAATGTAATCAGGAAATCGCACCCTGTCGGACTGAATGGAAGCAGGCTGAAAAGTTTTAATTTGCGATCGGATTTTTATATCGGTGGTGTCGACCGCTCGGGTGCTACATTAAACCAGGACAGCGGGAGGCTCGGCAACCTGCTGGCATTGTCGGAGCCTCCCTCGGCCCTTGACAGCCCATATGTGAAGATTACCAAGGAGACGGATATATTTTATGGAAAGGCGAGTTACGAAAGCCTTCTCGCAGGGAAGATTGCAAGATCAAAGGGCGGCTTAAGACCCGCCGATATTCTTGCAATGTCTCTGGAGGTGTGCGAAAATGATTATCTTCTTGCGACTCTTACGGCCCACAACCTTCTGAAGGAAGCCGCTTACAGCTCAAGGACTGCAGGGTTTACAAACACCGTCGGTCAATCAGGCACGACCCAACGTGTGATAGTTGTCGACCCTCGCGATATTATCGACAAACTTGAAAACCTCAGACCCTCGGGCGACAGGTTCGAAGGCGATGTTATCGGGCCGTATTATCATGCCTTCGGCCTCCTTTTCGTCGGAGGCGCCCTTTCATCGAACGAGGCGTCTGTCGGCGCCACCATGGAAAGCGCCTTACGTCATCTTAAAAATACCTATGAAACCGTGACGAAAAAGCCCTGGAACTCGCCCCCGGATCCGACAAAGGAGGCGATCAACACATGGGCAGCAGCTTCGTCCGGAGATATCAACAAGGTCATGGCTGAATCTACCGTATCCGTCACCATCTCAGGGGAAAATAGGACTGAACTGGGACGCGATGTAACTCTCTACGGAGAAGCAATTTTCAGCATACCGCAGCCGCATAAGTATGTGTGGCGGGATGAGAACTATAAAATAATCGGCGTCAACGTGCGCGAACTTATATTCACTCCGAAAAAACCCGGACTTAACAGGGTCATACTCGACATATGCGAGTCCGGCAACGGGCCGACGACGTTCGGGCCTGATTCATCATACCGGTTTGCCTGCCCCGGAGTGAGAGCCTCTGCAAGCCACCTCGTCTACGCAGATGTGCTTGGAAAGGTCTCCGTCAGTATCGAGGGACCCTCTCAGGCAATGGTTGGGGAATCGGTTGAACTCAAAGCGGTTGTCACCAATCTTGATCCGGTCAATCAGATGCCCGACCTCTATTATTATTGGCGCGTCAACGATGAGCAGGTCTTTCTTTCCAAAGACAACATATTGAAACGTATTATCAAAGATAAGAAGCCCCTGACCATCATGTCGTATATAGGACAGATGTACATGAACAAGATTCAGAGAATAGCCGGGTCGTCCCCCCACCGTATTTCGGTGACGGATTTCCCCGCATCCCTGATTATAGAAGGCCCCTCGCGGATGCGGGTGAACAGCAGTGCGCAATTTAGAGCTGTTGTCAAATTCACAGAAGCGCCTACTCAGACTCCGGAGGTCCAATATGTCTGGACTGACGAAAATAGCGGTATGAGGCTCGGCAATTCGCATGAGCTTACGTTGAATAAATTCCTCGCGGGAAGTTACACGATAAAGGTCGATGCCTATGTCCTTGATAAAGGCCGGCGTGTAAAACTCGCTGAAGCAAGCCGTGTCTTGATTGTTGAGGATATTGAAAAGGAGGGGAAGAAGGAAACCAAGCAGGCCGACGACAGGAAGGAGCCGCCCGAAACCAAATCTCTGCCCGTCGATAAAACAGAGCAGACGGAAGACGAGTTGGTGGCGGAATACAGGTCGCTCCTTCCGGCTGTGCTAACTATAGACAAAAAACCCTGGCAGACGAAGTTTGAGATAGTGAGCAATGCTGTAAAGATAAAGCCGGACGAATACAAGGTCAACTATAAATTTTATTGCATCATCGAACAGGGGCCTGACAAGGGCAAGGATTACCCGTGTTCTGAATATGACGCCGTGCTCAATTCCGGACAAATAAAGGCTGCCGTGCTGGAGATGAGAATCAAGGTGAAAAAATAAATACGCCCGCCTGTCATATCCTACCCTCAGGAATTCCCCGGTAGACAATGGTACGTTGTCAAATGGTTTTAGAGACTCTGGTTGATTTCCTAAGCTACGGTTTTCAGAAATAAAATCGAGCAAGGAGATGAACATGCATGTCCATATCCTCGGCCGGGAATATCATCATCCTATGATGGGGGACATCGGCCTCGAGCCTGAAGCGCGGCGATTCCGAGCGCCGCTAAATAGGAGCGTCCGGGCGGCCCTGTCAAGGCCGCTCTAAGGCCCCATGAGGGTCCCATCAGGGCGCGGTTGAGTCCAGAGAGAGAAAAATATATAATTCAGAAATTCCTCGAGAAGGAGGTCAGGCACGATGAAACGGATCCGGCTATTCATCACGATCATCCCCGTCATTTTTATCCTCTCCGGTCCGGCGGTCGCTCAGGGTCTCGCCGGCGCCGCGACCGCGTCGATCGCCGCCGACGGGATTTTTGGAAACCAGGCTGAGAAGGCCGTCCGGGGCGAGGGCCCCTGGGTGACGTGGATGCAAATCAGCTTGGATAAATATCAGGTCCAGGCGGGAGACCGGATCCGTATTTACCTGATGCTCGTGACGCAGAAAAAAGGACCGGCCGAGACGGTCACGTTCAACATTGGTATCGCCGGTCCTGCCGGAACTGCCGTCCAGCCCCCTCCCGGCTTTTCCCGGAAGTTCCCGGCGGGGACGTCAATCGGCGAGTCGGGATTCATCAGCTTCGACACCGCCGGCTGTGCACCCGGCAAAAACACGGTGACATTGACGGCCAAGGACGCCCAGGGCAACGTCGTCAGCGCCGCCGACGTCTTCACCGTCGCCGAGTCGGGGACGACCCCTCCACCGCCTCCTCCCCCCCTCGTGAAGGTCGTCCCTCCGCCTCCGGCCGCCGTGGTCTATGAGGGAAGCGATTTCGGCTATACCATGATCCTCAATATCGTCCCCGATACCAACGGGGATGCCGTGGTCGATTCCGGAATGATCATGTTCGGCTCGGATACGTGGGTGGTCATGGGAGGGATGTCCTCCCTGGGATTGGGCGGCACGCCCGGAGGGGCCCACTTTCAAGTCATCAAGTGCGTTTTTCTGGGCCGCCAGGTCTCCATGGACGGGAATTTTGTCAAGGAAGACGATCCCCAGACGATCGCCGTCCCTAAGGTCGGCGTCGATCATGTCGTGATCAAGATGTCCGGCCTCTATGAGGACAATCGTCGACCGCTCAAAAACCCCCTGACCGATGAGCCGTTCGTTGTGTTCAAGTTGTACAAAAGAAAATGATGCGGACTCTTTCGGGTTCTTGTTAAATTTGGGACGGTAGCCGATGGACCTATCGCTGAAACGGGGAGCGAGGTTAAATTATGCCGATTTTCGACGACGTTCGCCATTCCCTCTTTTTGAGGATTTGAGGGACTCCCCATTGTCAGGACAGTAAAGAGGCTTGGATAAGGTGATTTTGAGCCCGCTTGTTTTATCCGTAATGAACGCATTTTATTTGTTTTAGTGCCCGAAAGCCATTTTTCGAGAAAGACCAAAAAAACGGCTTCACCTTGGAAAGGCTCGCCGATTTATACTATAATTCAATTACCAAAATCATGAATGTTCCAGTTGAGGAATATCCGTAGTTTATGAAGGAAAGAAAATTCAGATTTATTAGAATCCCGACAGCTTATGAAATCAAGAATTTTCTTAAGCATTATCTTGGCGGTTTGTACAACCGTGCAGATGAACATCATATTTTCCTTTTTGGAAGCGGGCTTGCATTTTCGCTTTTCCTTTGTATCATTCCCTTCGTTTTAATTATCTTTTCAATACTTGGAAGTATATTACAAGCCGGATCAGTCGAACAGCAGATCAAAAAATTTATTGACACCGCCATACCGTATAAAGAATATGCTGATTACGCCAGGCAAATTATTTTTTCGCGCATAGCGGAATTTATTGAATACAAAACTCTTGCTGGATTGATTGGTGGTATTGGTTTGCTCTTTGCCGCCAGTGGATTGTTTAGCAGTATGAGAACAGTGCTAAATAGAGTATTTGGAGTTAAGGAAGATAAAAGTGTTGTTGCCGGAAAACTCCGCGATTTCGGAATGGTTCTTTTTGTTGTCGTTTTTGTCCTGATGGCTACAGTCATTCTTCCCACTATCGATATTTTGAAAAATGTAATACACAAGTGGGCAATAGTAAATTTCTTTCAGCTAAGTGAATTTCAACATTTATTTATTACAGTTGTTTCTTTCCTTATCGTATTTGTTACTTTTTATGTGTTTTATAGTTTCATTCCATATGCAAAGCTTGGCAGAAAGGTTCCTGTAATAAGTGCATTTTGGGCTGCTGTTTTTTGGGAGATTGCAAAGAGATTGTTTGGGTACTATCTCTATAACCTTGCATCACTGAAAAAAATTTACGGCACTTACACTTTAGTTGTTGTAATCGCTTTTTGGATTTACTACTCATCGGTTTTATTTATAATTGCGGCAGAAATTGGACAATTGTACCGCGAGAGGTTAGCTCTTAAAACGAACATAGAAAGATAAACTAAATCAAAGGATAAACAAATCTCAAAATCAAAATAGATTGTAAGACAAAGTTAAAGATGCATAACTCTTTATGATCCGGAATAATTACCGTTATAGTAGAATTGACGGTCTTTTTTTTGCATGACGATGTGACTTCCGCCCGAGCATTTTTTCTCGATGAAACCGGCAGGGGATAAGATTAGGCAAACGTCTTCGCCGGATAACCCACCGTCTGGGCGAATAGCACGCGCTGTTCGGGCCGCAATTTAAACTCTTTGGAGGTGTCTACTTTATTACAATTATGGAACCATGCCGCCATGGCGCTCTTGACGAATGTTCTGCGTTTCATCCGATCCTCCTTTATCTGATTTAATCAGAGTTCCCAACTCTCAGCGCAAAAAGGAATTTTCTTTTTTCCATCTCAAAATGACTATATAGCCGGCTGCTGATCGAAGTCAAGGACATGAAAAGTGGCAAGAAAAGCAGGAAGATTTTGGCGGGAGTATATGAAAGACTTGAAAAAGCGGAATTGCCGAAGATTTATCACGGAAAAATAAAAAATTTCCTAATTGGCAAGCCATCTTGAAGTTCAGGTCCACTTTAAGCTAATCTGATGTTAGAAAAATATGGGAAATCAGCGAGATATTCCAGAACCATGTAGCTATAATAGAGTCAATGGAGAGAAGAATCTGTGTCTCAACGCAAAGGAAATGCCAGGTTTGAGGTCTAAATAATGTCATGGTCTAAGCGGAATGGAGGATGACATGAATCCGATGCTAAAAAAAACGTCTTTGTTGCTGTTGACTTTGGGGTTAGCCGGCTGCAGCACATTCAGCACATTTACGACCGAAAGCAGGTTCCGGTTCCCCGAGCGCCAGATCATCATCGATGGAAAGACCGATGACTGGCGCGGCGATATGTTCTTCGTCGAGAACGAACTGATCTCTCTCGGTTTCCTGAATGACCAGGAAAATCTCTATGTTTGTCTTCTCGCCGAGAACAATCTCACCCGGGCCCAGATCATGAGGCAAGGCCTGACGGTCTGGTTCGATCCGCATGGAGGAAATAACAAGGTGTTCGGGGTCAAATTTCCTTTGGGCTTGCCGCCCCGGGAGGGGACGAATTCTTCGAAAGGAGATCTTGAGGAAGTAGAAGAAAAGACTGCTCCCGAAGGCCCGCTGACCGAGCTGGAGATCATCCGCTCGGAAAAAGAAACGCCCCAAAGATTGATGATTGCCAACGTCAAGGGAATCGAAATCAAAGCTGTTCCCTCGGCCGGGCTGCTTGTTTATGAACTTAAAATACCGCTCATCCAGAGGGAAGAGCATCCCTATGCTGTGGGGGCCGAGCCAGGGAAGACAATCGGCATTGGATTTGAGACCGGAAAATTCGATTCGAGCCAGATGCGCCGCAAGGGTTCCGGCGAAACGCCCGGCGGCGGCAGGCCTCCCATGGGAGGCAGCCGGGGACGTGGCGGCATGGGGGGAGGAATGGGCGGATTGGGCAGGGGATCGCAAAGGCCAGAAAGCCTGAAGATCTGGGCCACCGTCAAATTGGCGCAAGGTCAGGGAAACCTCGAGCCCGAGCTCTTATTTTTATCTCATTGAACGCTGACGCCAACCGTAATGTGATTATGGACAGAGAATATCAAGAAAAACTCAGCTTCTAAGTGCGTTTAATGTTCAAATAAATCACGGAAAGCTTGGGATCCAGTCTCTCAAAAATCTTTAAAGGATCTTCAGCCATCTTATTGTCTCCTTTTTTAGGGAAAAATCCTTGAAGATCAATATTTCCATTTTTTTGTATCTTCTTCTTTTGGCGTATTTTTTATTATATGTTCGGCTATGGCTTTTAGAAGCTCTCCCGACGTTCGGTCGAACGGCGTCCAGCCGTGGCCTTTTCTGGGTCGTCCATAGTGGAAAGAGCCGCCATAATAAGGATTTTTTGTGCCTTCAAGAAATGCCTCCAGCTCATAGACAGCTTCATTCAGGTAGAAATTATCCATATCTCCGCAAAACATATGTAATTTTCCCACAAGCTTGGGGCCAAGCCAGGGCCAATTTTTTTCTAAATAAAAGCGAAGGTCATAGTGTTCTTTTAGATAGTGAGCAACTTCATGGTCTATTTCTCCCGTCAATTTATCCCAGAGAGGTTTGGGATAGCCATCTTTCCCCACAGGGCCATATGCAGCTTGCCATATATCGAGCTGTTGACCGGACCTTCCTTTTGAACCAAGCACAGCTTCCAGCTGGCTGAGCTGGCGCATTGTCACCAAAACCTGGCCATGAATATCCCGCATCATAGGACGTTCGGCCTTCATCCATTCGGATTCTACAAAAAATGCATTTTTATCTTCATAAATGTTCGTCAGTTGGTAATATCTGAAGTCGACGGGATCAGGAAAGAAACTCCATGTGCCTCCGAAGAAATCGGGATGGAAGATTTGCAGTGCCAGGGCCTCCCATCCTCCCGTGGAGCCCCCGGATAGAGTTCGAGCATAAGGCTTCTTTATGATTCGAAAGTGTTCCTCAATATAGGGGATCAGTTCGGTCATAATGGCATCTCCATAAGGACCGCAATTTTCTGAATTGACAGCATAGGAATCGTCAAAATAGGGACATGGATGCTGGAAGGTGACACATATCATGCGCGGGAAATTTTCTGACGTCCATAGTTTGTAATAATCATTACCTTCTGCGAATCCGTTTGGCGGGCGGAGAGAAAAATGTCCCTGGATGTAGTGAACAGGATAATAATCCTCAGGGTGAGCATCATAGCTTTGTGGAAGAAGGACTATGGCTCCTAAATAAATAGGATGTCCCCAGAATTCTGTGAGAAACTTGCTCTGAATTTTTATATGCTTAACCCATGCGCTGTCCTCAGGAATCTTGATGGAAGGAATGACCTTGCTCAAATCCAGTTTAATTGTGCATCCCCTCGCAGGGTCGAGGTGGATGTATTTTGTATCACTGTAAAGGTTTCCAGGGGAGGCATTGAATCTCTGGCCTTCCCATTGATCCATGTGGGCCCATATTACATGACCATCCGATCGTTTAAATTTTGTGTAGATGTTGGCTAAGCCTTGGACATAGTAGTCACCGGCTGGAATTTCGCTCAGGCTCTTTAGGGGATAACCCAGAATATTTTCATCTATGACCGCAACTTCCCCGGGCTTAAGGTTCTCGACATCTAATCCGAAAAATGGAACGCTATTATTCCAGGATCCGGCTTGAAGTCGAGGTTCAATTTTGTCATTTCTGGAGATCATGACGAATACTCGACCCGTAAGCGCTTCTGGGTGCAGGGAAGCAGGAA
>Ga0315281_10007201_pt1 | contig 15705 bp, 11 predicted proteins | sample YL17G07_0_MG_FD_204540 | JGI IMG/M metagenome (GOLD analysis project Ga0315281, IMG submission 204540) | Sediment microbial communities from Yellowstone Lake, YNP, Wyoming, USA - YL17G07_0 | ecosystem: Environmental > Aquatic > Freshwater > Lake > Sediment | place: USA: Wyoming | collected...
AAGTGTTAGAAAAGAAAACACAGAAGGCAGAACAGAAGAAGACATAAAGGCACTCACCTGGGATTTAAACGATGCTAATAACCAGGCTTGGCAATCGCCTATTTGTTTAGTAAATCACTTTTGTCCATTTTGTGTGGCCGAGGTCACAAGACATCGTTCTGTGCAACAGTGGTAATTACTATCATCTCGTGACACCTGAACAATCCTGACAATTATTTAATCCTGCTGTCTTGAACACCAACTCATAATAGAACTTCAGCCCATAACACTATTTAAAAACATGGGGTTTTCTCTATTGACACCCCCTGCACTGTGCAGTAAGAATATCTCACCACAGATGCAACACAACCCCTTGCCGGGTTTGTGATTTTTATTTTTGCTCTGCTTCCATAGAGAAGCAGACTCCTTTAGAGCAGGCTTAGAGGCAACTAGCTAAGAAATATTTGTCTAATCGGACATATCCGGTCCTGCTCTGGCCGCACAGCGACCACGTAATTAACGGTATCGCTTTGTTTCAAGACATACAATCAAGCCATATCCATTTTCGTATCGTACTGGCAAGGAGGAGGCTATGAGCGCGGACGAAAGATACGATATTGTCATCATCGGTGGAGGCCACAACGGCACAACGGCAGCAGCATATCTGGCAAAGTGTGGGCTGAGTGTCTGCGTGTTAGAGGAAAGGCCGGAGTGCGGGGGAGCGCAGGAGAATGCAGACCCTATGGCAGGAGTGCACACCAGTCCCCATGCTGTGGGGCTTTACGGAGGTGCAGCTCCCGGCTGGGAGCAGTTAGAGCTGTGGAAGTATGGTGCCCGCATGGACTGGTCAGCCCAGGACCGGGGCTTGGGCTTGGAAGAGGGTAAGTTCGCCCTTTTGACGACAGAGGGCATCTCCACCGTCAGTCAGAAGGACCTGGAAGGATGGCTAACGCTATCCGGAATGCTGGGTAATCCCCCGTTCATGAAAGAGCTATTGCGCGCCACTTTCTGGTGCCCCCCGCACCCGCCCGATATTGAATGTAATGAAGAGACTATCCCTTTCATGCAGGTTTATAAGCAGCATCTACCGGAAGTGTGGACCAAGGAGCTGCTCGAGTGGACCCTGTTCGACCTTCTGGATGAGTACTGCGATACAGAGCCCTTCAAGGTATTCATGGCCTATATAGCCTGGATGTCAGGCGCCGCCGGTCACTTCGAGGGTATGGCCATTCCTGCTTTCGCAAGCGTAGCTGCCAGTGTACTCTACACTATAGGAGCCGTTCCCATGGGCGGCATACATGGCTATTACCACGCTATCTTTCGCTGCGCCGTGGCGCATGGTGCTGTGTTCCGCACCTGCTGTCCTGTTGATGAGATCATTATCAAAGATGGGCGAGCGCTAGGCGTGCGCCTCAGAGACAACTCAGCTATCGGTGGAAGAACGATTTGGGCGAATAAAGCGGTACTCAGTGCCACTGAAATCAAACAGACCTTTCTCAAGCTCATCGGTCCTCGGCATCTTGACCCCGCTTTCAGAAAGCGAATCGACGACCTCAACATCAAGGGAGGAAGCATTTACGTAAACCACTTCCTTACGCGTGAGCGTCTGCGCTACCGACCAAAGTACAAGGAGGGTGAGTTGGGAGGCGTCTGCTACCCGATGGACTCACGAGAGATCTATTATGAGCACACCACAGATGTCATGGGACATCAAGGCAATCCCATTGTACCCCCTGAAAGGGTGTTATGGCTCTGGGCTGGCAGCAACAAGATATACAACGACACCTTCCATAGACAATGTACCCGCCCCGGCAACTATGTAGAGTGCTCCATTGAAGTCTATGTTCCTCCGCCGGAGTATCACGTAGGCGGCCCAGATGCCATCAATAAGGCAAAACACCAGATGGACGCCTACATGATTAAGGCATTCAGCCAGGTAATCGAGAACCTGGATTCAAATAACATCATACGCCACTGGAGTCTGACGCCATGGGAGCAGGAGTTTAGAAACACAGGGCTGCTCGGTGGCTCATGGTATGGCCTCCGTCACTGCCGTGACCAGTGGTGGAATGAACGACCGCTGCCAGAATTGGCTCGATACCGAACCCCCATCGATGGGCTCTACCTATGCCACCAATCTTCAGCTCACCCGGGTGGGTTGTGCCTGATGGCCGTTGCCTACAACCTGATGCATACTCTCATCGAGGACGGCATCGCTGAGCCCGGTAAGTGGTGGTACCCATCGCCGTGGTACATACCCCAAAAACACAAGATATCTGCGATACCCCGTCACTAAGTGGGAAGGAGGTAGATTATGGCAACGCAGGAAACCTTACTGAGGCCATTTAGAGAATTCCCGGACACAAGCGACTGGGATGTAGTTATCATAGGAGGCGGGCCTAACGGTTTGATGGCTGCAGCTTATTTGGCCAAAGCAGGGTTAAAGGTGGCTCTGGTAGAACGCCGCTATGAGATAGGAGGCGGATTAGCTACCGAGGAAATCCTTCACCCCTGCTACTACTCTAACGCGCATGTCATCTACCACATGATGGTTGACTACATGCCTGTTGTCAGGGACTTCAACCTGGATCCTCATGCTATCGTCTGGGTGAAACCCAACGTGCAAACAGCCATGGTGTTCGAGGATGGCAAATCACTGCTCCTGACTCGTATGATAGAGGACACCAAGGATTCTATAAGTAAGTTCTCTTTCAAGGATGCGGTCAACTTCGGCAAGGTGATGAGGAGCTGGAGACGTATCGTGGCTGAGATAGTGGCTCCAGCAACCTATGTGCCCACCATGTCCCCGATAGAAATGAGCATGGCTCTCCAGAAGACCAAGGTGGGCCAGGAGATGCTGGAACTCATTGAGCAAAGTCCGTTGCAGATAATTAACAATACGTTTGAAAACGACCGCGTTCGCGCCCTCATGCTGTATGCCAGTTGCATGTGGGGTCTGGACCCCAGAGAGACCGGCATAGGCTTCTTTGTACCCCTCCTCCTCGACCGGGGCATCAATAAATGCTATTGCTACGGGGGTTCGCACAAATTCGCTGGCGCTCTGGCACGGGAGATCGTCCGCAATGGAGGAACCATTATTGATGCGGCAGAGGTGACTAAAATCCTGATGCATAACGGGCGTGCCACTGGCGTCGAGCTGGCAGAGGGTCGTACCTTGACCGCCAAGGCGGTTATGTCCACCCTCGACCCGCACACTACCTTCCTTGACCTTGTCGGAGCGCAACATCTAGGTAAAGACTTCAAATCTTTAATTGATGGATGGAAGTACGACAAGTGGAGCTACTTCACACTACACGTTGCCTCTAAGGAGCCCCCACGCTATAAGTGCGACGATCCCTGGGTCAATGAGGCATTCATGACCATCTTAGGCATCGAAAGCACCGACCAGCTTCTGGCGCATTGGGATAATGTGGTTGCTGGCAAGATTGATGCTAATTTCGGCGGCCATGCCACCTGCGAGAGCTTCTTCGACCCGCATCTTGTACACTCCCCCTGGGGCGGGCATGTCTCCTTCTTCCAGATGCATGCCCCCTACGAGGTCAAGGGGGGGTGGGAGAAACGAGGCAAAGAACTGGAGGAAACGGCGCTGTCAAAATGGCATAAGGCGGCTCCCAACATGAAGCGCGAGAACATCATTATGACCATGCATGAGACACCGGTGGACATTGAAATCCGCTTCCCCAACATGCGCCGTGGCGGCATTAAGCATGGCGATTACAAACCGATACAACTGGGCTCCTTCCGTCCCAACCAGGAGTGCTCCAGCACCAAGACGCCTATTGAGGGGCTTTACGTATGCGGTGCTTCCACCTATCCGGGAGGGCTGGTGTTGGGTGGTCCGGGCTATCTGGGTGCGAATAAGGTGGCAGAGGACCTGGGGGTTAAGAAGTGGTGGAAACCTACGCCTGAGATGGAGCGTTACATTAAGACATACCTAGAATAGCCTTTCCCAAACTGGCTTGGCCTTTGAATGTTCTGCACGTCTTGAATTGTTCAGTAGTGACAATCAGCCGTCGTTTTACCCGATCTTTTGACCTCTGGTGAACGAAGCAATCTTATCGCTATCTGTGTAGTTACCCAATTCATTGGGCTATTCCTCTTCCCTGCTCGCTATAGATGTTATCATCCACCGATGTGCCGTTGAAAACAAGTCTAGTCCCTTCGCCTTGAACCTGTTGCAGGATAAACAGCCCGTTCGTGGTGAGTCCCGTCCTGAGCCTGTCGAAGGATTGTTGAACCATGAGCGGGCCTGTTTCCTCGTCATAAATGTAGCGTCGCCACTCCTGTGGCGACGAACCTTGCGTGTAACAGGTGTAATCCCAACCAGCGCCACACTATGCACTTTTAGCGCGCTGGTGTATTATACTATAAGTGGAAGTTATAAACCTGTTGAGGCAAAGCGGAGGAAAATAGCGAACGTGCTCTCAGGACTGACGGTGCCCAAGCGCATAGGGAGACTGGACGAGCTTGCTCACAATCTATGGTGGAGCTGGCATCAGCAGGCGCGTGACCTGTTCCGGGCTCTCGACTATCCCATGTGGAGAATAACCGGCCACAACCCGGTCAAGCAGTTACGCGATTTAAATCCCGATAAACTGAAAGCCGCCGCCAACGACCCTGCTTTCCTCTCCTTGTATGATTCCGTCATGACAGCCTTTGACGCTGACATGTCAACCCAGGACACCTGGTTCAATGCTAATTATCCTAACCTGCTATCGGGCCCTGTGGCCTACTTCTCCATGGAGTTTGCCATCCATAACTCTCTACCCATTTATGCCGGCGGGCTGGGCATACTTGCTGGCGACATCTGCAAGGAAGCGAGCGACCTGGGGTTGCCTGTGGTCGGGGTGGGATTCATGTATCCCCAGGGATATTTCCATCAGCATATGTCCGCCGAAGGCTGGCAGGAGGAGATATACAGTCAGGTGGATTTCAGTGAGACACCCATAACTCCGGTTTCTCTGCCCGGCGGTTGGGGCTCTTTAGTCAAGATTCAGTTGAATGACAGGTCTGTGCACATTGGCGCCTGGCGCGTCCAGGTAGGCCGCACCACCGTATATCTGCTGGATACCAATGTTGAGGCGAATGCTCCTCAGGACCGCCAGTTGTCTGCCCGCCTCTACATAGCCGACCGAGAGCTGCGCATGCAGCAGGAGATGGTCCTGGGGATCGGCGGCGTGCACGTTCTCCGGGCTCTGGGCATCAAGCCAGCCCTCTGGCATGCTAACGAAGGCCACACGGCTTTCATGATGCTGGAACGCGTCAGGGAGGAGGTAGAGCGGGGTGCAACCTTTGACAAAGCCCTCCAGAAGGTGCGGGCAACTAGCGCTTTCACTACCCATACGCCGATCCCTGCTGGCCATGATATTTTCTCCACGGAGCTTGTAGAGAGGTCATTTCACAACTATTGGGGTTCTCTTGGGATAAGCAGGGAGAAATTCCTGGGGCTGGGGCGGCAGGATGGTGATGGAGGTCAGGCCTTTAATATGACGGCGCTCGCCCTGACCATGGCTGGTCAGTGCAACGCTGTAAGCCAGCTACATGGTACAGTGACACGACGGATGTGGCATGTGCTCTGGCCGGAATCCCAGGAAGAGGACGTGCCCATCATTCAGGTGACCAATGGCATCCATGTGCCTACCTGGGTCGCTCCCGAGATGAGTCGCCTCTACGAAAAGTATCTGGGAGAGGACTGGCTTGAGAAGCACGATGACCCCAAGCTTTGGGAGCGCATTATGGATATCCCTGACGAAGAGCTCTGGGCAGCCCGCGAGCTTTTGAAGCGCAAGCTCAAGGGAGCTATGTTGGATTGGGCGCAGCAACGCTGGGCTCAAGCTGAGGTAATGCCGCAGCAGGTGCTTGCGATGGGATCCTTGCTGCACCCGGAGTTGCTAACTATTGGTTTCGTGCGGCGTTTTGCAGAATACAAGCGCCCGGCGCTTATTTTCCGAGATGTGGAACGCCTGAAAAAGCTTATCAAAGACCACTGGCATCCGATTCAGATAATATTCGCTGGCAAGTCTCATCCTGCCGATTTCCCCTCTAAATACCTGCTGCACCAGGTTTACTCTCTGGCAACCGACCGTGATTTTCAGGGTCGCATCGCCTTTGTCGAGGACTACGACATACACATGGCGCGCTACCTGGTACAGGGGGTGGACGTATGGCTGAACAATCCGCGCCGTCTCAACGAGGCATGTGGCACCAGCGGCATGAAGGCCTCGCTGAACGGAGTCCCTCATCTGAGTGTACTGGATGGATGGTGGTATGAAGGTTACAACGGGGAAAACGGCTGGGCCATCGGCGACGGTTCTGGACCACTCAACGCGGAAGAGGAAGACAGGGCTGACGCCGAGGCGCTGTATCGCCTATTGGAAGAGAAGATAGTGCCGCTTTACTATGAGCGAGACCGCAGTGGAGTGCCTCACGGCTGGGTTAGCATTATCAAAGAAGCGATTCGCTCGGTTGTGCCCGTGTTCTGTGCCCGGCGCATGTTGAAAGAGTATACTGACCGATTGTACCTGCCGGCCGCCAAGTCAATCAGCAAAAAAAGATAAGCTAGATGAATTGGGGAGTGCAGAGGGGATTCCCCCCTCTGCCGAGGGTCTGGGGGTGTCCCCCAGTTCCCAAATTCCCCCAAGATTGGGGGACACAGGGGGCTGAAAAGGATTAATAGCCAACGTCGTTTCCAGGCGGTTGCAGGAGGCCAGACCTTCTAGCCGCATGATTATCGGAACATTCAATCTGAGGGGGTGGTGCCATGGTGAAAGGTAAGGTGGAAGCCAAAATCAGAAAAATGACCGAGGCAGACCTGCAAAAAGTAAAGGAGATAGACAAAGAGCTTGTTGGCCCGTATCGCTCTATCGCTTGGCCGGTGAGGGTCGAAGCCCACTGGTGGATTTATCGTGGTCTCCCCAGTTTTGTAGCTGAGGTAAACGATGAAGTAGTGGGCTTTGTACTGGGCGACATCAGGGGGGCGGAATACGGAACCGATGTAGGCGGCTGGATAGACATGATGGGTGTATCTCCCAGGCATCAAAGCAGAGGGATCGGGCGCATGCTGGTGGAGGCTTTTTGCCAGGAGTGCCAGAAGCGAGGAGTTAAGGTGAGGGTCGTCGTGGTGGGGAATGACAAGCGCCTTGTGGGCTTCTGGAAGTCATTGGGCTTCCAGAAGGGCAACCTCGTCAGTTACGAAAAGTGAGTCTATTTGATCAGTCAAAAAGAAATCCCCATAATCTACAACCTTTTCCCCCGCCTGGCGGGAACCATGCCCGACTGGCTGCGACACGCCGAACGCGCCGTGGACATGGGCTTCAACTGGCTGTATCTCAACCCGGTTCTCTATCCCGGATACTCCGGCAGCCTCTATGCCGTGAAGCATCACTATCGGATTAACCCGCTATTTCTGTCTAGAGATAGCAAGAAGAAAGGCATGGCTGTTCTGGAGAGAACCCTGCGCGAATTCCGCGACATGGGCTTGTGGCCCATGATGGACCTGGTTATTAACCACACCTCGCGCGATTGCCCCTTAATTCACGAGCGTCCCTCGTGGTATCTGCATGGCGAGCATGGCGAGATTGTCAGCCCCTTTGTCCGCGACATCGATAATCCGAAGAAGATAACAGTCTGGGACGACCTCGCGGAGATAGATAACAGCGGCTCCAGCGATCGGGACGGGCTGTGGGCTTACTGGGCTGAGCTGGTGAAGTACTACCTTAGCCTGGGTTTCAAAGGCTTTCGCTGTGACACAGCTTACAAGCTGCCTGCCGAACTCTGGCGCTATCTGGTCGATGTGGGAGCCAGTGTCGATCCAGAGGCTGTGTTCTTCGCCGAGACGCTGGGTGCTACAGAGGAGCAAACGCTGGCCCTCAGCGGCACCGGGCTGCACTACTTTTTCAACAGCTCCAAGTGGTGGGACTTCGAGCAGACCTGGTGCCTGGCACAGCATAAGGAATTCGGCAAGATTGCCCCGTCGATCTCTTTCCCGGAGAGCCACGATACCGGCCGTCTCGCGGCAGAGACCGGTGGCAGCGAGGCTATACAACGCCAGCGTTATGCCTTCGCTGCGGTTTTCTCAGCTGGTCTCATGATGCCTATAGGGTATGAGTTCGGCTTCAAGCGGGAACTGGACGTCGTTTCCACAAGTCCCAAGCACTGGGAGGAGCCTGCCTTCGATATCAAGCAGTTCATCCGCAGGGTCAATCTGCTAAAATTGGGGCACCCCTTGCTTCAGGGAGAGGGCGCTCTGCGACTCATAACGAAGAAGGAAGCCGACGTCCTCGTCTTGGAAAGAAAAAGCGAGCGAGCCTTGGGCAAGGTGGGCTGGATACTGCTGAACCGGAGCTGTGATAAAGTAGTCTCGGCAGCCCTGGACGGCTTAGCTGCGCTCAGCCCTGACCATCGCCTGTACCGTATCTGCCGTGATGATAGTGCCCAGGGTGGCGAGCCTCTTCCGGACCAGGCCGTGACGCTCGATTCAGCGGAAGTAGCACTGGTCATGGAACCGCAAGCCGTGAGACAAGACGATAAGAGCGATACCGGACGCCATCCTTCCGAGAGGAAAGACTTTTCAACCCAGCTAAGGGAAGGCCTGGGCTTTTCCCTCCCCTAGCTTGTAGGGGCGTTCAACTGAACGCCCATTGTATTTGGAGTCCCGATGGGTAGCCTGGAGCACCTGCTCCAGGCAAGGTTCGAGTAGTGTAGGGGCACAGTGCACTGTGCCCATTTCCCCCCTTTTGCAAAGGGGGCAAGGGGGATTTTGTAGAGGCATCTTTCCTTGGAGAGACGCCCAATTCGCCCACAATGGAGGATAATGTAAAATGACTTCTTTCAGATCAAGCGGCATCCTCCTCCATCCCACCTCCCTCCCCGGCCGCTTCGGCATCGGCGACTTGGGGACCGAGGCCTATCGCTTCGCCGACTTCCTGACCGAGGCCAAACAGCGTCTCTGGCAGGTGTTGCCGCTGGGCCCCTTAGGCTACGGCAACTCCCCCTACCAGTGCCACTCAGTCTTCGCGGGCAATCCGCTGCTCCTGAGCCTGGAGACCCTGGTCGAAGAAGGTCTGCTGGAAGCTGCTGACCTGAAAGATGCGCCACTTTTTCACGAGCATGCCGTAGATTTCGATGCAGTGCGCGATTTCAAGTGCCCACTGCTGCAGAAGTCGTTCCAGGCCTTTGAGGAGAAAGCCTCTCCGGGGCTGCGCGCCGAGTTCGAGTCCTTCTGCCAGGACAAAGCCTCGTGGCTCGACGGTTTTGCGCTTTATACAGCATTGAAGGGAGCCCACGGCCTTCAAGCCTGGAATACGTGGGAAGACGACATAAAGCTGCGGCGTCCCACAGCAGTCAGGCGCTGGCGCAGGAAGCTGGCACGCGAAATAAGATATCGTAAATACCAGCAATTTCAGTTTTTCAAACAGTGGTCCAGGCTCAAGAAGTACTGCAACGACCGCGGCATCAGGCTTTTTGGCGACATGCCCATATACGTCTCGCTTGATAGCGACACCGTATGGCTGCATCCCGAGCTGTTCTATCTCGATGAAAACGGAAAACCCACGGTGGTTGCCGGCGTGCCCCCCGACTACTTCAGCGCCACCGGCCAGTTCTGGGGTAACCCTATCTATCGCTGGGACTTGATGGCGAAAGATGGCTATGCCTGGTGGATAGAGCGTATTCAGGCCACACTCTCCCTGGTGGATATCGTCAGGCTCGACCATTTCCGGGGCTTCGAGAAATACTGGGAGGTCCCCGGCGGAGATACGACTGCCCGAAACGGACGCTGGGTGCCCGGCCCGGGCGCTGCCTTATTTCAGGCCATCGTCAAAGCGCTGGGCAACGTGCCTATCATCGCCGAGGATTTAGGCGTCATCACGCCGGAGGTTGATGCCCTCAGGGAGCGTTTCGGGTTCCCCGGGATGAGAGTGCTCCAGTTCGCCTTCGGCAACGACCCCAAAGCCGACGACTATCGGCCTCACAACTATCCTCGCAACTGCGTGGTTTACACAGGCACCCACGACAACAATACCACCATCGGCTGGTTCAGAGAAGAGGTTAGCGGTGACACCACCCAGAGCAGAGAGGTGAGGGAAGTGGAGAGGCGTCTTGCCTTGAAATATATGGGCAGCGATGGCAAAGAGGTCAATTGGGACTTCATCCGCCTCGCCCTGATGTCAGTTGCCGATACCGCAATCATCCCTCTTCAGGACGTCCTGGGGCTGGGTGCCGAAGCCAGGATGAACCGTCCCGCCACGGCCAGTGGCAACTGGGCCTGGCGTTTCACCCGCGACATGCTCACTGACGAAATCGTGACCAGGCTCAGAGACCTCACCACCCTCTACGGGCGAGCCCTCTAACCGAGCGCGCAATGCCGTTCGCGGTGAGCCCTTCGTCAAGCTCAGGACAGGCCTGTCGAACCACGAACGGCACCTCAGTGTCATTGCGAGCGAAGCGAAGCAATCTCCTCTTCATTTTCAGACAGCGCGTAGGGTGGGTGAAATTAAATGTAACCCCCCATTCCCCAAAATGTAAATGGTGGGTTTCGCTACGCTGTACCCACCCTAAAAACACTATAACTTGCGAAAGTACCATTTTAGTCGGCCTACCGTTTTCTCGACAATGGTTGGTTTCTCTTCTGAGTCGGATTCATAGTCATCAATCTTAGACTTTAACAATTCTATTGTTCTGCGCCACTGATATGCACTAAGTGCTTGTCCCCTAGTCAACAGCCTTTTCTGCATCAGGTCATATTCGCACATAATCTTCTGGTTCTTTATTATCGTGACCCTTAGAAGATGTTGATCTATTTGCGGCGCCTTCTTGTTTTCTCTTATGTAGCTCCAAATCTGCTCGAATTTCTTGTTGATGTCTTTAAAGGCTAGTGTTGCATGAAATGAGAAATTGTAGCTTGTGTCAAATTCCGTAGTATGTGCTAGGCTGACCAGACTCTTAGCTATATCTCTCCTTAAATCTTGAAGTCCGTTGGATGGTTTAATGTCTAGATAAATGACTTTACCAGTTGGCTTATCAAAACAACCAAACCCTTCTACCCTAAAAGGCACAATTTCGTAGTTCTTACATGCGCTAACAACCTGAGATACTATTTGCCTCTCGCTTCTTGCAGAAAAGGGACCAAACAAGGTGACATGAGGTACGGCCCTGTTCCTTGTAGCCCCTTTGACATTGAACTTTCGGGATATCTCGTAGATTAAGTCTCTAGCGTAGCTCTTTGCATAGCCATGAAATCTGTATTCAATCAAATATCCAGCCATCGATATCACTCCAAGGCTGATAAATATGCTATTCTTCGTATATATGGCTCTTGTATTGATTCCTTAGCCGCAATTGGTATCGTCCTGTAGTCCAATTGTGCCTGTATCGAAAAATTCTTCCTACGATTTCTTCGCCTTTATCGAGTTTGTCTTTTTGCTGTTTTACCCAGTCTCTCAGGTTTTCATCGTCTATGTCATGCCATTCATGGTCGGTAATCCGCATTCCAAATTTGACCAGCCTCACAACTGGATGTGATGGAAGTGTCTTAGCCACCGTTTTGGTACTGGTCTCCGTTGCAGTGGTAGTCTCGGTTGCAGCAGCCTTTTTCTGTTGGTCGCCAATATGTTCCTTAATCGCGTCCACAAGTTTTGCAAGGTACCTATCAAGCGGCGGAGCGAATGCGTCTAGCCATTGAGGCGTACTTATGAAAAAGGCAAGCCTCTTAGGCATTACATTCTCTATGCGTAACGGTATTATAGTGATTCTTCCGTTTCTAGCTATAGCCAACTCGTTTTGTACTGCATCCGAGCTGTCTGAGTTCGCCGAGAACACAAGGACGAGTACCCGGCTTTGTTCTATGGCAGAAGTTATCTGTTCAGGATATGGCTTGCCTGGCACCAAGTCTCTTATGTCCATGAAGCATTTGATTCCATTCCTCTCCAAATAATCATAGACACGATTGGCCACTTCTTGGTCATTGTCTTTGACAGAGTGACTTATGAAAACTGTATGATTCATAGCTACAGTAACTCCATTCTATGCAGAATTTGGGTGACATGAGCAAAAACGGGAACAGGCTGCTTCATATCCCACCAAATGAACTTATCGAGCTCATATCCTCTTAGGTGCGGTTCTCCGCGGGCTTCAATTAGGCAAACTTTGTGATGACTGGCAGACCCCTTGAAGTCACAATCGGGCAACCGTGTTACTTTGACCGGACTCAATCCCAATTCTTCGAATAACTCTCTCCCAGCAGCACTTGCTGCTGGTTCATTGCCCTTAATTCCTCCTCCGGGCAAGGAGAAATGATGCTTTCCTCGGTCTCTAACCAGCAGGACTTTGCCATCTCTAAGAACAACTGCAGTACCCCTTGCACGTAAATGTCTATTCGCCATGCAGACCGTCTCACCAATATATCTCAATCCTTGAGACAACACCCAAAGGTTTCCAAAAGTCGCCCAATGTTGCTTCTTGTCCCTCCAATTGCGCCAACCTACTATTCAACTGGACGCGTTGTCTTTCTAAGTCGTCATACCACTGAATCAATCTCTGGCACTCACCTGCTGTTGCATAACCTCCGCACCTGTTGAATAGACTATCATACGCATCACCATCTGCGTTGTATGCTGCAACGTCACTATTGTATTGGGCAAGTGCGGCATCATAGGCATTCTTTTGTTGGCGATACGTCTCATAATCAAAGTAGGAGAAACCTCTAACAGCGTTTAGACTTATCAAACCATATGCTCGACCTATGTTTACATAGGCAACCCTATCGTAGTTTGACGGTTCGTTGTTCGTAAATGTGCATCTCCCGGTAGAAGGGTCTATACGACAGACACGCACTGAAAGAGCGTCACGTGAGGAAGTACAATCTATGTAAACCAGCCCCTTATCTGTTGTTTTGAAGGCGTTCAAAGCATGACCGGCGCTACCATCTTGGAAATCTATAGAAATCCAGGCAGCTTTGATTCCAGCGGCCTCTGCATTATCGTGAACATCCTCGGCAAAAGCGCCACACATGTAGAAGTTTTCCATGTATAGCTTTTCATCTGTCTTATCTGCTGTTATGAAAGCCTTCAATTGCAGCCATGTGGGGTCAGTAGCATTGGGATTGTCAACAAGCTGTATCCTATCGTAACCGAATCCTGTCCTGGCATATGGAGGTTGTTCACCATAGTAAGTGCAGACATCTCCAATACATTCTGAAGGATTCGGTGCTGGTGTTGTTTTTGGTGTGGGAGTTGGAGTTGGACTTGGCGTAGGAGTTATGACTGGGCTTACTGTACCAAATGTCCCTGGAGTAGGAGTTGGACTAGTCACTAGTATTGCCGACCGCCCAGATTGACCAAAGTCAGTGAGCCCGTAAAGTAAGGTGAAGGCAAAAACCACCAATATTAGGAGACCTATCGAGACTCTAGGGATTTTATTGAATCTCGGTAGCTGGAGTCGTCCTTTTGGTTTGGGGCTTTTAACAGATTCAAAATATTCTTTCGTTATTGTTCGTCTGCATTTCCAATACAAGCATTCGTATTTCGATATCGCAGGATTCCATCTGAGCATTCCCTGTCCGCATACAGGGCAATTCTCTAGTCTCTCTGATGGCCGGTCTTTTGGTGGTATGTGTTCTTCATGGGGCTTTGGTTGCACGGTTAGTTTTTCGAGCTCGCTTCTGCTGAAATCTCGTTTGCACGAGGGATTGAAGCACTCGTAAAGCCCAGTGAACTTGCTCCAATAGAGAGATGTCTGCCTGCAAGCGGGGCAAATTTGCACCCGTTTTCTGTCAGTGCCTTCGGTTTTGTTATCTTGTTCTTCATTGACATCATGCGGCGTATCCCAGTACTTATTCTCCCTTTCCTGTCTCAGAGGAGGTACCTCTATTGCTTGTTTTTCGTCCCCCTGTTGCGCTTTTGTTGGTTCCTCTTTCTTGGTCTTGTACTCACTTGCTGTAACTCTACGCCTACATCTTGCATTTAGACATTCATACATAAGGGTATGCTGGTTCCAAAAAAGAGAGCGTTCTCTGCAATGAGGACAGTCATGCAATTCTGGCTTCGACACCTCAGACCAATCAGCTCCGTTAGGATGGTGCTCTTCCCCCCCCCTTTCTCCGTACTCCGGCGTTTTCTCTGGACTCTGGAAATCTTTCCTTCCCCACCAAGCAGGAGGTTTTTGAGATGGGATAAAGTAGCCACAATTCGAGCACCTGTCTTCGCAGTCAAAACCGTAGCTGCCACACTTAGGACATCTCATCTAATACAACCCACCCGACTCATCCAAAATCCTACAGGTTGAGATATTCTAGCGCGATTTATATAATGGTGCAAGAAGTCTCTATCAAGCCCCTCCAGAAAACATCACGAACCGCTCCAGCGCATCATCAGATTGAATGTATTAACACGTATGATTCTCTTGCATTTCAACATAAATAGCCTATAATTGAAATTGAGACGATAAGAGATGGCCATATTCCCCGAGATAGACCTCGCAAAATGCAACGGCTGCGGCTTATGTGTCTGCGTCTGCGAGCGCGGCGGCCTTATCTTGGTCGCTGGCCCTATCGTCGCAGCCGTGGAGACCGCCGACTGCGATTGGTGTGCCTATTGTGAGGCGGTGTGCGAGACCGGGGCGATACGCTGTGCTTACGAGATAGTGTTCCAGGTGCCTTGAGAGTTCCTTTTGGGAATTAGCCCCACTCTCCCGTTACTTCAAACTGTAGGAAACAAGCTCCTGGGTCTCTGTGCTCGCGTAGGTACCAGTGTCTACCGCTTTTACAAAGCTGCCCGTGACATCGGGAGACCACCACTCTGTCTTGACCAGACTGCCGCCTCCACTAAACTCTATCTTGTAGCAGCTAAAGGTCCCTGCTGGTACCGTGACATCTTCCTGCCCCACCACAGTCACGTCATATTTCGTAGGGATTGAGAGCATAACATTCTCATTGGACTGAGTCTCAGTGGAGGACCAGGTGTTGCCTACAGCGAACATGTTCGGTGTTTCATTGTTATAGGTTTCGGTAAAGGTCATCGTTGTCGTGCTCTCCTGCATAACGGCTTTATATTGGGCCAGGTTCTGCTTGCTCCGCCACACGGTAAGGGCAGTAATTGCAAACGCGGTGCCCGTTGGGTCAACTCGCTGCAGAGATGGACTAAACGCGGCCCCGAGGATATAACAATCAACGCCGGTCACCGTCTCATTGCCAGTAACGGTCCACGTCCACTGGGTAATCTCCGTGCCATACGTGTACTTATACACGTACTGGCTGCCAACACCCGGATAACCCATAGTTGGTGTCTGCGTAGGCGTAGGGGTTGGCGTTGGGGCTGCCGTTGGCGTTGGGGTGGTGGATATTGTAGGTGTAGAAGGTGTTCCGCCCACCGGGGCGCTGGACTCGAATCCCTGGTCTACCGTGACTGTCACCCCAGAGGCGGTGAATGATACCGAATCCTCCTCTGACTTGATGGTGGTATCGCCGTTCTCATCTACCACCAAGTCGAAGACGGTGCCTCTCACCACCGCTACGGCGGCTGGTGTATCCACCTCATACTTAGAGGAAGAATCTACTAGTTTCGCTACCCGGTTGATGGTGCTGCCCACTAGCTGGTTCAATCCGATTGAAGTTGAGCCGGTGCCTGTGATGCTCATTTCGCTAACCAGTATCTGGGAATTGGCCTTGACCTCCATAGAGCTACCATCGAAGAAAAGGAGCACAGCCGACCC
>Ga0315281_10007202_pt1 | contig 15705 bp, 14 predicted proteins | sample YL17G07_0_MG_FD_204540 | JGI IMG/M metagenome (GOLD analysis project Ga0315281, IMG submission 204540) | Sediment microbial communities from Yellowstone Lake, YNP, Wyoming, USA - YL17G07_0 | ecosystem: Environmental > Aquatic > Freshwater > Lake > Sediment | place: USA: Wyoming | collected...
CGCTACGTGCACTTCCGGAGCATCTTCGACCTGTGCCGCGCGTGTGTGTACATGCTCGGCCAGTGGGGGAGCTTCGAAGTCGGTGAGCTCGGACAGATCGGCGACGACCTGGATCACGTGAGTTGGATCATGCATCGGCTCATCGGCCACGGTGCGCTCTCGCCGACGGTGCGCAAGCACGTGGTGCGCATGTTCGTGGAGTTGCACGGCTCGCTGAAGTCTAAGTCCGACCCGGACAAAGCGCGGGCGCGGGAACTCATCCGGCGCGCGAGCGGTCTTGTGGATGCGCTCGGGCGCGTGAACCCGCTCGCGACCCACCAGCGGCTCGCCGCCGCCCAGACGCACCTGATCGCGCGCTCCGAGGCGGTGGACCAGATGCGGCCGTCCATCGCGCGACGCGACGAGACGCTGCGGGTGGAGACCGACGGCTGCGCCAATGTGCTCTGGCACGTGCGCAACCGCCTGGGTGACATCCTGAAGCACGGGGGGGTGCGCCGCGGCACGGTGCTCGCGACCGAGAACGCGGCGCTCCGGCGCGACCTGCTCGCGCTCGCGGGTGAGACGCGCTCGCTCCGTGTGCAGCCGTTCCTCGCCATGCGCGCTTTCACCGTCTCGGATCTCGAGAAGGCGGCGGGCATGCTGCATGCGCGGTTCTACGCGGACGCCCTCATCACGCTCACGAACGCCTACAACGGCGCGCGCTCCAAGCTCGCTGCCATCTGGCTCGAGCCGCACCACACGGAGCTCGGCATCCTCGTGCGCGAGGCCCGACTGACGCGCACCGACACGAACGGCGAGCGGGTGCGCCGCTATCGCACGCGCATCGACCGACTGGTGGCGGATCTCACCAAGTTCCGCGACCAGCTCGGGCTCCTGGACGATACGGGATTCGTCCGCCCGATCTTCAAGAAGGTCCAGGTCAAGCTGGATAAGGCGATCCCGCTCCTTGAGGAGAGCTTCTTCGATCAAGCCAAGGAGCAGGTGAAATCCGCAAGCGCGCTCCTCTAGAAACGTCCCCACCGTCCGTGCGTATCCTCTCCTGGAATGGTCCAGGATGGGTGCACACGGGCGGGTCTTTTTTTTCTGCAGAAAACACGATACGCTGGGTGCCCATGAAGACGTTTACCCTCAAATCAGCAGGCACGACACCACACGTGGATTTCATCGGAGACCTGAACCTAGAGCAGCTCGCGGTGGTCAAAAACGCCGACGGTGCATCGCTTGTTTTGGCAGGCGCCGGATCGGGGAAGACGCGCACTATCGTCTATCGTGTTGCGTACCTACTTAGACAAGGAGTCGCGCCGGAGAACATCTTGCTTTTGACGTTCACCAACAAAGCAGCGAGCCAGATGCTCTCGCGCGTTGAGTATCTACTCGGCGCATTCCCCACACGGCTGACCGGCGGCACGTTCCACCATGTGGCGAACATGCTGCTTCGACGTTACGCATCAGCAGCTGGATTCGGTTCCAACTTCACCATCCTCGATCAAGAGGATTCGCGCGACCTGGTGAACGCGTGCATCAAGGACGCAGGGATAGACACCAAGGGCAAACGGTTCCCGTCGGCTTCAGTACTGCAATCGATCTGGAGCTATGCGCGGAACGCGCGCATGCCGTTCGCGCAAGTGGTTGAGATGAAGAACGAACGCCTTATGAACGTCTCGGGCAAGATGGAGGAAGTGGTCGCTGCATACGAGGCGCGCAAGAAGACCGCTAACGCCATGGACTTCGACGATCTGCTCGTGCGCCTCACCGAACTGCTCGCCACTAACCCCGGTGTGCGCGAGCGCATCGCCTCGCAATACCAGTACGTGCTCGTGGATGAGTATCAGGACACCAACCGTGTGCAGGCAGACATGTTGAAACTCCTCTCATCGGTGCACAAGAACCTGCTCGTGGTAGGGGATGATGCGCAGTCCATCTACTCGTTCCGCGCAGCTGACATCCAGAACATTTTGCAATTCCCCAAACGGTTCGCTGACACCAAGATCTTCAAACTTGAGACAAACTATCGATCGACCTCCGACATTCTCCATCTCGCCAACGAGTCTATCAAATGGAACGCTGAACAGTTTCCGAAAGTGTTGAAGGTCCCCAAGACTCAAGACTCAAAACTCAAGACTCACGACAAGCCGACCGTCGTTTCCGCCTCGACCCCCGACGAAGAAGCCCAATTCATCGCCGAAATGATCCTCAAGCTCCGCGACGAGGGAACCCCACTCTCCGAGATCGCGGTGCTCTTTCGAGCCACGTTCCACTCACAGACGCTGGAGTTCGAGCTCACGAAGCGAGACATCCCATACGACTACCGCGGCGGCATCCGCTTCTTCGAGCGCAGCCACATCAAGGACGTGCTCTCGTTCATGCGCATCCGCGCGAATCTGCAAGACGAGGTGAGCTGGTTGCGCGTGCTGCGCATCCAGACCGGCATCGGCACCGAGACAGCTAGTAAAATATTTGGCATTGTTCGGGACAACGCCGCGGAGTCACTGCAACACGCCGTGTTGTCGCAACACGGCGTGTTGCAGGGCTTGCCTGAACGCGCCAAAGCGGGGTGGAACGATTTTTCAGAGAGCGTGCAGGCGATGCTCACCTCCGGCGATTCGCCGGCAGAGTCGATTCGCGCGATCGTTAAGTCGCCGTACGGTGATTATTTGGATGCAGAATTCCCGAACGCAGAGGAGCGACGTGAGGATTTGGAGCAGCTCGCAACGTTCGCAGAGAAATACGATTCCATCGGCGGGTTTGTGGCAGAGGCGGCGCTGCACGAAGGATTTGGCGCAGAGCGTCAGGGCGGGGGAGACAACGAATCAGAGAAGATCGTGCTCTCTACGATCCATCAGGCCAAAGGGCTTGAGTGGGACGCGGTGTTTGTCATCCACCTCTTTGACGGCGGATTTCCCAACCAGCGCGCGATGATGGAAGAGAACGGGATTGAAGAGGAACGCCGTCTTTTCTACGTCGCCTGCACCCGCGCGCGCAAACAGTTGTTTCTGACTCATCCGATCGTCGGCGGCGGGCATGAGGGCTATCTGCACCAGCAGTCGCAGTTTCTGCGCGAGCTTCCGGATGAATCGTACGAAAGCATGCAGCTCCGCCGCGAAACCACGGTGTGGAAGGACGACAGCCATGAGGATGAATCCGTCGAACGCGACGCAATGGGAGAGGTTAAGAAAGCCACCGGCGATTGGCGCAAGAAATCGTTTTTGCGGGACGTGTAACCCACCGTCATTGCGAGCGTAGCGAAGCAACCTCGTTTTTTTGTTCGACCAGGCGGCCTGTTTAGTTAACCTTCAAGGGTGACACTTTTCCGGTCAGGGTGAGGAATTTTTGATACGGAGTAAGTCCGGTCAGAACCTTGCCGAGATGGTAGCGTTCGTGGTTGTACCAACGGACATACGCCCCGAGCGTCCGCCACGGTCTCGTCAGGTTCAGATAGAACTCGTCATCGACCGATCGGTTGGCCCGCTCGACCTTCCCGTTCCACGGCGCCGATTTCTTCGGTATGAACCGGTGGGTGATGTTCCGGTGGATGAGGTAGTCATGGAATGCCCCGCGGAACTCGCCGCCGTTGTCGGTTTGGATCCCTTGGATGGTGAATGGAAACGATCGCTCGGCGCCGTGGAATGCCTTGATGGTCGAGCGCGCATCGCGCACGTACGACTCGGTCGCATACTGCATGTCAGAAGCCGCATCGATGAAGCGGTATTGGTACTTCCAGTACCCGGATCCATCGGGTACGTATTTCACGTCCAGCTGCACGTTTTCACCCGGTTTCTGGGTCTCGAACCGTCTCAACATCGGCGTGTACCATTTGAGCTTCTTCTGCGGCTTGCGGATGAGGTGCTTCTTTTTCATGAACTTGTAGAGGGCGGTGGAAGAGATATCGACCTGCTCGTGTTCGAGAAGGAACAGTCGCATCTTCGCCGGACCGTAGTTGTACTGCTCCTTGGCCCGGACGATGGCCACCCGGACCTGGTCCTTGATCTTGGTCTGCGGGTGGAGCTTCCGGTTCCGGTATTGATTCGACCCCAAGCCATGATCTTTTCGGTACCATTTGTAGTATGTCTTGCGTGAGATGCCGAAGATGTTGGAGACCTCCTCGATCGTTTTCCCATACTCTTCGACCTGGCGGTACCAGCGGAAGCGGAGCTCGCGAGGTGCGGCGGGGGTGTGATTTTTAGGCATATATTCACAGTTAACCTTTGTCACCCCTAGCTCGGCAAATTGTCACCTCATAAGGTTAACTCTACACGGACTTGACAAAAGTCCGCGTTTGTGTAATTATGTGTCGGCTATTCCAAGGTGAGTCTGGGGGTCTGACTATGGTGTCAGACTGAGGGACGAGCCGAAGAAAACGAGGCATTGACAATGGCAAAGAAAGACGTTTCCGCGGTCGTTTCCGGCATGGGCGTTGCGATGAGCGTCATCACGGCGCTCGTTGCCAAGGTGCGCGAACTCGGTGGGTCCGACGAGGACATCCACCGTCTCGCGACGCCGGAGGGGGAGAACCTCCTCTCAGGGATGGCTGAGGTCATCATTCCGGGTCCGACGAACACGCTTGCCCGTACGGGCTTCTGGACCGCGCTTCAGAAGGTGCTGCGAGAGAGTGGTTGGACCGACGAGGATCTGAACCGGCTCGCGACCCCCGAGGGCGAGAAGCTCATCGGCGGCATGGTGGAGTTGCTCACCCCCACCGCCCATATGCCCGACGGCCAACCCGACCGCAGCGCACCGGCGCGTCTGCGCGCCTGGGGTACGCTGGACAAGGTGGTGCGTGCGGAGTGGTGGAAGAGCTACGTGCTCAACCACCTTGGGGAGGAGAGTGGCGACGAGCTCGTCGCCAACATCGCCAAGTTGCTCACCGATGGTCATACCGTCGAGGGGCGTATACGGGTGTGGTCAACTCTCGACCAAGCGGTGCGCAAGAGCGAGGCTGAGCACAGTCTCGCCGATTTGGGTCGGTGGGGCAAGCCGACCCTCGACCAGCTCGGTGAGCTCATCATCGGCTTGTGCCACAAGGCTAACGAAGACTTGAAGGCCCGCCGGGAGTTTCAGCAGAGATACGGGGGTCATCACGGCGAGCCCTCCGTTTCGCTCACGGTGTTGAACTACGACACGTTCCTCACCGAGAAACTCGTGGACGGCATCTACCACTGGGAGTCGTTCTCGGAGGTGCCGTACTGTCGTTCGGATCGATTCCCTGACGCCCCAAGGAGCGCGTCGCAGGAGCGGTCCAAGTGGCAAGACAAGTGGAGAAAAAAGTTCGAGGCCAAGGTCGTACGTTTCGACGAAACGGTCTCGACTTCGCAGGCGGTCGCGAGGCTCGTACAGCAGGGTCTGTACCCTGCGAACGGGCACGAGTTTGGCGCCTTCTTCGACATCGGTCGCAACGAGCGAGCCGTAGCGCTCGGGAGCTACATCATCGAAAAGGGTGAACTGCTCTACCCGGGACACCGAGTGGGCAACTCGTTCGGAAACCATCCGGAACCGACGAGCCCAATCAACGGTTGGGAAGCCGGCTGGGGGTTCGCAGCGGTTCGTCCCAAAGACAGCAAGTAGCATAACCCCGCGTGGGGTGTGTGCAGCGGCAGTGTGTGCGCAACACCTGCCGTTTTTCTTTTTTTAATGTCACCCCGATGGACATCGGGGTCCAGAACATGTCGTCCTGAGGCATCAGCCGAAGGATCCCAGCCGCTCGCGCGAGCAGGTGAGGTCCTTCGCCATCGGGCTCAGGATGACATATAATAAGAGCATGGATAAGATCTTCTCGGTCAGCGAATTCATCGCAGAGGTGAACGCAGCGCTCTCCTTTCCGGTGGTCGTGGAGGGCGAGATTTCGGGGTACAACCTCTCCCAGGGGAAGTGGGTGTTTTTTGATCTCAAAGACGAAAAGGTGGAGAGCAAGGTCAACTGCTTCATGCCGGTCTGGAAGCTCAAGACCGCGCTCGAGGACGGCATGCGCGTGCGCGTATACGGCACGCCGAAGATCCACGAGCGCAGCGGGCGGTTCTCTATCACCGTCGACCGCGTCGAACTCGTGGGAGAGGGAGCGCTCAAGCGCGCGTTCGAACTCCTTTTCAAAAAACTCGAAACGCAAGGACTGTTTGCTGAGGCGCGCAAGCGCGCCATTCCTCGTTTCCCCAACCGCATCGGCCTCATCGCCTCGCGCGAGTCGGCCGCGTATTCTGACTTCATGCGAATCCTTGGTAATCGCTGGGGCGGGGCAGAGGTGCTCTTGGCGCATGTGCACGTGCAGGGAGTGGAAGCGGTCGGGCAGATCAAGAGCGCGCTCAAGTATTTCTCATCAGCAGATGCGCCCAAGGTAGACGTGCTCGTGCTTATCCGCGGCGGGGGATCGCTGGAAGATCTGCAAGCATTCAATTCCGAAGACGTAGCGCGCGCCATCTACGGCAGTAAGATTCCGGTCGTCGTTGGTGTCGGCCACGAGCCAGACGTCTCCATCGCTGACTACGTCGCCGACGTGCGCGCATCGACTCCATCGAACGCTGCGGAGCGCGTGGCGCCAGACCGCCGCGAAGTGGAAGCGCGGGTGAACGCGTTCGCCGGCAGCGTACGTTCTGGCTTCGAGCACCTGCTCGCAGACCATCAGCACCGCATCCACGCCTCGGTCGAATCAATCTCCCGCGTGGTCCTCGCCCAGGTCGCGCGTTTTCAACGCGTCACCGATGCGCTCGGCGCCTACCTTCGACGCACCAGCGAAACATTGGTACACTATTCGGACAAGGTGGCGCTGGTCATGCGCACCCTTAAGAACCTGCATCCCGAGACCGTGCTCTCGCGCGGCTATGCGATCGTCCGGAGTGGGGGAAAGGTGTTAAAGCGTGTGAGTGATGTTTCTGTTGGCGCTGCTATCGAGGTAAGATTATCGAAAGGAACACTCGGCGCTTCGGTGAAGAGTCTTGAATCTTGAGTTTTGAGTCTTGAACCCCAAGACTCCAGACTCTAGACTCCAGATTCATTCCGTATGTCCCCCAAGAAGAAATCCGATTCCATAAACTTCAGCGACAGCTTCAACGAGCTCGAAAAGATCGTCGAGAAGTTCGAGCACGGCAACGTGGACGTCGAGGAGGGACTCAAGGATTTTGAGCACGCGCTCACCCTCGCGCGCGGACTCAAGGAGCGGCTGGCCACTGTGGAGAACAAAGTCACTGAGATTAAAAAGAAATTTTCTGACGTTGTGGATGATGAGTCCGAGCAGTCGAACATGGAGTTATGAATTCTAAATTCATAATTCTTAATTCATAATTCCCGCCAACATGAACAACCTTCGCGCACTCCTCGCCGTGGTCATCGGTTTCCTCATCGCCTATGCGGTGCCGACCAGCTACCTCATGCCGCTCTCGACCTTCTCGCGGTATGACATCCCGGCGGTCATCATCTTCGCCGTCATCTTCGGCATGCTCGCTTATGCGGCGATTGATCGCCGCCAGCGCCTCAAAGAGGCGATCTCGCTGGAGCTCAACAAGGTGCGCCGCATGTACCACCTGGGGAGGAACCTCGGGAATGCGCCGTACCTGCGCGGCTGGTTCACGGACTTGCACGGCTTCGTCTACGAGTACCTCGGCGCGTTCGAACACCGTTCGCTCGCGGAGTATGACCAGATGAACCCGCTCTTCCGCAAGATCGCCTACCACGTGTACACCGTGCCGGAACTCAAGGACGTGAAAGACGAAGTGCTCTACAACGAACTGCTGGAGGCCTCATCGGTGGTCTCGGACGCGCGCCAGAAGGTCCTCGCGCTCCACCGTTCGCGGTTCAGCCACCGCCACTGGTTTGAGCTGTGCCTCGCGATCGTGCTCTTCGTGAGCGCCGTGCTCGCCGCCACGACGGATACTACGCGCTTCCTCTCGGGTGCGGTGATCTCTTCCGGCCTCCTGCTCACCCTCCTGTTTTTCTCGCATGACATCTGGACCGGAGAAGGAGACAAGTCGCTCGCGCGTGAATACCCCCGCAACATCGCTCGGCTCGAGTTGAAACGAGAGTAGCGCAGGGCTTTAGCCCTGCCTGCTCAGGCAGACCTAAAGGTCTGCGCTACAGCCATCATTAACCTGGCGCACCTTTGACGAGGCGCGTCTTTTCTGTTACATAGGTGCGGGAGGTGGCCATGTATGAAAACCGGAAGGCGCGTCGGCCCGGACCGCTCGAATCGCTCCTTACCCGCGAAGCGCACAATGTCGGTCAGTGGCTCGTGCGGGGTGGCATGGTGCGGATGGCCGCCAACCTGCACCACTGCCGGCCGCTTGCGCGAGTGCGCAAACCGCTCGAGTGCTATGACCTGACCATCGAAGATGGGTGTGTGGTCGCCCTGCGGCAGCACGAACGCACGGAGCGCAACCGCAGCGCGTTCATGCACACGACCATCGGGAGTCCTATCTTCCCGATCCGCTACACCGGTGGACCGGAAAAAGGCGGCGCCATGACCATCGGCGGGATGGAGGAGATGCTCCGCAGCTTACTCACACTCGAGAGTCTGCAGACCATGGTGCTTCGTTCAATCACGCAGATCAGGCTGTGGAACGGGTGCATCGCTCGGCTGCAGGAGCAGGGGATTTACCCCGCGGAGGTGCTCTGGGCAAAGTACGATGTCCGCGGGTTCCTCTTCAGCTTCGGCATTCATCGCGGCGCCGCGTGCCGTCTCAACGACGATTCGCCGTTCGCCGACATCCTGCGCGCATCCGATAGCTGATGGCGTACGTTCTTCCTGTGCGGTCCGATGCATGAGCGCATCATCGGGCCGTCTTTTTTTAATGCATGATCTCGCACGCGCCGTTTTTTTCGCAGGAAGTTTCAGACGTTTCCGGCTGGAGCGTCACGTGGTGCACGCCGAGCGCATCAAGTTTTTTCGTGGCAGCGGCGATGATGGCGTCCGCCTCGCGTACCGAGCGGTGTTCCTCGAGCACGACGTGTCCGGTGAGGTAGACGACGTCTGAGCAGAGCGTCCACAGGTGTTCGTCATGCGAACCTTTGATCCCCGGTACGCTGCAGACCGCTTGGGATATCCTGGCTGGGTCGATGTTCGGTGGCGCACCTTCGAGCAGGATGGCGAGCGATTGCCGCAGGAGCCGTGCGGCGCTCACCACCAGCAGCACGATGATCGCAAAGCTCGCCACCACGTCCAGCGCGTGGTTGCCGGTGAGTGCGATCGCCACGCTCGAGACGACCACCAATATCGAGGAAGCCGCATCCCCAAGCGCGTGGTAGAACGCGCTGCGGATGTTCAGGTTCTGGGAGCGCCGCAGACGCCACACGGTCCATGCGTTCGGGAGCAGTCCGATCGCCGCGATGATGGAGGCATACCCGGCGTGGATCTCCACTGGATGCGCAAGCCGGTCGAACGCCTCGTACCCGATAAAGACGGCGACCCCAACGAGTAGTAATCCGTTCACCATGGCGCCGATGATCTCTGCACGGTGGTAGCCGAACGAGCGCTGGGTGGTCGCCGGGCGCATCGCGAGCCGGAGCGCGAAGAGCGTGACCACGAGCGAGAGCAAATCCGAGAGCACATGGCCTGCGTCTGAGAGCAGCGCTAAGCTGTGCGTCATCAAGCCACCGATCGTCTCGGCGATAAGCGTCGCGAGCTCAAGCACTAACGAGACGACAAGCGTTTTGGTCATGGTGCTGGAGTGGCTGCTCATAGGGAGAAAGTATAGCATTGACAAGGGAAATCAGCCTGTGTACTATGCGTTCACAAGGGTTTTGACCCTTGCCACAGACCGTCCCTAAGTTTCGCTCTGCGAAACCGGGATCCTGGTTCTTATGGACCAGGGATACGGGAGGCCCGCGCGCCGTTAATGTCCGCAAGGACCCCTACGTAGGAAAGGTCGCCCAGTCGCAAGACGGGAATGTCTGTGGTTTCTCTTAGGAGAACCACATTTTCGTTTATGCCCCGTTAGAAATTTTCCATTCAATGGGATAATGCGCCGGTATTCTTCGGCGATGCATTGAATGAAGGTTTCGTGATCGGGCACTTATTAATCCCTTAGCATAGGAAAATATCTAACGGGGTATGGCTAAAAGCCGACAACAGAAAGAAACAACGGTCGCAGAGCTCACGGAAGCGTTCGGCGGAAAGTCCGCCGTGTTCGTGAACTACCAGGGCCTGAAGGTCAAAGAGGCGAACGAACTTCGTCGCACCGCGGAGAAGGAGCAGATCTCCTACACCGTGGCGAAGAAGACGCTCATGTCCAAAGCGCTCAAGAACAAGGGCGTGGATTTTGACGCGAACACGCTGGTCGGCATGATCGGCGTTGCCGCAGGCGCGGATGAGATCGCTCCGGCACGCCTCATCGCTACCTTCGGCAAAGCGCACGAAGCGATGAAGATCTTGGGCGGTATCGTTGACGGCAAGTTCGTCGACGCCGCGCAAGTGAAAGCGCTCGCCGCGCTCCCGACCCGCCAGCAGCTCCTGGGCCAGCTCGTGTACGTGGTGAACAGTCCGGTTTCCGGGTTCGTCAACGTGCTCGCCGCGCAGGTCCGGAGCATCCTGAACGTGTTGAACGCACTCAGGGACGTTCGGGCAAAGGCGAATTCATAATTCATAATTCTAAATTCAAGATTCACCGTTATGTCAGACAAATACAACGCGATCATCGAAAGCGTCGAGAAGCTCTCGGTGCTCGAGCTCTCGGAGCTCGTCAAAGCGCTCGAAGAGAAGTTCGGCGTCTCCGCCGCCGCTCCGGCCATGATGATGGCCGCCGCTCCGGCCGCCGGCGCTGCCGCCGCGGAGGAGAAGACCGAATTCACCGTCGAGCTCGTGGAGGCGGGTGCCAACAAGATCAACGTGATCAAGGCGCTCCGCGAAATCACTCAGCTCGGGCTCAAAGAAGCCAAGGACATCGTGGATGCGGCCCCCAAGGTCGTGAAGGAAGCGGTGCCAAAGGCCGATGCCGAGGCGTGGAAGAAAAAGATCGAAGAGGCAGGCGGCAAGGTCGTCCTGAAATAAGGGAAACAAAAAACCGACCCCTCGCGGGGCCGGTTTTTTGTTTTTAGAGGTGCGTCATGGCGAAGCGCCCGACCATCCCGTTATCTGTGACAAAAATTATCGCCTTCTGCTTCTCATCTGGGACGAATGCGATCGGTTTGCCGTTCGCACCTTGGATCTCGTACTGCATGACGAGTTTGCCACCCTTATCCCACACCGCAACGGTGCCGCTTGCGGAGAGTGCGTAGATGAATTTGCTGGTCACCGCCACCCGTAGCGCGTGATCGACCGCATCGCTTCCCGTGCCGGCAAAGGGGAGCTCGTTCCCTTTCTCGAACTGTCGGATAGCGTCGCCCGGTACCGCGGCGAAGATAGTGCCATCTAACGCGATCGCCGATGCTCCGCTGCCCGGAAGGGGGGTGGTGAGCCAGCTCGCCCCACGGCCGAAGCCCGAGAGCGTGGTGGGGAGTTTCCATATCTGCGTGCCGTCCGCGGTGAGTACGTAGAGTTTGTTGTTCCACATACCGCCGTCGCGCGGGTTCTGCGGGCCTTCGTAGGCGAGCGGCGCGGCGGTTCCGGTCTTCGGGTCGACTGAGATGAGGGTGCCGTTTCTGAGCGCGATCGTGAGCGTGGTGCCGTCATCGACCATCCACGTGGGCGTGTCGGCGAGGGTCGCCACGTTCGTGAGTTCGCCGCGGTCATCGATGCGCATGAGTGACGCGCCCGCGGAGAGGAAAAGCGTGCTGCCGCGCTCGACCATCACCGCGCCAGGCTGGGTGAGCGAGGTGACCGGAAGCGGCGCAACGGACAGGACGTGCGCGAGTCGGCGCTCCTCGGCGGTGAGATCGGCGTCGAGCGAGGCGGCGGTCGCTTTTTGAAGTTTGGTCTTCTGCGGCAGGGCGTTCAATTTGACGCGCGCCTCGGTGATCATGGTGCGCGCCCGGCTCTCGTCATAGATGAAGCTGCTCTCGGCGGCATCCTTGAGGTCACGCACCTCGGTGACCGATGCCGCATAGGCGGCGCCGGCGACGTTCGCGGAGTGTATCCAGGCGTTCACCTGTAGGCTCATGAGGAACAGGGCGCCGGCGCCGAATAAGACGATGAATCCGAGTTTGGTCTTGCGGGGAAGCGCGTTGAACCGTTCGAGCGCCGATCCGTATGCGTGCGGGGAGGAGGTGGAGTGCGGATGAAACGGCGAGCGCGCCACTTTCGCGGTCGCGGGAGCCGCCGTTTTTTTCATACGTCCAATGAGCGAGCCGATTCCCGGCATGCCGGAGGGGGCGAGTACGCGCGCCACTTCTTCCTCGCGTGAGAGCATACCGCGCACCGAGCGATTCTCTTTCGTCTCATGGGTGAGCCGCACGGGGGTGAGTCGCGCGATGAGCCCGACCACCGAACCGGTCGGTCGGGCCGCCATCACCTGCGCGCGCACTGAGGCAGCGACCCCCGCCGCTTCGGTCGTCTCGGCGGTGCGTACCACATCAGCGACCGGCACGGTGTCCAGGAGCGTGTTGTTGCCGAAAAGGATGCAGTCGTGCGGACCGATGCCGCCGGTCAAAAGGTGCGAGAGCAGGCCGTCGCCCTCTTTGTCATCGAGGCCGCGCATGATGTCCATCGCTTTGGCCGCGCCGGTCTCCGGACGGCGGATGAGGAAGGCGTTCACCTCGCCGCAGCCGGTCATGAACACCTGGGTGCCGCTCACGCAGCCGAAGAGCAGGGTGATGGATCCGCGGCCGATCCGCAGGCGGTGCTCTTTCACGAATACCTGAATGCCGTCGGCGATGCGTTTGGCCGCGTGCTCGAAGAACACCTCGGGCGTCTCGCCTGGGCGCAGCGTTCCGGATCCGTAGAGGTGCTCGAGCTCGGCCTCGATACCGGCGAGGAGCTCGTCCACCTGCGGGGTGCGGGGGACGGCGACCTCGGCGAAACCGAACGGCTTGCCGAGCGCGGTCTCCTGCGCAGGCGAAATGTGGGGCAGAAAAGTCCGCGACCGGTGGAGCGGCTGTTCGCGGGCGACCGTGATTTCGTCTATGCGGGCGGAGTACATGGAGGGGGTGGGGCGTTGCCTCAAGTTGCGTTTCAGTATACCCTATCCTTTGTTACGCAGGCAACGATGCTTGAACACCTTTTTGGTTCAAAAACCCGGGTTCGGCTGTTGCGACTCTTCCTCCACCATCCGGAGGACGCGTTTTTCGTCCGCGAGCTTTCGCGTAAAACCCACATACAGATGCACGCCGTGCGGCGCGAACTTTCGAACCTGGTGAAGTTCGGCTGCCTCGCGGAAGGCGGTGGCAGCGCAAGCGTAACCGCCGGTCCGGCCGGTCAGCGGCGCTACTACCGACTGAATACCAACTTTGTTCTCTATGGCGAGCTGCGCGCCCTGCTTTTGAAAGCGCAAATGCTGCTCGAGCAGAACTTTTGTCGCCGCATCCAGGACATGGGGCAGGTGAAATACCTCGCGCTCACCGGACGTTTCGTCGGCGCGCCGGAGATGCAGACCGATCTGCTGGTGGTCGGGCGCGTGAACCGCGACCGGCTCGATCGGCTCGTGCACGACTTCGAGCGCGAGCTCGGCGCCGAGGTGCGCTTCACCGTGATCCCGCTTCCCGAGTTCACCTACCGCAAGCAGGTGGGAGACAAATTCCTCTACGAGATCCTTGGCGGCAAGAAGGTGCAGATCCTGGACGACTTGAGCGCGCCGCTATGACACTGTCGCTCGACACGTCGGTCATCAAGGTCGCTCGCATCCGCATAGATGACGGGATGAGGATCAAGCGGCTCACCATCCGTGGGTACGCCGACCGCGCGCTCACCAAAGTCGCCACACTGCTCCACGGCAAGACGCCGGAACGGATCGGGGTCGTCGCCGGTCCCGGCGCGTTCACCGCCACGCGCACCGGAGTCATCTTCGCGAACGCGCTCGCGTACGCATGGAGTGTGCCAGCGGTGTCGCTCACCAAAGAACAGTTCGATTCGAAAAATCCGATCCCGCGTGGGAGCAAAAAGTCGGTCGCCGTCATCTACGGCATGCCGCCGAACATCACGGTGCGTAAGAAGAAATAATCGCTGACGGTTTCAGAACGATGAATCGGCCCGCCTGCGGGTCTTTTTTGCATTTTGACACTCATGCTGTCAGCGCCCACTGACGTTTTCATTGTTTCGGCGGCTCGCGTGGCCGACACTACAGTCATCCACCAAGAATCCGCTATAGCGGAAAATTGGTGGCAACTATGGAACGCGCGCGAAAGACAGAATTCGCACGAACTGTTCTGAGCGTCATCGCGGTGGCGGGGATGCTCTCTGCTGTGGCACTTGCACCGAACGTTGTGGGCGCGTTGGCGCCGATGCTTGTGGGCGATCGGAGAAAAGATTGGTATCCAAACTATTGTGTCAATCGATCGATACGCCGGTTGCGCGCACGTGGTCTCATTGTCCTCGTGCGTCGTGGTGGCGCGGCATTCTACCAGCTGACACCGGAAGGGGAGGAGCTACTTTTCAAATATCGGCTGAAAGAGATCAAGATCAAAGTGCCGCGTCGTTGGGACAAGCGTTGGCGACTTGTCGTATTTGACGTTCGGGAGAAACTGAAATACCTGCGCGACCAGGCGCGTGAAACGCTCGAACAACTCGGGTTCCATCGGCTTCAGGACAGCGTATGGATCTACCCACACGATTGTTCCGACGTGATCGAATTGCTCCGCACGAGCCTAGGGCTTCGTCAGGATATTCTCTGCATTTCTTGCGATCGGTTTCCACAAGATGTTCCATTGATGATCAAATTCGGTCTGCAATGATTACCACCAATAATCCGCTATAGCGGAAAATTGGTGGAAACGGGTATATCCCGTTTTTCTGATACAATGGATTCTCGGTTGACGCGCACATTTTTTCGTGCTAATCTGCGTCTTTATGAAACTCACCGAACGGCAGAAATATCGCCTGCTGGAGATGGTGCCCGGAGCCATCGTCTGGGCCACGCTCATCGCGGCGGTGGTGTTGTCGTTCGTGCGGCCGTTGTGGGTGATCGGCTTCATCATCGTCTTCGATCTCTACTGGCTCACGCGCATCCTCTACTTCACCATCTTCCTCATCTCCTCATGGCGGAAGTTCCGTGAGGTCGCGGCCACGGACTGGGAAGCGAAGCTCGTCGGTTTGCCGAACGCGGATCAGACGTACCACGTGATCTTCCTGCCTACGTATAAGGAAGCGTACGGCGTGCTGAAGTCGACGCTCGACGGACTCGCGGCATCCAAGTTCCCCAAAGAGCGCATGATCGTCGTGCTCGCCGGAGAAGAGCGAGACCGCGACCGATTCATGGCGAACGTGACGCGACTGCGCGCGTTCTTCGGCAACACGTTCCTGCGATTTCTCACCACCCTGCATCCGATCGATCAGCTGGGCGAGATCCCGGGCAAGGGTTCGAACCTGAATTTCGCCGGCCGTCAGGTAAAGGAGGTGATCGACGCGATGGGGATCCCGCCGGAGCGCATCGTCGTCTCGTCGTTCGACGTGGACACTGTGGTGCACCCGCAGTACTTCGCGTACCTCACCTACACCTACTGCACCGTGCCGGACCCGACGCGCTCCTCGTACCAGCCGATGGCGGTCTACAACAACAACATGTGGCACTCGCCCGCGGCGGTGCGCGTGGCCGCGTTCGGCACCACGTTCTGGCTCATGACCGAGCTGCCGCGCCCGGAGTTCATGTCAACTTTCTCCTCGCACTCCATGCCGTGGAAGGCATTGACCGAGGTCGGCTT
>Ga0315281_10007203_pt1 | contig 15704 bp, 16 predicted proteins | sample YL17G07_0_MG_FD_204540 | JGI IMG/M metagenome (GOLD analysis project Ga0315281, IMG submission 204540) | Sediment microbial communities from Yellowstone Lake, YNP, Wyoming, USA - YL17G07_0 | ecosystem: Environmental > Aquatic > Freshwater > Lake > Sediment | place: USA: Wyoming | collected...
GTGGAAATCACGCTCGGTACGCTGCGCCGCTTCGGCGTCGAGGTCGCGCGCGAGGGCTGGGTGTCGTTCACCGTACCGGCCGGCGCGCGCTACATGAGCCCGGGCGAGATATGGGTCGAGGGCGATGCCTCGTCGGCCTCATATTTCCTGGCCGCCGGCGCGATCAGCGGCCTTGGCGGCGGCGGACCGGTGCGCGTAGAGGGCGTGGGGCGCGCGAGCGTCCAAGGCGATGTGCGCTTCGCCCAAGCGCTGGAGCACATGGGCGCGCGCATCGCCATGGGCGAGAACTGGATCGAAGCGACTGCAGGCGACGATGCGAAGCGCGCCGGAAAACTGAAAGCCTTCGACGCCGACTTCAACCACATCCCCGACGCGGCCATGACCCTGGCGGTGGCGGCGCTGTTCGCCGACGGCCCCTGCACCCTGCGCAACATCGGCAGTTGGCGCGTCAAGGAGACCGACCGCATCGCCGCCGTGGCGACCGAGCTGAGAAAACTGGGTGCGACGGTGGAGGAGGGCAGGGACTGGCTGCGCGTGACCCCGCCCGCCGCGCTACGCCCGGCGACGATCGACACTTACGATGATCACCGTATGGCCATGTGCTTTTCGCTGGCCGCGCTGGGCGGCGTCACCGTGCGCATCAACGACCCACAATGCGTCAACAAAACTTTCCCGGAATATTTCGAGGCGCTGGCGCAGATCGCGCGTTAATTTGATCGGGTCCGGGCCGTCATCTTCTGGTTCGAAAGAACGCGCTCCGGCACGGTCGTTCCCGCAAACCACGCCGCCAGGATCACGATCTCGCCGCCGTTCGTATCGCCTGGGACGAAACCGACCTGCGCATCGCGGTCAAAAAGGCCGGCGGCATCTGGCGACCGCGGCAAAAGCTATGGGAGATGACCTGGGGGGTCGTTCGCACCCTGGGAATCGGTCACCGGGTAGTCGGAGAATGACCGCGAAGAGTTCAGCGGCCGATATATAGCGGCATATGGGACTCTATACCGATGTATGGTTGCGTATGCCGCTATATGGATTTAGGATGGTCAACATGAAGACCGTTGCTAGTTGGGTGCCTCAGGACAACACATGAAAAAACTACTCTGGGTGCCAATCCTTCTTTTGCCAGTTGTAGCGGTGTTCTGGTTATCCTTTTCGTCCTGGTTCTCTCATGTCTCGGAGCAAACGGTCGCCGCCAACTATGTTGCGCTATCGAAATCCGAGTTCGTGACAATCAATCATCCAGCTCTCGCTAAAGTAGCCCCAGACATACTTGCGCGCTACCAAGCCATGAATAACACTTGGCAGGAGGTCGTTCGTAGTTACAAAGCTTTGGCGCTGGCTCTGTCGGCCATGATCATGGTTCTTGCTTTCATAGCGAGTGTACTCATGCTAAAAAAGTCACCCAACAACGCGTTTAACTCGGACGCGCCTAATCGGCGCGCCGATTAACGCGAACGATCGCCAGCGACAATGAATTCGCCGGACGCATGGACCAGCTCGGGCCGTGCTTTTTCGCGCCGGCCTCGATCCAGCGCAGATAGAAGCGGTAGTCCTCTTCGGCGAAGAAGCAGGGCTGCCGGTTGTTGCCCCCGCCGGACGCTGATGTCGACGGCACTCGCACTGTTGAGCACCATGGCTGCCATGATGGCGCGGTGTTCGGTAAAGGCATACAGAGAGTAGAGTCGGCTACCCCAGGCGCGCTGGCGCGGGTCGGCACTTGAGGTCGCAGTTTGCGACCTCAAGTACCCAACCTCCTGAACGGTAAGCTGGAATACGAAGTCGGACGAAAACCCGCACCCGTGGCCGAGTTCCGGCCCGTTATCGGTACGTACGGCGCCCGGATTCCCTCATTTTGCAATCGACCATCAGCGCCAGGCCCAGACGGGCTGTTCCAGATGCGCGACGCGCGTGGCGCGGCCGTGCACCCCGACCTCCATGAATTGATAGAGCACGGCCGCCGTCGGTGCGTGAATCAGCGTTCCCAGCAGCGGGTAGCGGATCACCGGCCGATCGCTTTCCGGTATGGCGACGAATTCGGGGGAGCCGGGACGGCTCAACTCGGACAGGCGCACGCGGTAGATTTCCGCCACCTCCGCGGGGTTCGCGCTCATCGCCGCATTGCGCGGTGCCCAGACGACGATCGGCGTGATGAGATAGCCCGAACGCGTCGGGTAATCATCGAGCCATCCGAGAACGGATTCGCTTGCGAGTTCGAGGCCGATCTCTTCGCGCGCTTCGCGCAGCGCCGCCTCGACCACGCCCTCGCCCGCGTCGATGCGCCCGCCTGGCAGGGCATACTGGTTCGAATGCGCGCTCAAATGCTTCGCCCGTAGCGTCAGCACCAGCGCCGCGCCGCCTTCGCCGTCATCGGTGAGAATCACGCATACCGCCGCGCGTTTGAGAGCTCGCGCCCGCAGGGGCGTGGCGGCGCAAAGCGCGAGATTGCGCGTGATCGCCGCGCGCAATCCGTCGTCGAAGCGCAACTGTTTCACCTCGCCGCGCCGATCATCCGCTCCGGCAACTCGCCCAGGAACAGGGCGAAACCGATAACGGCAAGAGAGGACGATGCCGAATTATGCACGCATGCCGCCACAATTCCCCGACACGGAGGTCCGGCCCCGCTTTGCAGCCTTATTTCTTTGGCACGGCTATCGGCTTGATTGCGCCGCAGTCGGCCGACAACCACTTGCCCGATGCGTCCATGTTCACTTTCTCCTGCTTCCCCTTGACGGCCGTGGTCATGATCATTTTCATGGTGTAGGCCTCGGAACTCATGAAGGTCACCTGGCCTTCGCCACTGGAGGGCGGATTGGCGCAGGTAAACGACATTTTCATGGTATTGCCTACGCGCGGCGAGGTCGTGTGCTTGCATCCGCCCTGCTGCGCGGGAATCTCGTTGCGTTCGACCATCTCTTTCGTCATGCACGTTTTCACGCTGATGGTTCCGGGGCCGCCCGCGCCCATGCTCATCCCCTGTTTGCTCATCATGTCCTGCATCATCTTGCGCTGCTCGGGCGGCATGGTAGCCATTTGCTGCTGCGCCTGGGCCATGTCCCTCTCCATTCGGCCTCCGCTCGTCTGCATTTTGTTGTTGATCTCCCACAGGCCGGGCTTCATGACCTGGGCATCGACGCAAAAAGAAGCAGCCAGCAACACCATGCCGGCAAAAACGTGCAGCGATTTCATCGCATCTCCTTAAAAAAGATTAATCCGGAAACCAGATCGGCAGCTCGCGCGCGGCTCCACGCACGTCCGTCTCGTACTTCGCCCCATCGAATTCAAAACACATTATCATTCTACCAATCCGGGAGCCGTTCTCCAGTTGTGAATAGTCCGAAAGTCCCTAGTTAGGTGGGCGGCTTTCCTGTCTTTCGGTTGATGAAACATTCGCTCGCAGACGGCTTTCAATAGCCGCGGCCTGCGAAATGAGTGATATTGATTGAGACGTGGCCTGGCTTATTCCGCAAGCACCGCGAACTAGAATAATTTGGCATCGAGGTTTTGATCTTGAACGCAGCAAGCACCGCAGTCCCGGTCATCGCCATCGACGGCCCCTCGGCCTCGGGCAAGGGCACCATCGCCCAGGCGGTGGCGCGGAAGCTCGGGTTTCGCTATCTGGACAGCGGCGCCTTGTACCGGCTGGTGGCCCTGGCCGCGATCAAGGAGGCGACCCGCCTCGACGACGAGGCGGCGCTCGCCCGGCGCGCGGGCAGCCTCAACGTGAGTTTCGACGGCGGTGAAATTATTCTTTTTGGCCAGAAGGTTACCGAGGCCATTCGAAGCGAGGAATGCGGCATTGGCGCCTCCAGGGTGGCGGCGCTGCCGGCGGTGCGCGCGGCGCTGCTCCAGCGCCAGCGGGGGTTTCGCGCCCCGCCGGGGCTGGTGGCCGAAGGCCGCGACATGGGCACGGTGGTGTTCCCGGACGCGATACTCAAGGTGTTCCTCACCGCCAGTGCTGAGGCGCGCGCGGAGCGCAGGTATAAGCAGTTGAAAGAAAAAGGAATCGATGCTAATATTCGAACCCTTTTGCAGGAATTGCGTAAACGCGACGAGCGCGACAGCGCCAGAAGCGTAGCACCCTTGCAAAAGGCCGCCGATGCCCGGGAACTCGATAGCACCGGACTCGGCATAGACGAAGTTGTGCGCCAGGTGCTTGAATGGCATCGGCAAAATGCAGCAAGGGTGGCGGGCTCAGAGCGCTGATTCGAGCCCGCTTTATGTTTAACCAACCCCGTCCGCAAGGGCGGTGAAATCAGGTAAATAAATCCAATGTCCAATCTTTCCCCCGCAGTCGCCTCCAACGAAAACAATTTTGCAGCTCTGTTCGAAGAGAGCCTGACGCGCCAGGAAATGCGCATCGGTGAGGTGATCACCGCAGAAGTAGTCCGTGTAGATATGAATTTCGTGGTGGTGAACGCCGGACTCAAGTCCGAGAGCTTCATCCCCGTCGAGGAGTTCCGCAATGATGCCGGCGAGGTCGAGGCCAAAGTCGGCGATTTCGTCAGTGTCGCCATCGAAGCCCTGGAAGACGGTTTCGGCGAGACGCGCCTCTCGCGCGATAAGGCCAAGCGCCTGTCCGCCTGGATGGACCTGGAAAAAGCCCTGGAAACCGGCGAACTGGTTACCGGTGTGATCAGCGGCAAGGTCAAGGGCGGCCTCACGGTCATGGCCAACGGCATCCGTGCGTTCCTGCCCGGCTCCCTGGTGGATATCCGCCCGGTCAAGGACACGACGCCGTTCGAAGGCAAGACCATGGAGTTCAAAGTCATCAAGCTCGACCGCAAGCGCAATAACGTGGTGGTATCGCGCCGCGCCGTGCTCGAGGCGAGCCAGGGCGAAGAGCGGCAGAAGCTGCTGCAGACCCTGTCCGAGGGCACCGTGGTGAAGGGTATCGTCAAGAACATCACCGACTACGGCGCGTTCGTCGACCTGGGCGGCATCGACGGCCTGCTGCACATCACCGACCTCGCATGGCGGCGCGTCAAACATCCGTCCGAGGTGCTGAACGTGGGCGACGAGGTCACGGCGAAGATACTGAAATTCGACCAGGAAAAGAATCGCGTGTCTCTCGGCATGAAGCAGCTGGGCGAAGATCCCTGGGTGGGCTTGTCGCGCCGCTACCCGACCACGACGCGCCTGTTCGGCAAAGTTACCAACCTCACCGACTACGGCGCGTTCGTCGAGGTCGAGCAGGGCATCGAAGGCTTGGTGCACGTGTCCGAGATGGACTGGACCAACAAGAACGTGCATCCGTCCAAGGTGGTGCAGCTCGGCGACGAGGTCGAGGTGATGATCCTCGAAATCGACGAGGAGCGCCGCAGGATTTCGCTGGGGATGAAGCAGTGCCTGCCCAATCCGTGGGGCGAATTCGCGATCAACTTCAAGAAGGGCGACCGGGTCAAGGGGCAGATCAAGTCGATCACCGATTTCGGCGTGTTCATCGGACTGCCGGGTGGCATCGACGGCCTGGTGCATCTGTCGGACCTGTCCTGGAGCGCCACCGGCGAGGAGGCCGTGCGCAATTACAAGAAGGGCGATGAAATCGAGGCGGTGGTGCTGGCGATCGACACCGAGCGCGAGCGCATCTCCCTCGGCATCAAACAGATGGACGGGGACCCCTTCACCAACTACATCGCCACGCACGAGAAGAACAGCGTGGTGCAGGGCACGGTGAAGTCGGTCGACGCGAAGGGCGCGGTGATCGCGCTGGAGGGCGACGTCGAGGGTTACCTGCGCGTATCCGAAGTGGCGCGCGAGCGCATCGAGGACCTGCAGCACCACCTCAAGGAAGGCGACGCGGTGACCGCGATGATCATCAATATCGATCGCAAGAACCGCTCGATCAACCTCTCGATAAAAGCCAAGGATATGGCTGAGGAGCACGACACGATGCAGAAGTTGCAGGGCGAAAGCGCCGCCAGTTCCGGCAGCACCAGTCTTGGCGCGCTGTTGAAGGCGAAGCTGGACAACAAGAACTCTCAGCAATAAAAGGGGCGGGTGAAATGACCAAGTCCGAATTGATCGCCAGGCTGGCGGGAAGCTATCCGCAACTGGTTGCCAAGGACGCCGAATTCGCGGTCAAGACCATACTCGATGCCATGACCCTGAGCCTGGTCAAGGGGCAGCGCATCGAAATTCGCGGCTTCGGCAGCTTCGGGCTGAATTATCGCCCGCCGCGTACGGGCAGGAACCCGAAATCGGGCGACAAGGTCCAGGTGCCGGAGAAGTTCGTGCCGCATTTCAAGGCGGGCAAGGAACTGCGTGAACGCGTGGACTCGAATTAGCGCACGGGCTGCAACCGGAAACAGGCGGCATCTTTTCGATGCCGCTTGTTTTTTCTGAGGCGATCAGGACATGCGCGCGCTCGCCTGGACCCTGCGCATCATCCTGTTCCTGGCCTTGTTTCTGTTCGCGCTCAAGAACACCGATAGCGTCAGCCTGCGTCTGTATTTCGACCAGGTATGGCAGGCACCGCTGATCCTCGTGCTGCTGGTGTTCTTCGCCGCGGGCGCCGCGATGGGTGTGCTGGCCACTCTGGCCACGCTGTTCAGGCAGCGGCGCGACATCGCGAGGTTGCGGCGGGAATTGGGCAACCGTGCCCGCGACCATGGCCGGGAGTCCCCGGTCGTCGGCGGCAGCATCAACTCGCAGTCCGGGCTCTAGCCGAACGGCATGGAATTCGAATTCTGGTGGTTGCTCGCGTTTCCGCTGTTCTTCGGTCTTGGCTGGCTCGCGGCGCGCATCGATATCAAGCACCTGGTGTCGGAATCGCGCTCGCTGCCGCGCTCGTATTTCAAGGGGCTCAATTTCCTCCTCAATGAACAGCCCGACAAGGCGATCGAGGCCTTCATCGAAGTGGTCAAGATCGATCCGGAGACGATCGAACTGCACTTTGCGCTGGGCAGCCTGTTTCGACGCCGCGGCGAAACCGAGCGCGCGATCCGCATGCACCAGAATCTGCTCGAGCGCGGCGATCTGGGTCAGGAGCAGAGGCTCGCAGCGCTGTTCGAGTTGGGCCAGGATTATCTCAAGGCGGGACTGCTCGACCGTGCCGAAGAAGTGTTCGCCAAGCTGCGCGACACGGCGCATCGCGGCGCCGCCTTGAAGGCACTGCTCGATATCTATCAGCAGGAGAAGGATTGGGAAAAGACCATAGGCGTCGCAAGCGAACTCGGCGCCGACATGGGCCAGCCCTGGAACAAAGAGATCGCGAACTGCTACTGCGAACTCGCGCTGATCGAGACCACCCATTCGCGCACCGACGCGGCTCTGGCGTATCTGGACCAGGCGCTTAAATCCAACCGCAAGTGCGTGCGCGCCAATGTGCTGCTGGGCGACATCCATGCGGCCGCTGGCGATCACGAAGCGGCAATCGAGGCGTGGAAGCGCATCGAGCAGCAGAATCCCGCCTACCTCGCTTTGGTGGCGCAGCGGCTGCTCGAGAGTTATCGCGCGCTGGGCAAGCAGGACGAAGGGCTGACCCTGCTGCGCGGCTTCCTCGCCAGTTCGCCCTCGCTCGACCTGCTCGACGTCGCCTTCCAGTCCACATTGGAAGCGCAAGGGCCGGAGGCGGCGCACCGGCTGGTGCGCGACGAGTTGCGCCGCAATCAGACCTTGCTCGGCCTGGACCGGCTGCTCGACGCGGAACTGCTGGTGGTCCGGCCCGAGCGTCGCGCCGACGTGCAACTGGTGAAGAACCTGGTGCACAGCCACACCTTGCGCCTCGCGCGCTACCGTTGCGAAAACTGCGGCTTCAAAGCGCGCCAATTCTACTGGCACTGTCCGGCCTGCGGCGGCTGGGAAACCTATCCGCCGAGACGGACGGAAGAATTTGACTTGACCCCGTGAGGGAGTGAGGGTCGTCGAGACCTCTAGCAATTGTCATTCCGAGCGAAGCGAGGAATGACAGAATTGGAAATTTTATATATGCCTCAAATTTAGAGATGCCTCAAATATCGTTCGGAGCGTAACTTGAAAATCACAGTGGTTGGTACCGGATACGTGGGTTTAGTCAGCGGCGCCTGTCTGGCCGAAGTCGGCAACGACGTGTTGTGCCTGGACCTGGACCCGGACAAGATCAAGATCCTCAATGATGGCGGCATCCCGATCTACGAGCCGGGACTTCAGGAGATGGTGAACCGCAACCGCAAAGCCGGGCGCCTTGCCTTCACCACCGACATCGAGCAAGGGGTCGCATTCGGCATGGTGCAGTTCATCGCCGTCGGGACGCCGCCCGCCGAGGACGGCTCGGCGGATGTTCAGCACGTGCTGGCGGCCGCGCGCAACATCGGCCGCCACATGCGCGATTACCGCGTGGTAGTGGACAAGTCCACTGTGCCCGTGGGGACGGCCGACAAGGTGCGCGCGGCGATTGCCGCCGAGTTGAAGCAGCGCGGCGCCGACATCGCCTTCAGCGTGGTGTCCAACCCGGAATTCCTCAAGGAAGGCGCCGCGGTCGAGGATTTCATGCGTCCTGAGCGCGTCGTCGTCGGCAGCGATGACGAGCGCGCAACGCTGGTCATGCGCAATCTGTACGCGCCGTTCCAGCGCAATCACGAGCGCGTGATCGCCATGGACGTGCGCTCGGCGGAATTGACCAAATATGCCGCGAATGCCATGCTGGCGACGCGTATTTCCTTCATGAACGAGCTCGCCAATCTGGCGGAGCGGCTGGGCGCCGACATCGAGCAGGTACGCCGCGGCATCGGCGCCGATCCGCGCATCGGCTACCACTTCCTGTATCCGGGAGTAGGCTACGGCGGGTCCTGTTTTCCGAAGGACGTGCAGGCGCTGATGCGCACCGCCGGCGAGGCGGGCATGAATCTGCTCGTTCTCGATGCAGTGGAGCGGGCCAATGCCCTGCAGAAGCAGGTGTTGGCGCAGAAAATTCTCAAGCGCTTCGGCAGCGACCTGACGGGTCTGAATTTCGCACTCTGGGGGTTGGCGTTCAAGCCCAATACCGATGACATGCGCGAGGCGCCGAGCCGGGAACTGGTGGCCAAACTGATCGAGCGCGGCGCCAGCGTCACCGCCTACGACCCCGTCGCCATGGACGAGGCGCGGCACATCTACAAGGACGAGAGCCGCGTGCGGTTCGCCGATTCGCCGATGGCGGCGCTCGAAGGCGCCGATGCCCTGGCGATCGTGACCGAATGGAAGGAATTCCGCAGTCCGGATTTCCAGCGGGTGAAACGGCTCTTGCGCACGCCCGCCATTTTCGACGGGCGCAATCTGTACGATCCGGCCGAGGTCCGAAAGAACGGTCTGGAGTACTATCCTATCGGAAGGCTGTAAGGCGAGATTCGTTGTCCGTGGCTCGCTACTCGTTGTTCGAACCACCAGTCACGAGCCACGACTCACTGGCCACGAGCCGCAAGTAACGAACCACGAGGGTGTACGGGGTGAATTCTAAATTGCTGCCGGATTTGTCCAAGGCAAGGTTGCTGGTGGTCGGCGACGTGATGCTGGATCGCTACTGGTTCGGCGAGGTGACCCGTATCTCGCCGGAGGCGCCGGTGCCGGTGGTCAAATTCGCGCGCACCGAGGAGCTTCCCGGCGGAGCGGCAAACGTCGCGCGCAATGCGACGGCCCTGGGCGCGCGGGTAACGCTGCTGTCGGTGGTCGGCGACGACGAGGCCGGCGCGCGACTGCGCAGCCTGGTCGAAGCCGAACAGGTCATCGCCTGCCTGCACAAGGACCCGAGCATTCCCACCACGGTCAAGCTGCGCGTGATCGGCCGGCAGCAGCAGCTTTTGCGCATCGATTTCGAGACCCAGCCCAGCCACGACGTGCTGGCGGACAAGCTGGCCGATTTCGAGTTGCTGCTCGCCGACTGCGACGTTCTGGTCCTGTCCGATTACGGCAAGGGCGGACTGGCGCATATAGAAAAGATGATCGAACTTGCGCGCGCCGCCGGCAAGACCATCCTGGTCGACCCCAAGGGCGATGACTATTCGCGCTACCATGGCGCGACCGTGGTGACACCGAACCGCGCGGAAATGCGCGAAGTGGTGGGGCGCTGGAAGAACGAGCAGGACCTCGGCGCGCGGGCGCAGGCGCTGCGGCGCGAGCTGGGTGCGCAGGCACTGCTGCTGACGCGCAGCGAGGAGGGCATGAGCCTGTACCAGGAAAGCGGCGTGCTGCACGAGGCGGCGAAGGCGCGCGAAGTATTCGATGTCAGCGGCGCGGGCGATACCGTCATCGCGGCCCTTGCCGCGATGCTGGGCAGCGGCGCGGCGCTGTCGCAGGCGATGCACGTTGCCAACTGCGCCGCCGGCATCGTGGTGGGTAAACTGGGCACCGCCGTGGTTCATCGCGAAGAACTGCAGGCCGTGCTGGCACAGGACTAGAGGGAAACAACATGTACTACGTGGTCACCGGCGCGGCCGGATTTATCGGTTCCAACCTGGTCAAGGCGCTGAATGAACGCGGCGAGACCGACATTATCGCGGTCGACAATCTCACCCGCGCCGACAAGTTCAGGAATCTGGCCCGCTGCGACATTGCCGATTTCGTCGACAAGCGCGACTTCGTGGTGCAGTTGAGCGCCGGGGAGTTCGAGGGTGCGATAGCGGCGATACTGCACCAGGGCGCCTGCTCCGACACCATGGAGACCGACGGGCGCTACATGATGGAGAACAACTACCGCTACTCGGTGGCGCTGCTCGATTACTGCCAGGAAGAGGAAGTGCCGCTCCTGTATGCCTCGTCCGCCTCGGTCTACGGCTCAGGCACGGTGTTCCGCGAATTTCGCGAATACGAGGCTCCGCTGAACGTGTATGGCTATTCCAAGTTTCTGTTCGACCAGGTGGTGCGGCGGCGCCTGCCCGACGCCGGCAGCCAGATCGCGGGCTTTCGCTATTTCAACGTCTACGGACCGAACGAGGCGCATAAGGGGCGCATGGCCTCCGTCGCGTTCCATTTTTTCAATCAGTTCCGCAGCGAGAAGCGGGTCAAGCTGTTCCAGGGCTGGGACGGCTACGCCGACGGCGAGCAGAAGCGCGATTTTGTTTCGGTCGAGGACGTAGTCGAGGTGAACATGCATTTTCTCGAACGGCCGGCGCTGTCGGGTATTTTCAATCTGGGGACCGGCCGCGCGCAAACGTTCAACGACGTCGCCGTGGCCACCATCAACGCCTGCCTGCGCGCAGAGGGCCAGGCCGCGCTCACGCTGGATCAGATGCGCGCCAGAAACATGATCGAATATATCGCTTTCCCCAATGCGCTGAAGGGCAAGTACCAAAGCCATACCGAGGCCGATAACGGAATGCTCCGCCGCGCGGGTTACGCCGATCCTTTCCTGACGGTGGAGGAGGGCGTGTCGCGCTATTGCGAGCAGCTGCTTGGACCGTGACAACACGACGGGATTCCGGTGGGAAAGGAAGAGTCCCACCGCTTGCTTGGCCCCTCGCGTCGCCTCAAACCACACGCCTGACGGCAATGCCGCCGGGCGCTCATGACAAATGAACATGAAACAAAGCGCATATCAGAACATCGAAGACACCGTGGGCAATACGCCTCTGGTGCGCCTGAAACGCATCCCCGGCGCCGCCAACGACCAGAGCGGCAGCGTCATCCTGGTAAAGCTCGAGGGCAACAACCCGGCCGGGTCGGTCAAGGATCGCCCCGCGCTGTCGATGGTGGTGCGCGCCGAGCAGCGCGGCACGATCAAGGCCGGCGACACCCTGATCGAGGCCACCAGCGGCAACACCGGCATCGCGCTTGCCATGGCGGCAGCGATGCGCGGCTATCGCATGGTGCTCATCATGCCCGAGCACCTGTCGGTGGAGCGGCGCCAAACCATGCGTGCCTTCGGCGCGGAAATCGTGCTCACGCCGCAGGCGGGCGGCATGGAAGGCGCGCGCGACCTGGCCGAGAAAATGCGCGACCAGGGCAAGGGCGTGATCCTCGATCAGTTCGCCAATCCGGACAACCCGCTGTCGCATTACGAAGGCACCGGACCGGAAATCTGGCGCGATACCGCCGGCAAGATCACCCACTTCGTTTCCAGCATGGGCACCACCGGAACCATCATGGGCGTGTCGCGCTTCCTCAAGGAGCAGAATCCGGCGATCCGGATCGTGGGTTGCCAGCCGACCGAAGGTTCGCAAATACCCGGCATACGCAAGTGGCCCGAGGCTTACCTGCCGCGCATCTACGACGCCGCGCGCGTAGACCGGGTCGAGTTCGTAAGCCAATCCGATGCCGAGGACATGACGCGGCGCATGGCGCGCGAAGAGGGCATTTTCGCCGGCATTTCATCGGGTGGAGCCCTGTGCGTGGCACTGCGCGTCGCGGCCGAGGTGAAGAACGCGGTCATCGTTTCCATCGTCTGCGACCGCGGCGACCGCTATCTCTCCACCGGCGTGTTTCCGGACTGAAGGGTAATGACGCCTGTCCTCGCCTTCGATATCGAGACCGCGCCCGACTGCGACGGCCTGAGGCGGCTGTACGACCTCGACCCCGGGCTCTCGGACAAGGACGTGGCGGAGATCGCTTTTCAGCGCAGGCGCACCGCCGCGAACCACGATTTCCTGCAGTTGCACCAGCATCGCGTCATCGCCATCGCCTGCGCGCTGCGTGAGGGCGACGGTTTCCGCGTCTGGTCGCTGGGCACGCCCGAGGACAGTGAGGCAGAGCTGATCCGGCGCTTTTTCGACGGTATCGAGAAATACACGCCCCAGTTGGTTTCCTGGAATGGCGGCGGGTTCGACCTGCCGGTGTTGCATTACCGCAGCCTGGTGCACGGCATTTCGGCGCCGCGCTACTGGGACCAGGGCGAAGATGATCGCGACTTCAAGTGGAACAACTACATCAGCCGCTATCATGCGCGCCATCTCGACCTGATGGACCTGCTGGCGTTGTATCAGCCGCGCAACAACGTGCCGCTGGACGAGATGGCCAAACTGATCGGCTTTCCCGGCAAGCTCGGCATGGATGGTTCGCAGGTGTGGGGCGCCTACCTCGGCGGAAAACTGCGCGAGATCCGCGGCTACTGCGAGACCGACGCGGCCAACACCTATCTGCTGTACCTGCGCTTTCAGCTCCTGCGCGGCGCCTTCGACGCGGGGCAATACGAGCGCGAGGCCCAACTCGTGCGCGCCACGCTGGGAAAATCGGCCGAGACGCATTGGCGCGAATTCCTGGAAGCCTGGAAATAACCGATGGCGGTGGTGATCGAATCGCTGGATCGCGAGGGGCGCGGCATCGCCCGCGTCGAGGGCAAAGCCATTTTCATCGAGGGCGGCCTGCCGGGGGAGACGGTTTCCTACTCCTCCTACCGGCGCAAACCCACCTACGAACAGGCGACCGCAACTGCCATACATGAAACCAGCGCCGCGCGGGAGCTTCCGCGCTGCCCGCATTTCGGTGTCTGCGGCGGCTGCAGCATGCAGCACCTGGAGCCGCATTCCCAGGTGGCGGTGAAGCAGCGCGTGCTCGAAGACAGCCTGTGGCACATCGGCAAGGTGCGGCCGGAGACGATGTTGCGCGCGATCTACGGCCAGGCCTGGGGCTACCGCCACCGCGCGCGGATGTCGGTGCGGCTGGTGCCGAAAAAAGGCGGGGTCCTGGTCGGTTTCCACGAGAGAAAAAGCAGCTTCATCGCCGACATGACGAGCTGCGAAGTCCTGCCGCGGCGCATCTCCGACTTGATCAGGCCCCTGCGCGGCCTGATCGCCGGATTGTCGATTCCCACGCGCCTGCCGCAGATAGAACTCGCGGTGGGCGAAGAGGTTACTGTGCTGGTGCTGCGCATACTCGATTCCCTCAGTCCGCCGGACGAGGATGCGCTACGGGGCTTCGCGGCGCAGCACGGTATCCAGTTCTGGCTGCAGACCGCCGGGCCGGATTCGGCCCAGCCCTTGTTCCCTCCGCAGGCGCCGCCGCTGTATTACTCGCTGCCCGAATTCGGCGTGCAGATCCGCTTCCGGCCAACGGACTTCACTCAGGTCAATCACGCCGTCAACCGCATTCTGGTGCGGCACGCCATGGCCCTGCTCGATCCGCGCCCGGGGGAGCGCATAGCGGACCTGTTCTGCGGCCTGGGCAACTTCAGCCTGCCGATCGCGAGCCGCGGCGCGGAGGTGCTCGGCGTGGAAGGCAGCGCTGAGCTGGTGCGGCGGGCAGAAGACAACGCGCGCAAGAACGGACTGGCCGCCCGCGCGCGCTTTAAGGTCGCCAATCTGTTCGAGGCGGCGACCTGCGCGGCCTTTGGCGGTAACGACGGTGGCGCCAGCGACGGTGGCGGCTTTGACAAGCTGCTGATCGATCCGCCGCGCGACGGCGCGGTCGAAGTGGTGAAAGCGCTGGGGGAGGGCGGCCCGCGGCGCATCGTCTACGTCTCCTGCGATCCGGCGACGCTGGCGCGCGACGCGGAGGTGCTGGTGCATGTGAAAGGCTACCGCCTCGCCGCCGCCGGCGTGGTCAACATGTTCCCGCACACCTCGCACGTCGAGTCGATCGCGCTGTTCGAAAAATAGCCGGCGCCCGGAATTTCGGCGGTACAACAAACCCATTCCCCAACGCGCGGGGCATCGCCGGGCGAGAGCCCTTGAACAGCCCGCGCCAGAACTACGCCCGATCGATCCATAAAAAAGGGCGGCCGTGGCCGCCCTTTTGGATGAAGCCTGCCCGGTCTGTCTAGTCGCTGCGTCCGCCCAAACCCAGCAGTTGCAGCAGAGCCGAGAACAGGTTGTAGATCGATATGTACAGCGTCAGCGTGGCCGTGATGTAATTGGTCTCGCCGCCGCGTACGATAGTGTTCACCTGCCACATGATCATGAGCGAAGAGAACAACACGAAAGCGCCGAGTATCACCAAGTACAGGATCGGGCTCGCCATGAACATGCTGGCCACGACACCGAGCATGATGATCACGGCGCCCACGGTGAGAAAACTGCCCAGTCCGCTGAAGTCGCGCTTGGTGCTGGAGGCGATGCCGGCCATGACGAAGAACACCGCAGCCGTGCCACCCGCCGCCATCATCACCAGTTCGGTGCCGTTCTTGAAGCCGAGGGTTCTGTGCAGCAGCGGCCCGAGCAGCAGTCCCAGGAAAAGCGTGAAACCGAGCAGGAGCGCCACGCCCAGCGAGCTTCGCTTATTGCGCTCGATGGCGTAGATCCAGCCGTAGAACACCCCAAGGATTACGATGAAGGACAACATCGGGCTGGTGCGCATGAACCCGAGATCGATGTTGGTCCCGATCGCGGCGCCAATCGCTGTCGGAATCAGGCTCAGAGCCAGCAGCATATAGGTGTTACGCAGCACCTTGTGCTGTTGCAGGGCAAAATCCTGCGTGGTACCGGGAGCGCCGGTTTGTACGGTTCTCAGTTCAGGTTGCATGGTATTCCTCCACTGGTTTCAACACACCCCATTAGACTAGGTCAAATCCGAAAAAGTTGCAACTGCCGCAGTATAGCGGCAGCCAGCTTAAATACCTATTGCAAAAGGTAATTTGGGGCGGAGGCGTAAAATTCAAGCCTGCTGGATGGCTTGGCCTGAGAAGCCTTGGCGTACTGTCCGCCGATTTTCGGTTACGCGGGCGCCGGGTGGTAAAATCCCGGCCGTGTAAGTTGTCGAAATTAAAATCTGGAAGGTTGGCCGAGCGGTTGAAGGCACCGGTCTTGAAAACCGGCAGGGGCGCAAGCTCCTCGTGAGTTCGAATCTCACACCTTCCGCCATTCTACTGTCCGCAAGTGTCCGCT
>Ga0315281_10007204_pt1 | contig 15704 bp, 16 predicted proteins | sample YL17G07_0_MG_FD_204540 | JGI IMG/M metagenome (GOLD analysis project Ga0315281, IMG submission 204540) | Sediment microbial communities from Yellowstone Lake, YNP, Wyoming, USA - YL17G07_0 | ecosystem: Environmental > Aquatic > Freshwater > Lake > Sediment | place: USA: Wyoming | collected...
GCCAGAACGCCGAGCACCAGAATGATGCCGAGGGCCGCGACCAGCGTCGCCGAGGTCAATGTTTTCCGTGTCACCATCATTGTTCCCTGATGTGCCCGGCCTTCAGGCAAGGGTGTGCCTGGGCCGCAAGGCGCCATCATACGTGCAATGACAGATTGCACGCACTTGATCTGAGTCAAAGGCTTTTCCGTGGCGCTGGTCTCTAATCTGCCCGGGAGCGACAAAACGCCGCAGGCGCGGTGTGGACGTCCGACAACAACGAGGGCTTAGATCATGGCGAACAATCAAGAAAACGAAAAGGTTCCGGTGATGCAGCGCGTGCTCGACAATCCGTTTCTGCTGCTGTTCCTCGGCGTCACCATGCCGACGGTGTTCTACATCCTCTGGGGTGTGATGGAAATTGTCACCATTCCCCTGGCCAAGTAAGCGAACCCCGAGGAGACAGTCATGAGCGCAATACTCCCGCCCGGCAGGGCGATTTGGTGGAAGCAGCCGTTGGACCGCGTGGAGGGCACGTGGATCATTATCGCCTTGCTGTGGTGCCTGATCATGTTCTTCATGATGCCGTACTGGCATGTGTTCGGAAAACAGAACACACCGGGCGAGGCCTATCGCACCACGCCGGCGGCGTTTCAGGCGAAGGCACAGGCCGTGGTGGACCAGTACACGGTGCGAACCGAGGGTGAAGGCCAGTTCCCGGTGGTTAAGCCGCCGGCCGGCAGCGACATCTACCTGATCGCACGTCTGTGGCAGTGGTGGCCGATCTATGAGCTGGACAAGAACCAGACTTACCGTTTGCACATCTCATCGATGGACTGGCAGCATGGCTTCTCGTTGCAGCCAGACAACATCAACCTGCAGATTAATCCGGGTTACGACATGGTCGTGACCGTGAAGCCGGACAAGAGCGGCACTTACGCCATCATCTGTAACGAATACTGCGGCATCGGCCACCACACCATGGTCGGCAGAATCTACATCAAATAAATTGGGGAGCTGAACATGGCTAACACCACGGAATACCGTATCTGTCCAGATAGCGGTTTGCAGTTCCACAAACCGGCCGAGACCTTGATGAAGCTGAATGCGGTCGCGGCCGTCGTGTTTCTGCTGGTCGGCGGCGTGCTGGCTCTGCTTGTCACGCTGACGCGCTGGCCGGCGGTGCACTTGCTGCCCGCCGACATGTTCTACCAGGCGCTGACTGCGCATGGCCTCGACATGCTGATTTTCTGGATCATTTTCTTCGAGATCGCGGTGCTGTACTTCTGTTCGTCGACGTTGCTGCGTTGTCGCCTGGCGACGCCGCGCTGGGCGTGGCTCGGGTTCGCGCTGATGCTGATCGGCGCGGTTACCACCAATGTCGCCATTCTGCGCGGGCGCTCAAGCGTGATGATGACCTCGTACGTGCCGATGCCGGCCGAACCGGTGTTTTATCTTGGCCTGATCCTGTTCGCGGTCGGCGCCCTGATCGGCTGCTTCGTGTTCTTCGGCACGCTGGTCATCGCCAAGGCCGAGCGCACCTACGAGGGTTCGATTCCGCTCGTGACTTTCGGCGCGCTCACCGCCGCTATTATCGCGATCTTCACCATCGCCTCGGGCGCGATTATTCTGATTCCGACCTTCCTGTGGTCGGTCGGCTATATCAGCCACATCGATCCGCTCATGTACCGCACCATCTGGTGGGCGTTCGGTCATTCGTCGCAGCAGATCAATGTCGCCGCACACGTGGCGGTGTGGTATGCGATTGCGGCCATCGTATTCGGCGCCAAGCCGATGTCGGAGAAGGTCAGTCGCGGCGCATTCCTGTTGTACATCCTGTTTCTGCAGCTGGCCTCGGCGCATCACCTGCTGGTGGACCCGGGTATCAGTTCCGAGTGGAAGATATTCAACACCAGCTACGCCATGTATCTGGCGGTACTCGCGAGTATGGTGCACGGGCTGACCGTGCCTGGTTCGATTGAGATCGCGCAGCGCCAGAAGGGCTTCAACAAGGGCCTGTTCGAATGGATCCGCAAGGCGCCGTGGGGCAACCCGGTATTCTCGGGCATGTTCCTGTCACTCATTATCTTCGGCGTGCTGGGCGGCATCTCGGGCGTGGTGATGGGCACCGAGCAGATCAACATCATTATCCACAACACCATCTACGTGCCCGGCCATTTCCACGCTACGGTTGCAACCGGCACTACCCTGGCGTTCATGGCGCTGACTTACTTTCTGATTCCGGTCCTGTTCCGGCGCGACATGATCCTGAAAGGGCTGGCCAAGTGGCAACCGTACATCTTCGGCCTCGGCATGTCGGGGGTGGCGCTATTCCTGATGGGCGCCGGTACGCTTGGTGTGCCACGCCGTCACTGGGACATCAGCCTCGCCGACTCGGTACTCGGTTATCAGTTTCCGGGTTCGGCCGGCACGCTGATGGCGCTGGCCGGCGTCAGTGGTGTGCTCGCGGTGATCGGTGGTGGCGCTTACATTCTCATCACAGTCGGCTCCATTCTCTTCGGCAAGAAATTGCCGGGCCGCGAGTACAACGCCAAGCCGACCATGCTCAAAATGCCGGTCGCTACGGCTATTGAAGGACATGGCGGCGTTGGTGTCGGCGGCTTCGCGGCACCGGGCACGCTGATTTTCGCCTTCATATTCCTGGCGCTGTTCGTGGTGTACTACGCGATCAACTGGAAGTATCTGTCTTCAGTCTGGCCGCTCAGTTGAAATTGACTAACTTGGGGCGGCTGTTCCGCCTCAAGTTAGTGGCCGGGCTACCAACATCCTGTTGCGCGCTGCCGTGCACATTTATCGGCGGGAGAACCTAAAGGAGGAAAACCATGAAATCGTGGATCGCTGTAATCGCAAGCGTTGCGCTGATGACTGGTTCTTTTGGCATTGCCCATGCAGCAGACAAGCATTTGTTCTATGTGCATGGATGTTGTGTCAAGGACAAGGATGACCCCAAAGTGAAGGCGTATGAAAAAATTGTCCAGGAACTGAGAAACTCTGGTTTTGATGTTGTTTTTGAATTGCGCACCGCCGATGTTGGTGACAGTGCCCCTCAAGTCAACGCCTATGCCACAAAGATCGCCGACCAAGTGCGAGCCATGATAGCAAAAGGCACGGCTCCTGAAGACATTACCGTGGCAGGCTACTCGTTGGGCTCCATGACAACTCTGGTTACTTCAGCCCTGATCGATAATCCAAAGGTCAATTTCGTGTTACTTGCCGGTTGCCCAATTAAGCCAGCAATCCCGGTCACCATTGACTACACCAAGATCAAGGGACGAGTCTTGTCCATTACGGACACTAAAGACGAAAAGTTTGGATCCTGTAATGGGCGACTGCCGGAGGGCATAACCTACAAAGAGATTGTATTGAATTCAGGTGAAGGTCACGCCGTTTTTCGTCTTACCGATGAAAAGAACCTGAAACTGTGGAAAGAACCATTAGTCGCCTGGACCAAGGGCAAGTAGTGACGCAACAAGGCGCTCTTGCCCACATCGACTCTGACGTGACGACGTTGGCAGAGCTCAAGTTCTTTTGAGGCTCATCTGATACACAACAGCCAGTACGGAGTCTATGCATGCACACAACTCAGCTAGAGTCCGCCAGTAGCGTCCCGCGCACTTCCAGCATGAGGCTGTTGCGGCAATTGCCGAATGTTCTCAAGCTGCGCATCGGTGTTTCAATTGCGTTCGCGGCGCTGGCCGGTTATGCGGTCGCGCCCGGTCCGGCGCTTGCTGTCTGGCAGGTCTTGGTGTTGGCCTGCGCCGTGTTCCTGTCATCGGCCGCGGCCGGTGGATTCAATCAATACGTCGAACGTGACCTCGACCGGCACATGCAGCGCACGCGCCGCCGGCCGTTCGCCACCGGCGCGCTCACACCGCATCGCGGCTGGCTGGTGTTTCTGTACGCGTTGCTGGCGCTGGCGGTGGGTGCCGCGGCCTGGGCGCTGAATAACGTGGCGGCGTTGTATGTGTTTCTGGGCGCATTCGTGTATGCCATTGTCTACACCGTCTGGCTCAAGCGTCGCACTTGGCTCAACATTGTGGTCGGTGGACTGGCTGGCAGCTTTGCGGTGCTGGCCGGTGCGGCGGCGGTGGACCCGCACATCGGTGCGCGTGCCGCATGGCTCGCTGTCGCGTTGTTCCTGTGGACGCCATCACATTTCTGGAGTCTGTCTATCGCTTTACGCGACGACTATGCCGCGGCCGGTGTGCCCATGTTGCCAGTGGTCGTCGGCGCGCGCGCCGCGGCCTGGGCGGTACTCGGCAACAGCGTGCTGCTGGTGGCGGCCTCGCTCGTACCGTTGTTCTTTGGACTCGGCTGGATCTATGCGTTCGGCGCTCTCGCCGGCGGTCTGTGGTTTCTGCGCGAAAACTTCCGCATGCTGGGCGATCAGTCGCGCGCAGTGGCGATGCGCAATTTCCATGTATCGCTGGTGCAGCTGACACTGATGCTGGTCGCGGCGATGCTGGATGTGCAACTGCTTTCCGCCAGTACGCTGTGATGTGGCAATCGCTGTTTGTTGCGCTGGCCGGTTTCGCCAGTCTCCTGCTCTGTGTCACACCCGCTGCGGCCGCCGCCCCCCACTCGCCATCCGGAGCACCGGTCGATCATGCGAACCACACACGTGGTCCTGATTTCGACGCCAAGATTGCGCTGGCCACCAGCCAGGCCGCGATCGGACGTACGCTGGAGGACATCACGTTGCGCGACCGCAACGGCAAGGCCGTGCAGCTCTCTGGCTATCGCGGCAAGCCACTGGTCATCAGTGTTATCTACACGAGTTGTTATCACATTTGTCCGGCCACGACCCAGCATCTGGCGAAAGTGGTGCAGACGGCGCGCGCCGCACTCGGAGAGGACAGCTTTCGGGTAGTGACCATCGGTTTCGACACCGCCAAGGACAATCCCGATGCGATGCGTTCCTTTGCCCGCCAGCAGGGCGTGGATCTGCCCGGCTGGGAGTTTCTGAGCACCGATGCGCCCAGCATTGCACGACTGGTGAACAACATCGGCTTTTTGTACTACTCCTCGCCCAAGGGTTTCGATCATCTCATGCAAGCAACCGTGGTGGATGCCAATGGCAAGATCTATCGCCAGGTGTACGGCATGACCTTCGATACGCCGCTGCTGGTCGAGCCGCTCAAGGAGCTGGTGCTCGGCGAAAAACCGGGTGAGAGCATGTTCGACGGTCTGTGGAGCAAGGTGAAGCTGTTCTGTACCACCTATGATCCGGCCAATGACCGCTACCGCCTCGACTACTCGCTGTTCATCGGTATGTTCATCGGTTTTCTCATTATTGCCTCGGGCGTGTTCTACCTGGTGCGCGAGCTGCGTCGCGGGCGCGCCTCCCGAGGGGCTTGATGTGGGTCAACGCCTCTGTACACGCGGCTGTTAGACTTGCGCCTCACGCCAGACTCACGGACTGACAGCACGTGTTAAATCATATTCTGCAAGCCGGCCCGCGGTTTCTAGCGCGTATCGAGAAGCTTTACAGCGCCGCGTTCACGTCTGCCTGGAATCCGCTCTACCATCTCGGCGCGCTCACCGTTTTTTTCTTCTGGGTGGTCGTGGTCAGTGGCGTTTATGTATTCCTGTTCTTCGAAACCAGCGTCACCCACGCCTATGAGTCGGTTGAGTGGCTGACGCACACGCAGTGGTACCTTGGTGGTGTGATGCGCAGCCTGCACCGTTACGCCTCGGACGCCGCGGTGGTGACCATCGGCGTACACATGGCAAAAGAATTCGTCACCGGTCGCTATCGCGGTGCGCGTTGGTTCTCCTGGTTCACCGGCATTCCGCTGCTGTGGCTGGTTTTCCCGCTCGGTATTACCGGTTACTGGCTGGTGTGGGACCAGCTCGCACAGTACGTCGCGATCGCGAGTTCCGAACTTCTCGACGTGCTGCCGATTTTCAGCGACCCGATGGCGCGCAACTTTCTCACCAACGAGAGCGTAAGCGACCGGTTCTTTACCTTGATGGCGTTCCTGCATCTGATCGGCCTGCCGGTGTTCCTGCTGTTCGCGATCTGGCTGCACCTGCTGCGCATCTCGCGTCCCATCGTCAACCCGCCGCTCGGGCTCGCGGTCGGCAGCCTGGCAGCGCTCACCGTGCTATCGCTGTTATGGCCGGCACTCAGCCAGGCGCCGGCCGACTTCAGCACGGTGACGACCGCGATCGGTTTCGACTGGTTTTATCTGCTTGCCTACCCGCTGCTCGATTACGGCTCACCGGCACTGATGTGGCTGGTATTGATCGGTTCTTCCACGTTCCTCTGCTTGCTGCCGTTGTTGCCGCCGCGCCGCCGCCCGGCTGCCGTGGTGAGCCTGCCGAACTGCAATGGTTGCGGACGCTGCGTGGCCGACTGTCCGTATAACGCCGTGAGCCTCGCGCCGCGCAGCGACGGCCTGGCCTATACCGAAGAGGCCGTGGTGGATACCGAACTGTGCACGGCCTGTGGCATTTGTGCCGGCGCCTGCCCGACCTCGACACCGTTGCGGCGCAAGTCGGAGCTGGTTCCCGGCATCGATCTGCCCGGTATGCCGATTCACTCACTACGCGACTGGACACTGGCGGCCGCGGTGCAGCTCGGCGGCGAACCGGGCGCACGCGTGCTGGTGTACGGTTGCACGAGCGGCGTGAACCTCACGGCGCTGCGTCACAGCAGCGTGGCGGTTGTCGAGCTGCAATGCATCGCACAATTGCCGCCGGCGTTCATTGATTTTGTCATCAGCCGTCGGCATGCCGATGGCGTGTTGCTGCTCGGTTGTCGCGCGCACGATTGTCACTACCGTCTCGGTGTGCAGTGGATGGATGAACGTCTGGCCGGCAAGCGCGATCCGTACTTGCGTGCACGCGTGCCGCGTGAGCGCGTCGCGACGTACTGGGGCGGGCAGGTGACGCCGGCCGAGATCACACGCGAAATCGATGCCTTCCGCGCGCGCCTGCGCGCACTCGGACCTTATCGCCCGGTAACTGTGGCAGCGTCCACGGACGAGGTGGCACCATGATAATTTCGGAAGGCAGGCCTTTGCAAAAATATCTCTATTACGGGATGCGTTATGCCGGTCAGGTGGCCGCCTATGCGGCATTCCTCGCGCTGCTCGGCTATTTTGCCAGTGCGCCGACCTACAGCCCGGTCGATCCGGCTGCAGCCATGCTAAAACTCAGTTTTATCCATGTCGGACACCACAAGGTCGAATGCCGGAAAATGCGCCCCGAGGAAATTGCACAGCTGGCGCCCAACATGCGCCAGGCGCTGAATTGCTCGCGCGAACGCCTGCCAGTGACAATTGAGCTGGAGCTCGACGGAAAACTATTGCTGCACCGCGCGGTCATTGCCTCGGGCCTGTCACATGACCGTGCTGCCAGTATTTACGATAAGTTTGTCGTGTCACCGGGCCACCATCGTGTCACCGCGCGGCTGCGTGACAGCGCGCGTACCGATGGATTTGATTACACGCGCAGCACCGAGGTTGAGCTCAGGCCACGGCAGAATTTTGTGGTTGATTTTGATGCCGAGTCCGGTGGTTTCAGCTTCCACTGACAGCGAGGAGCACGATATGGCGCTGATTGATTGGAAAAACGAATTTGCCATCGGCATTCCGGCGGTGGATTACGAACATCGCGAACTGATCGGCCTGATCAACGAACTGCATGCGCAACTGGTCCAGCCGGGTGCCCCGCCGGATGCCGTGGTGGAGTTCCTCGGCGAGATCAATGTGCGCATCGGCGCGCATTTCGCACTCGAAGAAAAGGAGATGCGCGATCGGCGCTATGACCAGCTCGCGGCGCACAAGGCTGACCACGAGCGCCTGCTGGACGAGATTCGCGACCTGATGGACCGCTACGATGACGAGCAGAGTTTCGATGAGCAGGAACTGGCGCGCCGGCTGAGTGGCTGGTTCGCCGTGCACTTCGGTAGTCACGATGCGCGCCTGCATCGGCACCTCGCACACGGATGAGGCCGACGCGGCTATACTTGGGCGCAAACCAACGTTAACGCCGGCCCGCATGAATCCTATCGATCGCACTGTCCCTGACGCTTTTCTGCTGCCAGTGCCGGACGACGCACGGCGACGGCTCGCGATCGGCTGGTTGCTGCTCGGCTTGCTGGCGCTGCTTTGCTCCGGTGTTTTCTCGGTGCTGCTGGTGCTGGCGCGCACGCCCGGGGTACAGTCGCTGTTTCCGTGGACAGATTTTTTCCACACCGCGCTCGTGGTGCACGTCGACCTGTCGGTGCTGGTGTGGTTTCTCGCCTTCGGCGGCATGCTGTGGAGCCTCAACTCGACAACGCGTGCGCTGCCCCTTGGCTGGGCGTCACTGGCGCTGGCGGCCTTCGGCACCCTGGTGATGACGCTGGCACCATTTCTGGGCGCGGGCGATGCGCTCATGAGCAATTACATTCCGGTGCTGCAGCATCCGCTGTTTTTCTCCGGCTTGCTGGCCTTTGCCGCCGGCTGTGTGTTGCTAGTGTTGCGCGCCATGTCGGCGATACCGCCGGTCGGCATGTGGGTAGCCGGGGCGGGGGCACTGCGCTTCGGTCTCAATGCTGCGGCGGTCTCAGCGGCGCTCGCGCTGATCGCCTTCGCCTGGTCGTTTCTACTGATGCCGGATTTTCTCAGTGGCAAGGCGTACTACGAACTGTTGTTCTGGGGCGGCGGGCATGTGCTGCAGTTCACCTACACGCTGCTGATGCTGGTGGCATGGCTGTGGCTGGCAAGTGCCAGCGGCGTCACGCCGCGCGTCACGCCGCGTGTTGCGCTGGTGATGTTCGTGCTCGGCCTGATGGCGGTGTTTGCCACGCCACTCATCTATTACGCCAACGAAATCACTTCGATTGGACACATCAAGCTGTTCACCTGGCTGATGCGCTACGGCGGCAGTCTCGCGACCCTGCCGCTCAGTCTCGCGGTGCTGATCGGCCTGCTGGCCGCGCCGCGCGCCGCGTCCGACCAGCGCCCGCTGCGGGCGGCATTGCTGGTCTCCATGCTGTTGTTCGGCATCGGCGGGATCATCGGTTTTCTGATTCAGGGCAGCAATGTCACCATCCCCGCGCATTACCACGGTTCGATTGTCGGTGTGACGCTGGCGTTCATGGGGCTCACCTATTATTTATTGCCGCACCTCGGCTTCGGTGTACCAGACCGCAAGTGGGCGCACGCGCAACCCTGGCTGTACGGCGGCGGCCAGCTGCTGCATGTGTTGGGTCTGGTGTGGTCCGGCGGTTACGGCGTGCAGCGCAAGGTGGCGGGCGCCGCTCAGGGTCTGGACTCGGTCGAGCGCATCGCCGCCATGGGTCTCATGGGCCTGGGCGGGCTGATTGCGATTATCGGCGGGGTGCTTTTTCTGGTGGTGGTCGGACGCGCATTATTGCGGCGTCCGGCGCGCGTCTGACGTCATTGCGGGCCACGCATCAGCAGCTGAATGACCTGGAAGGAGACGAACGCCAGTATGCCAATGATGGCGAAGAACACAATGGAGCGCTGCTCGAAGCGTTTGCCGCGCAAGCGCTCGATGCGCTCCAGCAACCAGTCGGAAAAGAAATAGAGGCCGACGGCCACCAGGGTAAAGTAAACTGCTTCCATTGGGTTTCCTTGGAGAGTGTGTTGTAGGAGTTATACACGGGTTCCGTTGCCGCCGGGGTTGATCGGGGTCAAGGCTGCACAGGCGTTGTGCCAGTTACTTTGCTACGTTATGTACTGGAGTTTAGCTAAATTGCCCAGGGACACCGAGTGAAACCTCTCCTGTTGTTCAGCCGGGCCGGTGTGACGCTTGTGTGGCTGCTGTTTGCCGCCAGCCTTCAGGCGGCCGATTTCGCCGACCGCTACCCACAGCTGCGCGGATTTTTCCCGCAGGCCGACCGGTTTGGCGAACCAGAAGGCGAGCCGCCGGCCGCGCCCGTGTATCGCGGTAACACGCTGCTCGGCTACGCCTACCTCACCACCGACGTGGTGCGCATCCCGGCCTATTCCGGAAAACCGATTAACACGCTGGTGGGCTTCGACCTGGGCGGGCGTATCACCGGCATCGAGGTCGTGCAGCATGAGGAGCCGATCCTGGTGATCGGCATTACCAATGAGCGCCTGCAGCAGTTTGCGCGCCAGTATGTGGACAAATCGGTGTTCGACAAGATTGCCATCGGTGGCACGCGCGAAGGTTATGTAACCATCGATGCCATTTCCGGCGCGACCATCACCATGATGGTGGAGAACGCCAGCATCATGCAGTCAGTGCGCAAGGTCTCCGAAGCGCGCGGCATCCGGCCAGCGCCACAGGTTGGCGTGCGGGGCCCGGCAGCTACTCCGCCGCCTGTTGTAGCGACCGCCAAATCACCGGCCAGTGTGATGCGGCCAGTGACAAGGTCGGGCAAAGGTGTGTCACCGGTAGTTACGCACGCAGCGGATGAAGAAGCAATCTGGGTCAGTGTCTGGAGCATGCGCGTGTTTGAAATCAGCGTGCTGCTTGCCGGTCTCGGGCTCTTAACACTCATTCTCGTTTTTCAAGACTGGCTGACCCGGCACCCGATGTTATTGCGGCGCATACGCACCGGCTTCCTGCTCTACACGCTGCTGTTTATCGGTTGGTATGGACTGGCGCAGCTGTCAGTCATCAATGTGCTCACCTTCACGTTGGCGGCGATGCACGGCTTTCAGTGGGAGAGTTTTCTAATTGACCCGATGATGTTCATCCTCTGGTCGTTCGTCGCCGTAACCCTCTTGCTGTGGGGGCGCGGCGTGTACTGTGGCTGGTTGTGTCCGTTCGGGGCACTGCAGGAACTTACGTTCCAGGTATTTCAGAAGTTACGTCTGCCACGTTTCGAAATACCACCCATGGTGCATGAGCGTCTGTGGGCGCTGAAGTACATCATTCTGCTGTCGCTGTTTGGGCTGTCATTGCAGTCGCTGACCCAGGCGGAACGGCTGGCCGAAGTCGAACCGTTCAAGACAGCGATTACATTGCGTTTCGCACGCGAATGGAGCTTTGTGGTATATGCCATGGCGCTGGTGCTGCTCTCGGCGCTGAACCGCAAGTTTTACTGCAAGTACCTGTGCCCGCTGGGCGCAGCACTCACCATTCCCGGCAAGTTCCGCATTTTTGACTGGCTGCGGAGGCATCGCGAATGCGGCCGGCCCTGCCAGGTGTGTGCCGCGGAGTGCGAGGTGCAGGCGATTCGCAAAAACGGTGAAATCAACCCGAACGAGTGCCACTATTGTCTCGACTGCCAGGTGACCTATTGGAATGACCACAAGTGCCCGCCGGAAGTGGAACGGCGCAAGCGCCGCGAAAAATCCGGGCGCGCCCGTGAGCTGGTGCGGGGCATGGAATCGACGCTTGGCCGTTCCGGTCTGGAGGATATTCCGATTAAAGTAGAGCCACGCCCGCGCGAACCGTCCGGCTCCGATCCGGGAAAGCGTTAATACCCATGGGTTTGTCTCGGGTTTAGGTGCGGTAGTGACTTGATGCACATCAAGGACGGTGGGCAGGCGTCCCGGGAGAATGGCCGCCAAGGCGTTAAGGGTAATTTGAACTCAACAGGGGAGAGCATCATGAAGCACAGACGTAAAGCGCTGGCAGCCGTCATTGCTATGGCTGCAGTATTGCCGATGTCGCTGACTGCCGCCGTCGCGGCCGAGAAGGCGTCCGGTCACCCGGGTACACCGGAAACCGAGATGCGTTACAAAGGCGCTCCTGTGCCCATCAAGCCGGGCGAGGCGGAGACTGTTGTCTCGCCGACAGCGCCGCCGCTTACGGCCGCCGAGTTTGATCGCGCCAAGCAGATCTACTTCGAGCGCTGCGCGGGTTGCCATGGCGTGCTGCGCAAAGGCGCGACAGGCAAGGCGCTTACGCCGGACATCACCCGTGCCAAGGGCACGGACTATCTGAAGGTATTCATCAACTATGGCTCACCGGCCGGCATGCCGAACTGGGGCACCTCGGGCACGTTGACCGAGAAAGATGTGGATATCATGGCGAAGTTCCTGCAGCACGAGCCGCCGACCCCGCCGGAATTCGGCATGAAGGAAATGAAGGCGAGCTGGAAGCTGTTGGTCGCGCCCAAGGATCGTCCGAAGAAGCAGATGAACAAGCTCAACCTGCCGAACATTTTCTCGGTCACGTTGCGTGATGCCGGGCAGGTCGCGCTGATTGATGGCGATACCAAGAAGATCGTGAGCGTGATCGATACGGGTTACGCGGTGCATATTTCACGCACCTCGGATTCCGGTCGTTACCTGTTCGTGATCGGGCGCGATGCACAGATCAATCTCATCGATCTGTGGATGGAAAAACCCGCCAACGTGGCGGTGATTAAGGTCGGCCTTGAGGCGCGTTCGGTGGAAACCTCCAAGTACAAGGGCGTGGAAGGCGACTTCCAGGACAAGTACGCCATTGCCGGATCTTACTGGCCGCCGCAATACACCATCATGAACGGCGATACACTTGAGCCACTCAAGATTGTTGCCACCCGTGGCTACACGGTGGACACGCAGGAGTATCACCCCGAGCCACGCGTGGCCTCGATCGTGGCCTCACACTTTCACCCGGAGTTCGTGGTGAACGTGAAGGAGACCGGTCAGACCCTGATGGTGAACTACGCGGACATCAATAACCTCAAGGTCACGACCATCGGCACCGAGCGCTTCCTGCATGACGGCGGCTGGGATTCCACCAAGCGTTACTTCATGGTGGCCGCCAACCAGCGCAACCGCATCGCGGTGGTGGACTCAAAGGACGACAAGCTGGTGAAGCTCGTGGATGTGGGCAAGATTCCGCATCCGGGACGCGGCGCCAACTTTGTTGATCCGAAGTTCGGACCAGTCTGGGCCACGGGCCATCTCGGTGATGACACCATTGCCCTGATCGGTACCGACCCGGCCGATCCCGGTATTCACCACGATGGCCACCCGCAAAATGCCTGGAAGGTGGTGCGCACGCTGACTGGTCAGGGCGGCGGGTCGCTGTTCATCAAGACTCATCCGAAGTCCAACAACCTGTGGGTGGACACCGCGCTCAATCCGGATGCGGCGGTCAGCCAGTCAGTCGCGGTTTACGATATCAAGAACATCGACAAGCCGTTTGAGGTAGTGAAGGTTGGCGAAATGGCCGGCCTGGGCGAGGGGCCGAAGCGGGTCGTGCAGCCGGAGTACAACATGGCCGGCGACGAGGTCTGGTTCTCGGTATGGAACGGCAAGACCCAGGAGTCGGCGATCGTGGTGATCGACGACAAGACCCGCAAGCTCAAGGCCGTGATCAAGGACAAGCGCCTGATTACGCCGACCGGCAAGTTCAACGTGTACAACACGCAGCACGATGTGTACTGAGTACTGTCCTCCAGTGTGACATTGACGGGGCGGCTGATACCGCCCCGTTCTTTTCCGCAGGAGTGGACTGCTATGATGAATGCCATGCAGATCAGGTTCGGAATTATTTTATGGCTGACCCTGTTCTTCCCGTCAGCGGCGGTGCGTGCCGATATTCCGGTTGCGCGCCAGTCGGCATTGCGCTATCTACTCGCGCAGGATTGCGGTTCCTGCCACGGCCTTACGTTGCAAGGCGGTCTTGGGCCGGCGCTCACGCGCGAGGCGCTGGCCGGCAAGCCAGCGGAACTGTTGCGTGCGGTCATACTGCATGGTCGACCGGGCACACCAATGGCGCCGTGGCAACCGTTTATGAGCGAGGCTGAGGCCGAGTGGCTGGTACAGCAACTTCTGGAAGGCAAGGCCTTATGATTACTGAATGTCAGCAACATCGTCTTGCCGCCACACTGGCCGCTTGTGCGCTGCTGTTCATGACGGGATGCGCCACGCCACGCGGCACGGGCGACCTGGGTCTGGTCATTGAGCGCGCCGCCGGGCGCGTGCAGGTGGTGAACACCAGCCAGCCGCGCACGTTGGCGACGATTGCCGGGCTCGGCGATTTGTCGCATGCATCGGTGGTGTACTCGCGTGATGCACGCTATGCCTATGTATTCGGTCGGGACGGCGGTCTCACCAAGGTGGACCTGTTGTGCCGGCGCATCGTCAAACGCGTGCTGCAGTCCGGCAATGCCATTGGCGGGGCGATCTCGCAGGATGGCAAGTTGATCGCGGTGTCGAACTACACGCCGGGTGGCGTAAAAGTATTCGATGCTATGACGCTGGAAGCAGTTAGTGAGATTCCTGCGGTTTACGGCGACGGTCTGCGTTCCAAGGTCGTAGGTTTGGTTGATGCACCCGGCAACCGTTTCGTGTTTTCGTTGTACGACGCCGGTGAAATCTGGATCGCCGGTCTGCATGACCCGAAGAAACCCGTGGTGCAGAAATTTACGCACATCGGCAAGCAGCCGTACGACGGCACCGTGACTCCGGACGGACGCTACTACATCGCCGGGCTGTTCGGTGAAGACGGCTTGGCGCTGCTCGACCTGTGGCAGCCGGAGCAAGGCGTGAAGCGTGTGCTGCAAGGTTACGGACGCGGCGAACAGGCATTGCCCGTGTACAAGATGCCACACATGGATTACTGGGCACTGGCTGGCGACAGTGCCTATGTACCCGCTGTTGGCCGACACGAAGTGCTGATGATTGATCAGCGTACCTGGAAAGAGACCGGACGCGTGGCAGTTGCCGGCCAGCCGGTGTTTGTCGTGGCGCGTCCGGACGGACGTCAGATTTGGGTCAACTTCGCACCGCCGCACAATGACACGGTGCAGGTGATCGACAGCCTGAACGGAAAAATTGTAAAGACGCTCACCCCCGGCAAGGCCGTGCTGCACATGGAGTTCACCCCACGCGGCGAGAATGTCTGGCTCTCGGTGCGTGACGATGACCGGGTGAAGGTGTACGACACCGAAACCTTTGCCGAGATCGCGGTGCTGCCGGCTGACAAGCCAAGCGGAATTTTGTTCACGCCGCGCGCGCATCGGATCGGTCAGTGACTAAGATATAGATGATGCAAGAGAAAATGACGGGCATGCAACCAAACGAAGCGGTATTGAACGGCTTGGAACGCCGCGTGCTGAACGACTTTCAGCACGACTTCCCATTGTCGCCGACACCCTACGCCGATATCGCGCACAAGCTGGGCGTGAGCGAGGCCGAGGTGCTGGCCGTGCTGGCGCGTCTCAAGCAGCAGGGTGCGGTGTCGCGCGTCGGCGCGGTGCTGCGGCCCAACACGGTGGGTGTGAGCACGCTCGCCGCCATGGCGGTACCGCCGGAGTCGCTGGAACAGGTGGCGGCACTGGTGAGCGCCTGCGCCGAGGTCAATCACAACTATGAACGCGAACATCGCCTCAACCTGTGGTTTGTCGCGAACGCGCCGGATGCGCCGCGTCTGCAGGCCGTGCTGGGTGACATCGCGTTACGCAGCGGCTATGAGGTGCTGACTTTCCCGCTGCTGGAGGATTACCACATTGATCTGGGGTTTGATTTAGGAATATGACAAGACGAATGAGCGCAGCGAGTAGGGCTTCTGATCTGGACATGAGCCTCGCCCCGCAGGCAAGTCACAATCTGCCGCCACTCACCGAGACGGATCGTCGCCTGCTGGCCGCAATCCAGAACGGCCTGCCACTGGTGACGCGACCCTTTGCCGAAATTGGCGCGCGCATCGGTCTGGCGGAGGCCGAGGTGATTGCGCGCCTGGAGCACCTCAAGCAGGCCGGGATTATCCGCCGCTTCGGCGTGGTGGTGCGGCACCATGAGGTCGGCTATGGCGCCAACGCCATGGTGGTG
>Ga0315281_10007206_pt1 | contig 15700 bp, 15 predicted proteins | sample YL17G07_0_MG_FD_204540 | JGI IMG/M metagenome (GOLD analysis project Ga0315281, IMG submission 204540) | Sediment microbial communities from Yellowstone Lake, YNP, Wyoming, USA - YL17G07_0 | ecosystem: Environmental > Aquatic > Freshwater > Lake > Sediment | place: USA: Wyoming | collected...
AGTCTTATCGCGATACGGCCCATGCTTACTCCCCCTTCGTGCCTGCGTCTGCGCGGCGTGGGTGACCGAACCTCAATGGATCTAACGCACCGGCACGAACAAGTCGTCCACGCGCGGCGCCTTGGCGATGACGCCCTGCTCCGCGAGATAGCGCGCCAGCGCCTCCAGCGTCGGGCGGTTGGCCTCGACGCCGTAGGGCCACGGATCGCCGCCGAAGGTCTGATCGATCTCATCGAGTTCGGCGTGCATCCATGGCAGCATATAGCGCAGCGTTGAGCGGTAATTCATCGCCCTCAGCGCGACGTCCTTGGCCTGACCGAAGGCGCGGTACAGCGCGGTCGCGAGGAACGGATGCATTTCGTGCACGTCGCGGCGGATGACCACCGTATGCATGATCGGGAAAATTTTCGTGCGCCTGTAGTAGTCCATCTCGGCGGCGCGGTAGTCCGGATAAAGCCGCACGATGTCCGGATTGCGGCCGAACGCCTCGGGCACGTCGACGCCGAAGATGGCTTGCAGTTCGCCATCCTCCAGCATTTTGCTCAGCGACTTGCCGGATCTGTTGGCGCTGATCGCAAGCTTCTTGGCAGTCGGCAGCAGGGTCGGGTTGCCGTGGGGCCTGGCGCTGTTGATGGCGCCCTCGACCCATTCGCACTTGGCGAAGTTGATGCCATACTCGTCGCCGAGCAGCCCGCGGATGAAGATTGCCGCCGTCATCGTGTAGACCGGCACGCCGATACGTTTGCCCTCGAGGTCCTTCGGCGTAGTGATGTGCTTGCGGTTGATGAAGATGAAGCTGTGGCGGAACACCCTCGAGGGGAACACCGGAATGGCGACGAACGGGCATTCCTTGGCCACGAAGCGCGAGATGAATTCGGAGCTGGAAAATTCCGAGGCGTCGAATTCAAGTCCGCCAGCCATGCGGTCGAAGAGGTCGCGCGGCCTGTCGTTGACCAGGAAGTTGAGATCGACGCCCTCGATCTGCACCTCGCCGGTGTGGAGCGCCAACATGCGATCGTAGAGGCCGCACGCAAACGTGAGCGGCAGTTTGGACATTTCCCCTCCCCACTGAATCTGTCTCGGACAGGACGGAGGCCCGACCATTGGCGCGAGTGTAACAAGCGGAAGCACTGCTGTCCAAGATAGGCGAAGTCCGATGGCGATGGTGCACCCCGTGATCTGGCGCGGGTTTCGGACGGGTTATCTATTTCTGCTTCATATCGATCAAACATGCGCTGCCCGGGTTGACGCGGCGCGGCAACGTATGTCAGCGTAGCGTCTACCGGCGCCATCGGAGCGCCGTGAACTGATGGAGGCGAGCTTGAAACTCGGTGTTGTCGGAATGGGCAGGATGGGCGCGGCGATCGCAACCCGCTTGTTGGGCCTGGGCCACGAGGTCACGGTCTGGAACCGCACGCCGCACAAGGCGCAGGCGCTTGCGTCGGCGGGAGCGAAGGTGGCATCGACCCTGGCCGAACTCGCGGGCCAGGCGGAGGCGGTGATCACGATACTCAGCAACGCGGAGGCCATCGAACAGACTTACCACGGCGTCCAGGGGCTGCTGTCGGGAAACGTCGCGGGAAAGCTGTTCATCGAGATGAGCACGGTTCGTCCTGAAACGGAGCGGTCGCTCGCGGAGAAAGTGAAAAACAAGGGCGCCGCACTGATCGAATGCCCGGTCGGCGGAACGGTCGGCCCGGCCAGAGACGGCAAGCTGTTCGGATTCGTCGGCGGCGATGCGGCCGACGTGGCACGCGCCAAGCCGCTGCTGGATCAGCTTTGCCGCCGCGTCGAGCACGTCGGTCCGGCGGGGGCCGGCGCGAGCATGAAGCTTGCGATCAACCTGCCCCTGCTCGTCTTCTGGCAGTCGCTTGGCGAAGCCCTGTCATTGTGCGAGCACCTGGGCCTGGATCCGGCGCGCCTCATCGACATCTTCGCCGACACCTCCGGCGCTCCCAACATGCTCAAGGGACGCGGGCCGATGATCGCCGCCGCGCTTCAGGGCAAGGATACCGGCCCGATCACGTTCGACGTTGACGGGATCCGCAAGGATCTGCGCAACATGATCGAGGAGGCCGCCTCGCGCGGGGCGACGCTTCCCGTCGCCTCCTGCGCGCTCGAATGCTTCGACGAAGCCGCCCGCGAAGGCCTCAACGCGAGCGATTCCGTCACGCTACCGGTTCGGTGGGCGAGGCGCAGATAGATGATCAGGCCCCGGTCCACGAATTCAAGGTCCCCCACATTCAGGCCCACGATTTCTGACCTTCTGAATGCCCCGATCGGAGCGGGTTTGAGCGGAGTTAGTGGCAAAAGGGGGCTCCATTTTGCGGGTCAGTCGACCTTCGCGCCGATCTGTTTGACGAGCTTGCCGTATTTTTCGTAGTCGGAGCGGATCCTGTCGGCAAATTCCTGCGGTGTGGTGACGTAGGGATCGAGTCCACCTGCCGCATTGAGGCGCTCCTTCACTTCCGGCATCGGGAGCACGCGGTTGATCTCGGCGCGCAGCCTCGCGAGCACGGCATCGGGCACGCCAGCCGGGGCGAAGATGCCCATCCACACCGACAGCTCGTAGCCTGGATAGAACTCGCCTATGGTCGGCAGTTCCGGAAACAGCGGCGAGCGGCTGCGCCCGGTGGCCGCGAGTCCGCGCAGCCTTCCGGCGTGTATCAGAGGTCCGGTCGAAGCGCCGGAGAACATCGCCGACACTTCCCCGGCGACGGTTGCCGTCGCCGCGGGGCCGCCCCCTTTGTAGGGCACGTGCACGAGATCGATCCCGGCACGCTGTTTCAGCATCTCCATCGCCATCTGGTGTTGGCTGCCGTTGCCGGCGGAGGCGTAGGCGAGCAGTGGATTCGCTTTTCTCGCGTGCTCGATGAACTCCTGGAAGTTCCTTACCGGCACCGAAGGATGTACCGACAGGAAAAAGGTGTTGTATGCGACCGTGGCAACGGGCACAAGGTCTTTCAATGTATCCAGCGGCATCTTTGCGTACATGTGGGGATTGATGACGATCATGCTGTCGCCGGCGATCACCACGGTATAGCCGTCGGGCGCCGATTTCGCGACCAGTTCCATCGCGATGTTGCCGTTCGACCCGGCGCGGTTCTCGACGACGACCGGCTGGCCGAGCAGCGGCGAGAGCCTCTCGCCGAGCACCCGGGCGATGGTGTCGGGCGCGCTGCCCGGCGCGACCGTCACCAATATCTTGATCGGCCTGGAGGGATACTGCGCGTGCCCGGCGGTCGCCGCGAGCAGGCCGCCGAGCACGATGCCCGCGGCAAGGAGTACGGCGCCGATGCAGTTCTCGGTGATCACCGAAACCTTCCAGCGCTCGACCATGACAGCGCCTCGGGCGGAAAGAGCTCCTCGACCGTCATGAGGCGCCCGGACATGCTCTGCTGGTGGACGTAGCCCATCATGACCTCCAGGTTCCTGCGGTTCGCCTCCGAGACCCCGTACTCCCATGGGTCCTTGCCGAGGAATTCGCGCTCGTCGTCCCAATAGGACTGGAACCACGCCAGCGGCACGATGCGCGGGTTGCTCATGCGCCGGTAGGCGAGGCGCTTGGCTTTCTCGAAGGCGTCCATGAGACTCGCGACGACCCAGGGGTGCTCCTCGACCAGCGCACGCCGGATGGTGGTGACGTGCATGATGGGAAAGATCCCGGTACGCCTGTAGTACTCGATTTCGAGCTCGCGGTAGTGCGGCCACAGCCGCCCGATGTGCGGCACGCCCTCGGTGATGCCGCGCACCAGGTTCGGCGAGATGATCGCCTCGATCTCCCCCGAGATCAGCATGTCCTCGATGTTCTGGCCCTTGGCGACCTGCACGATGCGCAGGTCCGCGGGGCGCTCGAACTCGATGATCTCCGGCTCCTGGGTCACCCAGGTGATGGAGCGGTGCGGCACGCCGTACTCGTTCTCCAGCAGCCCGCGCGCCCAGACGTTGCCCGCGGGCTGGAAGGTCGGGTTGCCGATGCGCTTGCCGATCAGGTCTTTCGGCTCGCGGATGCCGGCATTGCGATTGACGAAAATGAACCCGTGCCGGAAACGCCGGTGCAGGAACACCGGCAGCGCCGTCATCGGCCAGGACCGGCTCGCGGCGGCGACGTAGGCGGGGCCGTTGAACTCGCCGACGTCGCAGATCTCGTCCCCGGCCACCTGGCGGTGGATGTCGCGCACCCCCGGGTAATGCGGAAACTCGAAGTCGATACCCTCGGCCTTCACACGGCCGTCGCGCAGCGACTGGACGATCTCGTAATCGCCGATCAGCAGCCTGAGCTTCAGGTTCGCCATGTCCCGCCCTTACTCGGCCTTCAAGCCGTATTCCTTCGTAGGGATAGATCCTATGTAAGGGCCGCGTGGATTAACCTCTGGTGGCTTTCTCAACGAAGAAGGAGACCGGAAGATGAATCCAGCGGCCGATAGGAATGAAGATAACGCAAAAGTGCCGGTGCTGTATAGGGCGCTGGAGCTGAGCAACAAGAGCTGGAGGCTGGCGTCTGGCGACGGTAGGAAGCGCCGCCAGGCGTTGGTGCCTGCGGCGGATCTGGTAAAGCTCGCCGAGGCGGTAGCGAAGGCGAAGGAGCGCTTCAAGATGCCCGCCTGGGCCCGGGTGGTGAGCTGCTACGAGGCAGGTCGGGACGGTTTCTGGCTGCACCGGCACAGCCGGCTCACCCAGCGAGCCTCCTGCCGCGTAGAACTTGATGGATTCAAGAGATCATTGTTGACGTGTGTTGGTAGTTATGCCAACATACAAAGGGGCGAGAGAATTATGAGACCAACTCGGCCGGTATCCTGGCTCGCGCCGGCGCGAAAAGCCTTCGAGGGATTTCCCGAAGGCGCGCGGGAAATAATCATCGATGCGCTGAGCATCGCCGCCGAGGACGGCAAGGCTGGCATCGCCAAGCCAATGAAAGGGCTCGGGTCTGGTGTACTTGAGATCGCGCTGCCCTATCGAGGCAATGCTTTTCGCGTGGTCTATGCGGTGCAGATCGGGGAAGAGCTTTGGGTGGTTCATGCGTTTCAGAAAAGATCCACGCACGGCATCAAGACCCCGAAACACGAGATCGACTTGATCAAGGATCGGCTAAAGCGATTGAAGGAGATGTTGCGATGAAAAAAGAACCGCCCGAGGTCATCCGCGGGAGCGGCAACCTCTATCGTGACTTCAACATGGCGGACGCTGACGTTCGCCAGTTGAAGGCGATCCTGGCTGCCGAGATCATCAAAACGCTCGAAAGGGGCGGGTTGAGCGTGAGAAAGGCGCAAAGCCTCACGGGAATTGATGCCGGAGACTTCTCGCGCGTCCGCAACGCGGATTTTCGGCGCATAAGCATCGAACGTCTCATGACGATGATCAACGGACTCGGGTCACGGGTCGAGGTCAAAGTCAAAGTGCGGCGTGGTGAAAGCGCCCGACACGCCGCGATCGCGTAGGAGAGCACGCAGAGAAAAGCGACAAGAATCTGCGCTGCTAAGTGATTGGTGGCCAAGGGCGGAATCGAACCACCGACACAAGGATTTTCAGTCCTCTGCTCTACCAACTGAGCTACTTGGCCGTCCTGAAAACAGGTACTTGCAGACCCCTGAACTGCACATAAACCCCGCACAAAGCGGCCCGTGTGCAATCCAGGAAATGAGAATTTTACCAGAAGCAGCGCCTGGCACACTGCGACGGCACGGTGGACGACGGAAGACGAGAATCGAGACGCACTCGTACCATGCTTCCCTGAAGCATTGCCCCCTTGCCCGGATGTCCGCTTGCGTCTACAAGCGCTCGCGCACCATGCGACGGCTCTCGATACGAGGCCGGACATCCCGCGGATCACCGAAGTAGATGCAATGCGCCAGGCACACGTTGTCCGCGCAGGCCGGCAGCAGCCCGTTATCGACCCGGTGGTAACAAAGATTGCACTTTTGCGTGACCGACTCGTTTTCGTTGATGACGATCGCGTCGTAAGGGCAGGATAGAGGACACAGATTGCAGCCAACGCATTCGTTCGTGTCCATCACAACGATCCCGTCGCCGCGGACCGCAATTGCATCGGTCGGACAGACATCCACGCACGGGATTCCTTCACACTCGGAATGCCGGCAGGCATTGACATTGAACGAGAAGAACGGTTTGCCGTTCTTCTCGCGCACCGCCTCCTCCGTGACGCGGATAAACTTGATTCCCGGGTCGGCGTTATTCTCCTGCTTGCACGCAACTTCGCAGGCAAGGCATCCCCAGCAGGCTTCGTGATCGACGATGAGAGCCAGTTGTTTCATGCCCCATCCCCGGTGCCGCTCCCGATCCGTCGGTCGCTTTGATCCGGATCGAGATGGATTCTGCAAAGGAGGGTGCGCACGCTGTTTGCTCCCATCGCAGGATCGCAGGATTCGTAGGAATCCTCGGTCAGGACGTTGATGTTCGATTCATTCCAGCCCTGCCCCTTCACGTTCTTGTCCGGATACCACCAGGCATGCTGCGCTCCGACGACCTGCGGCCGGATGCCGCCGAAGAGCTTGGCGCGTTGCCTGACCTTGCCGCGCGGCGATTCAATGACCACCCACTGTCCGTCGTTGATGCCGAGTTTCTTGGCGGTATCGGGATGGATTTCCAGGAAGGGGTCGGGCTGAAGTTCACGTATCCAGGGAAGCTGTCGATTCTCTGTATGAAAGTAGCCCGGCGACCGCGCTCCGGTGATCAGAATGTAAGGGTACTCCCGGTACAGTTCCGGCGTACTGACGGGGCTTTCCACCGGTTCCTTGTAGTTCGGAAGCGGGTCGTAACCCCACTTCTCGAGCAGCGTTGAATACAGTTCGAACTTGCCCGTCGGCGTCGAGAAGCCGCGCGTCTTGTACTTCTCGTAGGCAAGCTCGCCGCGGACGTACTTCATTTTCTTGAAGTCCTGCCAGGTGATGCCCATCGGCTCCAGGATGTAGTCCAGACCCTGTTCGAAGTCATCCCACCAGTGCTCCCCCTGGCCGATGCGATGTGCCAGGTCGTTGAGCATCTCGTGATCCGACCGGCACTCGCCGATCTGCACCACTTTTCGGCGCGGCAGGATGTAGCCGTGGCGCTTCCAGAAGTCGCCGATGTAATCCATCTCCAGCCAAGTTGCCGCCGGCAGGACGATGTCCGCCAGTTCCGCTGTCGGGGTGATGAAGAAATCGGCCACTGCCATGAACTCCACCTTCTCCAACGCCTTGTACACATCACGGGCGTTGGCGCGGGTCATGATCGGATTGGAGCTGATGAAGAAAAGCATTTTCACCGGGTAAGGCTCTCCGGTGATAACCGCGTCCCAGACGCACTTGGGATTCTGAATGGCGAAGTTGCCGGCCAACCGGAAGCGATCCCCGCCCAGCCGCTTTGCGATCTGTTCCTTCGACAGCATGTCGTGGGCGCCGAACTTGCCCACGTTACGGATCTTCGGCGTCTTGAACAGGACCTGCCCGCCCCGCCTGTCGATGTTGCCTGTGATGCCCATCAGCGCCATCAGCAGGCGGTTGTTGTCGGCGCAGTTGATCTGCTGTTCGATGGCGACTCCCCACTGGATGCCGGCGGGCCTGGTCGTCGCGAAGAGGTGGGCCGCCTCACGGATCTTCTCCTCGGGCACCCAAGTGATTTGCGCCACTTTGTCCACGGGATACTCGCGCACGCGCGCCACGAACGGCTCCCAGCCGTGAACGTGGTTTTCCACGAACGCCTTGTCGTAGAGTTCGCCGTCGATGATGTGGTTGAGCATGCCCAGGGCGAGCGCCGCATCGGTGCCCGGGCGCAACTGCAGCCAGATGTCCGCGCGGGCCGCGAGGCGCGTCAGCCTGGGATCGACGACGATGAGCTTAGCGCCGAAGTCAAGGCAGACGGACAGGTCCTCGCCCTTGTATTCGTCCGAGTTGGCGATGACCAGATTGTTACCCCAGACCATGACGCAATTCGGCTTGTTCTCGTAATCGACGATCGGGTTGGAACCGCAGGTAATGATGCCCGTCGCGATTCGCGGCCCGTAGCACAGATGCCCGGCCGTCAGCACGTTGGGCGTTCCGAAGAGGTTGGCGAGCCGGTATATCGCCGCCTCATTCTCCCTGCCTGTGCCGTATCCAAGGACTACCGATTCGGCGCCGAACTGATCCTTGTAGCCGAGCATCTTTTCCGCAATGGCGTCCAACGCCTCGTCCCAGGAGATCGGTTGCCATTTGCCGCTGCCCTTGGCGCCGATCCGGCGCACCGGGTGGAGCAATCGATCCGGGTGATAGGCAAGCTGCGCCGAGGCGAGGCCTTTGCTGCATAGCGTGCCATGGCCGACGGGGCTCTGCGGATCCCCGGCGATCTTCTCGACCTTGCCGTTCTTCGTATAGACCAGGACACCACAGCCCCCGTGGCACATTCGGCAATGGCTGCGGGTTACGGAATCAAAGCCGTAAGTTTCCATCTCCTTGTCGACGTTTGAATAGACGAACTCGACCATATGCGCTCCTATTCAAATTCGTCGACGCAACACCACCGGTACCGTCGAGATCTGCAAGTGCAATAAACGCGCGATTGAACGTAGTGCTTTCGCGGAGTCTCGCCAATTATATGCGTTGTTCCGGCGTCCTCCAGATCCCTCTGCGGCAGCTGCACCAACAGATATCGTGCCTGCCGGCAGACCTGCGCCAGACGCTGCGCATCGCGCATCAATGAGGCTCCGGCGACACCGACATTTCAGGATTCAGTAACTCCTGGGTTCAGGACCGAGCCCAGGTCGATCGGCATACTTCTTTGCCATCGCAACAACCGCGGGATGGTCCAGGGCCGTAAGGTAGCCTTGATCATGCACCAGCGTATCGCCCACGCGAAACGTGGCGGTACGAATGTCGCCCGTACAATGCACCCAGTAGGGATAGGTCTTGGTCGGTGGCGGGCCGCCCACGTGCACGTGGATGTTCGAAGTGTGCGAATGCTCGATCATCCTACGATAAAGCACATTCGGACATTGGGCCGCGCCGACGTGGGCCTGCGGATGCACGCCGAAATGCAGGGCGCTGAAATCGTAGACTCTGTCGCCCACTCGATCAACCATCGACGCCAGGAACCGTCGCAGTGCATCGGCCTCGTCTCCGCCTTCAATTTTCCTGATCCGGCCGCTGTCGATCTCCAGGCGGATCGGCTTGCCGAAATACGGTGAAATGCCGATGTGGCGCGACCACCAGCTGAGCATGCGGTCAAAAATGAACGTACCGGAAGTCTTCGAGAGTCTTATGGGTGGAATCACCCATTCGGGCCATGGCCGATAACCTCCGCCCTCCTCGCGCCGTACCGTGTACGTGCAAAACCATGGATGGTTCGGATGCAAAGCCGGCTCGATCATGCCTTCCAGGTGCGTTCCATTGTCGTCGGTCAACTGCCAGGGCAGCCCCTCCTTGAACGGAACGGCGGCCTGGTAGCGTATCTCGCTGACGAGTTCATGCGGCGTCTGCGCCCAGGCTGTGCAGAGCAGCGGCGCGGTGGTGGCAAAATTGCGCACCATGAGCCTCTTGCTTTCCCACAGGTACTGCTTGAGTTCCACCATCTCTTCGAACGCGAGATCGAACGAGTGGTTGATCAGGACATCGCAGGCTCCCAGCGCCGCCTTCACGACAGGCGGCAGCCGCCAGGCATGGGGCGTGGCTTTTTCGTCAATCCACAGGACCGACGCGTTGGCACCACGTTGTTTTACGGCGGCCTGAATCCACGCAATAGCCGTTTGATCGACGAGGTTGTCTCCCCCGTAGAGCCCGTCGATGTGCGCAAGCAATACGACTTCCTGGCCTGGCTGAATCTTGGCGCACTGATCGAGCAAGTCGGCCACTGCGATCGCGGCGCCTTTCGGAATTGCCTGCATGTCGGTCATGGAGTTTCGCACTTGGAGGGGAATCTTGGCAGCGGCAAGGGTGCGCGTCCACTTTTTTTTCTCCGGCGAAGAATTCGGTAAATGCAATAGAATCTCAGGCAGCTTCCCTGTTTGCCCCTGGCGATGGGAAACATTCGGGAATCCGAGAACAACGAACATTGACACGCTGGAACGCCATGACGATCACCCGGTCCGCCGCCTGGCGCGCAATCCAGACTCACCGCGAGTCGCTTGCGGGTACGCACTTACGCGAACTGTTCGCGGATGATCCGGAGCGAGCGAGAGATTTCTCGCTCGCCTTCGAGGGCATCCTGTTCGATTTCTCGAAGCAGCGCCTCCACCGGAGGACGCTTCCGTTGCTTGTCGCGCTTGCGCAAGAAGCCGGTGTTTCCAGGTCGATCGCGCGGATGTTTGCCGGCGAGCGGATCAACGCGAGCGAGGACCGGGCGGTCCTGCACGTGGCGCTGCGTCGCTCCGATGGCCCTTTCCCCCGCGCCGATTTCGACGTCATGCCCGAGGTGCTCGAAACGCGTGCCCGCATGGCCGGGTTGGCCGAGCGCCTGCGGTCCGGGAACCGCTCCGGCCATACCGGATTGGCGATCCGCGATGTCGTCAATATCGGCATCGGCGGGTCGGACCTCGGTCCCAAGATGCTGACCCGGGCGCTGCGCTCGATCGCCCATCCGACGCTAGGGGTGCATTACGTCTCCAACCTCGACGGCGCTCAGTTGGCCCCTCTGCTGCAGATGCTCGATCCTCGCACGACGCTGTTCATCGTCGCCAGCAAGACCTTCACGACGCAGGAAACGATGCTGAATGCGCGCACGGCGCGCAACTGGCTGGTTTCGAATCTCGGCACGCCCGACGCCGTGGGCAGCCACTTTGTGGCGGTCACCTCCAAGCCCGAGCGCGCGCTCGAGTATGGCATCGCACCCGAGGCCGTTTTTCCGCTCTGGGACTGGGTCGGCGGGCGCTTTTCAGTCTGGTCGGCGGTCGGACTGGCCCTGATGATCGCGATCGGCCCCCGCGCCTTCGAAGAGCTTCTCGCGGGGGCCGCCCGAATGGATGTGCACTTCCGGACTGCGTCCTTCGAGCGCAATCTGCCGGTGGTGATGGCGCTGGTCGGTATCTGGAACACCAATTTTCTCGGCGCGACGACGAATGCCGTGCTGCCCTACAACGAGTCGCTGCAATATCTCCCGGCCTTCCTGCAACAACTCGAGATGGAGAGCAACGGCAAGGCCGTGGGCGTCGACGGAGAGCCGCTCGCCTGTGCGTCGTGCCCGATCGTCTGGGGTGTGCTCGGCAACAACGGGCAGCATGCCTTCTTCCAGTTGCTGCACCAGGGCGGCCGCCTTGTGCCCTGCGACTTCATCGCTGCTGTGCGCTCGGACTATCCGCTCCCCGGACATCAGGACCCGCTGCTCGCCAACTGTTTCGCGCAAAGCGCGGCACTGGCCTTCGGCAGAACCGCGGACGAGGCGCGTGCAGACTTGATGACCGAGCGCACGGCCGATCCCGGAAAGTCCGAGTCACTTCTACCGCACAAAATGTTCCCGGGCAACCAGCCCTCGACGACGTTGCTGCTCCCGCGGCTGGACCCCGCGACGCTGGGCGCGCTCATCGCGCTCTACGAACACAAGGTCTTCGTTCAAGGGGTGATCTGGGGCATCAATTCGTTCGACCAGTGGGGTGTCGAACTCGGCAAAGCGGTCGCTCACCGCGTTCTCGCTGCCCTGCAAGACCCCGGCGCGGCCCAGTCCCTCGACACCTCCCTCGACGCCTCGACGCGCAACCTGATCGACTTCAGTCGCAAGAACCGCGCATGACGGTTCTTTGAGTCCGATACGAAATGAGGGAACCAGGGCGGGAAAGAAAGAGTTCTGCTCCTTTCCTGGCCACTCATACGCTCCTGATTGAGGGGCTGCTTGCGTCATTCCGAGACAGACTCTTTCTCTCATCGCCACGCAAGCGCCGCGGCGACGTCCGTTCTACGCCTGCGACTTGCGTTCGATCAGCGATCCGCAATCGATTGCGCCGGAGCCGCACAACTCCGGCAGCAGCCAGAAGACCAGCAAGAGCCACGCCCACAGCAGCAGCAGGAATGCGACGTAGGGAATGTGCCGGTCGGCGACGTAAGTGGGCGTCACAAACCGCGTGAACTTCATAATCGGGCTGGCGAGCACCCTGAATAACCGGTAAAGGCGATTCTGCTCTCGAGCCGGCCCCCCAATCGTGTAGAGCACGCCCTGCCCGAACACGAAAAAGCCGGCGAGTTCGAGCAGTGCCTTGACGACGATGAGGATCAGCGCTTCTGTCTGCATGGCGGGCACTTCACTCCACCGACTCTAGCACGAGCGCCCGGGGCGGAACCGCGGTGAGAATTCTGCGAAGCGCAAATTAGAAAGGCGGCCCATGTTGCCCATGGGCCGCCTTCGTCGTGCTGCCTGCGAAGCTTACTGTATGGTCACGCGCTTCGCGCTCGCTGCAGTCTTCTTCGGCAGAACGAGTTCGAGGACGCCGTCGGTGTACTTCGCGCTCGCCTTGGCCTGATCGACTTCCTGGCCAAGCCGGAAGCTGCGCGAAATCTTGCCAAAGTAGCGCTCGCTGTGAATCACGCGCTCGCCTTCCTTGACGTCCTTCTCGGCGCGGGCTTCCGCGGAGATCGAAACCACGTCGCCTTCGATGTCGACCTGGATGTTGTCTTTCTTCACGCCGGGAATCTCAGCCAGCACCTTGTACTCGCCGTCTTTCTCGGTCACGTCGATCTTGATCCGCCGCACGGTCTCGCCCACGTCAGCCGTGGCGACCGGGCGTACCAAAAAGCCCTTCATCAGATCATCAAAAACGTCCCCGAAGGGATCATAACGCGTGATGTTCACCATTTGCACTCTCCATGTTCTGTCCGGGCGGGGCGCCCGCGCATTACTTAAATGGGGAGGATCGCCGAAGTTTCAAGTGGGGTTGCGCGGCTCCGCGGACGCGTCCAGAATCGGGGGACGAGACACGCAAACGATGCCCGATCCAGACCAAAGCAGCCCTATTGAAACTGCGGCGAGCTGCCCCGACTTAAGAAAGTTAGGCTGCGCGCGCTGCGGCGCAGAATTCCAATGCGGGATGAATGCCAAGGGCCGACCCTGCTGGTGTGGGGCCTATCCACACGTGATGCCGGTGCCGCAGAAAGATGCCGGCTGCTACTGCCCTGCGTGCCTTGGCGAGCTGACGGCCGGCACTGTTACCGGCGCCGCCTTGTCATAGCGTCTAATGGGCGCCCTTGTGCTCAGGCGTTGAAGCTGCCGTGGCATCGCGCACCTCGGCCTTGACCTCGATGGTCGAGACCGTCTTGTCCCTGTTTTCGATCTTCAGCCTGAGCGGCACGCTGTCGCCCTTTTTCAACGGCTTCCTGAGATCGATGAGCATCATGTGATAGCCGCCGGGCTTGAGTTCCACGGTCTTGCCCGCCGGAAGATCGAGTCTGGGCACGCCGCGCATTCTCATGACGTTCTTGTCCATGCTCATCTCGTGGACCTCGACCGCGCCCGCAGCCGTGCTCTCTGCGCCAACCAGGCTCGCGCCCCGCGCGCTGGAAATCTCCATGTAGGCGCCGGTCGTCTTCTGCGCGGCCACGGTGCCACGCACCCAGGCCGATTTCACTTCCACCTGCGCCCACGCGGGCGCGCTTGCGGCGGCGGCAGCCGCGGTCGCGGAAACCGCAATCAGAATCATTCGAAGCCCATTCATGCTTGCACTCCCTTTCGCCGCGACGATCATCGACGACCGCAGAGCGGACGACGGCTCTTATAGTACGTAGCGCGCCAGATCCTCGCTTGCGGCGAGGTCCTTGAGCTTCGCATCGACGTAGGCGGCGTCGATGATGAGCGACTCCTTGCCGCGCTTGCCTGCGTCGAACGAGATTTCCTCGAGCAGCTTTTCCATCACTGTGTAGAGTCGCCGCGCGCCGATGTTCTCGGTCTTATCGTTGACTGCGTGCGCGATCTCGGCCATGCGGCGGACGCCCTCGGGCCGGAATGTGAGCTCGACCTGTTCGGTGGCGAGCAGCGCCTGATACTGGCGCGTGAGGCAGGCGTCGGTGCCGGTGAGTATGCGCTCGAAATCCGCAACCGAGAGCGAGTCGAGTTCGACGCGGATCGGAAGGCGCCCTTGCAGCTCGGGGATCAGGTCCGAGGGCTTCGCGAGATGAAATGCCCCGCTCGCGATGAACAGAATATGGTCGGTTTTCACCATCCCGTACTTGGTCGACACCGTCGTGCCCTCGACAAGCGGCAGCAGATCGCGCTGCACGCCCTGGCGCGATACGTCGGCCCCCGCGACTTCGCTGCGGGAGACGATCTTGTCGATCTCGTCGATGAACACGATGCCGTTCTGCTCGGCGTTCGCGAGCGCCTTGCCGCGCAGGTCCTCATCGTTCACCAGACGCAGCGCTTCCTCCTCGGTGAGCATCTTCATGGCTTCCCGGATCTTGAGCTTCCTCGGCTTCTTGCGCGCGGCCCCGAGGTTCTGGAACATGCCCTGGATCTGCTGCGTCAGCTCCTCCATCCCGGGCGGCGCGAAGATCTCCATCTGCGCCTGGGGAGTGGCGACCTCGATCTCGATCTCCTTGTCGTCAAGTTCGCCTTCGCGCAGCTTCTTCCTGAATTTCTGGCGCGCGGAGGAGTCCTCCGGTGCCTGTGCGCCGGCCGTGAACCCCACTTCGCGCGCCGGCGGCAGCAAGGCATCGAGCACGCGCTCCTCGGCCGCATCCGAGGCGCGCGGTTTCACTTTGCGCATTGCCGCTTCGCGCGTGTCCTTGACGCTGATTTCGACCAGGTCCCGAACGATGGTGTCGACATCGCGCCCGACATAGCCGACCTCGGTGAACTTGGTGGCCTCCACTTTTATGAAAGGCGCATTGGCCAGGCGCGCCAGCCGGCGCGCGATCTCGGTCTTGCCCACGCCGGTCGGCCCGATCATGAGGATGTTCTTCGGCGTGATTTCCTGGCGCAGAGGTTCGGCCACCTGCTGGCGCCGCCAGCGGTTCCGAAGCGCAATCGCCACAGCGCGCTTGGCGCGGTCCTGGCCGACGATATTCTTGTCCAGCTCGTGGACGATTTCCTGAGGGGTCATCTGTGACATGATTCGACTACCTCTTTGGCTGCGACGGCCGCCGAACCCTCGGCGCCCTGCCCGGCTGATTCATTCCAGCACTTCAACGACGAGGTTCTGGTTAGTGTAGATGCACAGGTCCGCGGCAATGCACAGCGACTTGCGCACGATCGTCTCCGGGTCGAGCGTAGTGTTCTCCAGCAGCGCGCGCGCCGCGGCCTGCGCGTAGGGACCGCCCGAGCCAATGGCGATCAGCCCGAGCTCGGGCTCGAGCACATCGCCCATGCCGGTGATCACGAGCGAACTTTCGTGGTCGGCGACGGCCAGCATCGCCTCCAGCCGGCGCAGGATCCTGTCCGTGCGCCAGTCCTTGGCGAGTTCGACCGCCGAGCGCAGCAGGTTTCCCTGGTGCTTTTCCAGCTTCGCCTCGAAGCGCTCGAATAACGTGAAGGCATCGGCCGTGCCGCCGGCAAAACCGGCGAGGATCTTGTCGTGATAGAGGCGGCGCACCTTGCGCGCGCTCGCCTTGATGACGATGTTGCCCAGAGTGACCTGCCCGTCACCGCCCAGGGCGACCTTGCCGTCGCGGCGGGCGGAGATGATGGTGGTGCCGTGGAATTGTTCCATCGCAGTCCATGAAAAACGCGGCGCGCGGGTACGCCTCGGGATTTGATGCATATGGTGCCTCAGCCCGGAAAATCAAGGCGGTGGCCCAGGCTCCCGTTCCGGGTCGCC
>Ga0315281_10007208_pt1 | contig 15698 bp, 13 predicted proteins | sample YL17G07_0_MG_FD_204540 | JGI IMG/M metagenome (GOLD analysis project Ga0315281, IMG submission 204540) | Sediment microbial communities from Yellowstone Lake, YNP, Wyoming, USA - YL17G07_0 | ecosystem: Environmental > Aquatic > Freshwater > Lake > Sediment | place: USA: Wyoming | collected...
GGCAGAAGGAACGCCTGATCTCGGCTGTACGGCTTGTATCCGTTGCTCATGCTCGCGCTCCTCAACTCATGGACGCACGCATTCTATCATACGTGTCAAGCGGCAATTCTTGGACAGGCTCCTAGTTCGCTGAGGCCTCCGGTCTGATTGGAAGCTTGAAGCTAAGATCGCGAAAGAAGGCAATTGACCTTGCGGCGCGCCTTGCCGTTCATCCTGATCATCGCCATCGCGATCGTCGCGCGGGTCGCCGTGTTCCGCGGGTTCGCCGCCAGCGACGACGCGGACTATGCGCGCGTCGCGTGGGATGTCGCGCAGGGACATTCGCCGCTGGGCGACGCGGGCGTGCCGCCGCAATATTCCGGCCGGCTCGGGATCGCCGTGCCGGTCGGCCTGCTCTTTCGGGTTTTCGGCGTGCACGAATGGACGCTCTTGATCTTTCCCGTCGTCATGTCCGCAGCGATGCTGGCGCTGGCGTACGCGTTGGGGCGCGCGTTCTTCTCGCACGAGGCGGGACTCATCACCCTGGCGATCTTCGCGGTGATGCCGATTGATTGCCGGTTCGCCACGTGGCTGCTGAGCGACGTCCCGTCTGCGGCCTGGGCCGGCGGCGGGATCCTTGCGGTGATCCTGGGCAAGCGGGCGGCGAAGAATTCCGCGAAAGCGTTCGCCGGGCTGATGGCGGCGCTCTGCTTCGGGCTCTCGTGGCTGACGCGCACGCAGGTGGCGCAGCTTGCGCCGTTTGTCCTCGGCGCGCTGGTCATCTGGTCCTGGCGCGACCGGAAAAACCTCTGGCTCGCCGGGCCTGCCGCGGCCGGCGTCCTCGCGATCTACCTGGCCGAAGGGATGTGGTATCTCTCGGCGACGGGCGATTTCCTTTATCCGCTCCACGCGGCCGAGAAAATCTACGCGATGCACAGCCAATGGTATTTCACCGAGGGCGGCATTTACGGTTGGGCGCCGGGCCATTACGCGCTCGGGCTCGCGCGGCGGCTGCTGTGGAAAGGGCCGGCGGGGCTCCTGCTGAACGCCGACTTCGCGCTCGTCCCGCTGGCGGCGCTGGCGGCGGCCGCGCACGCCTTGTACTGGCGGCGGAGCGAGTTCCTCTTTCCGGCGGCGCTGTTCCTCTGGTCGGCGCTGGTGTTCAACTTCGGCTCGGCGAGCCTGAAGCACTACGAGCCGCTGCCGTGGATGAACTCGTACATGGTCCCCTGCCTGCTGCCGGCGGCGGCGCTGACGGGCGGCTGGCTTGCGTGGCTGCTCTCGTCGCGCGAGGAGAACGCGAGGGTACGGCGCGAGCGGCGATTCTGGGCGGCGCTGGTCTGCGCGGGCCTCGCGCTGGCGGCCGCTTTCGGGCTGTATCAGCACGCGCGGCAGGGCATCGGCTGTCCGGCCACGCGACAGGCGGCGAAGCGCCTGTCGCCGGATTCGGACCGGCCGCTGTATTCGGACGCGATGACGCTGCGCGGCTTGGAATTCTTCTGGGGTTACCGCGCGACGCGCCCGATGCTGGACTTCGGCCACATGAACTGGGAGGAGGTTCCCGCCGGCGCCGAAGTGCTGGTCAACCCGACCGAGATGCGGCGCATGCGCGACCAGGTCGGCTACGAGCCGCCGCAGTGGGCGGAAAACCCGCCGCCGCGGTGGAAAGTCGAGGAGCAATGGGACGGCGCGGCGCTCTACACCGTGCGGCGATGATCGAACACATTTTCTACGATTGCGGCACGAAAATCAGGCAGCCGTGCTTCTCCGCGAGGAAGCGGTAATCGGCCAACAGGCGCTCGGCGAAGCCGGGGCCGAAATTCATCTCGCGCAGCCACGCGCGGCCGGCCTCTGTGCGCGGGTCTGTGCGGAGGACCACGGCGCGGAAGCGGCGCATCCGTAACGCTTGCCAGAGATGCTCTGCGTAGTCCGGGCGCTTCAGCGCGATGACCCGGAAGCTGTAACAGTCCATCAGGTAAGGCCGTTCGCCCGTCATGGCCGGCAGGATGTTGATCTCCGCAAGCAGCGGACGCTGCGGCGGGCCGGTCAAAGCGGCGACCTCCGTCAGTTCCGCGCGGGCGGGCCGGAGGTCGTCCCCTCGAAGGACGAACAGGGCGTTCACCATGCTCAGCACGGCCGCCAGGGCCAGCGTCACGACATATCCGGCGCGGATCGGATCGAGGCCCGTCTTGATGAGCGCTCCATGCAGCACGAAATGCAGGGGAAAGTAGCGGGCGCCGCCCAGCCCGATGTCGCTGACCAGCGGCCGATAGAACGAGCCGTCGGCGAAATCCGTGGCGAGCGTCAGCCAGACGCCGCTGGGCAGGTCCAGGCGGGAGTCTCTGGGCAGGACGACGGCAAGCCGCCACAGCGTGCCGGCGGCAACCAGCGCGGCGGCGAGCAGCACTAGCATTCGCGCTCCGCCGGACGACCCCGCACAGGCGCTCGGCTCGCCGGCTGAAGCCGTCATAAGATCCCCGCTTTTCGTCAGGAAAAGCGAACGTTGCAGCCGACCAACCGGCGGGCCGCTGCGACGGACGCAGCATAGCTTCGGAGGGGTTGGGAATCAAGCGGCCGGGCCGCACGGAGGCGCGCCCGGGCGCGGGAATCGCTGCGAGAAACGAGGGTGGCGCGGCGTTGATCACCGCCGCTGATATGTCCCCATCAACTGCCCCTCGGCGAGGACGTGGCCCTTCAACGCGTCGAGGAGCTTGCTCTTCGTTGCGCCGGGTTTCAGGTCCGGCTGGATGTCGAGCGCGTACAGCTTGAAGAAGTAGCGATGGGCTTTGCCCGCCGGCGGCATCGGGCCGCCATAGCCGGTCTGCCGAAAATCGTTCATGCCCTGTTTCGATCCGTCCTTGAGCCCCGCCTTCTGCGGCGCCGCTTCGGGCAGCCCCGCGGCGTCCGGCGGGATGTTCCAGATCACCCAATGGACCCAGGTTCCCGCCGGCGCGTCCGGGTCGTCGCAAATGAGCGCCAGGCTTTTCGCGCCGGCCGGGACGCCGGTCCACTGAAGCGCCGGCGACACGTCGTCGCCCTGGCCGGTGTATTTCGCCGGGATCGGTTTTCCTTCCTCGAACGCCGCGCTCGTCAGCTTGATCGCCACGATTTTCCCCTTGGGTTCAGACGCATTGCCTGAATCGGCCGCGCGCGAACACGCGGCCATCGGAAGCGCAACGACAACAATTCCGCAGAGCGCCGCGCGCAGGCTGTTCATGCCCTTCGGCCCTCTCCGAGAACCTGCTCCCACCCTCGTTTCCTCCGGCAAGCGTACCCCTCGGAACGGGCCTTGTCAACCCCGCGCGTGAGGGGTGAGTAATGCCTCAGTTACAGGAGGTGTGGCACAGCCGCCCCCGGCTGTGCGGAACGGCTTGCCAGCGTTATCACAGGCGAGGGCGCCTGTGCCACACACGACATCTTGAAAATGAGCCTCCTGTAACTGAGGCATTACAGGGGTGAAATGCGGATTCTTTCGTGCTAAACTAGGCGCATCGGCGGGCCGGCCCGCGATTTCACTCGAGGACGATGACGAACCTCACTCACTTGGAGGTGGTCGCGCATGAACCCACTTGCCGCGGAACTGAACGACGCGATTCGGAAAGAGAATCCGCATGTGTTCGAGATGCTCTCTTCGCTCGGGCGGGAGATGTTCTTCCCGAAAGGCATTCTCTCGCAAAGCGCCGAGGCCAAAGTCAAGGCGAAGAAATTCAACGCCACGCTCGGCGTCGCCACCGAGGGCGGACACCTGATGTTCCTGCCCTCGCTGGTGAAGCAACTCGGCCCGCTCTCGCCGGACGAGGCGCTCAACTACGCGCCGCCGGCGGGCATTGCGGAACTGCGCGCGGCCTGGAAAGAGAAGAACCTCCACGACAATCCCTCGCTCGCCGATCCGGCGCGGCCGATGAGCCTGCCGATCGTGACCAACGGCCTCACGCACGGGCTGAGCATCATGGCCGACCTCTTCTGCGAGCCGGGCGACACGCTGCTGCTGCCGGACCAGCTCTGGGGAAATTACCGGCTCACGTTCGCCGTCCGGCGCGGCGCGAAGATCGCCAGCTACCCGTTCTACGGAGAGAGCGGCGGCTTCAACGTCGAGGGCTTCCGCGCGGCGCTCCTCCAGGCGCACAAGGCGCGCCGGAAGGTGATCGTGATCCTCAACTTCCCGAACAACCCGACCGGCTACTCCGTGACGAAGGAGGAAGCGCAGAGCATCGCCCGGGCGCTGCGCGAAGCGGCCGCCGCCGGGCTGAATGTCGTCGCGATCGTGGACGACGCGTACTTCGGCCTCTTCTACGAGCCGGACGCCCTGCGGGAATCGCTCTTCACACTGCTGGCCGGCGGCCCGGAACGGCTGCTGGCGGTCAAGTGCGACGCGGCGACCAAGGAGGTCTTCGTCTGGGGATTGCGCGTCGGGTTTCTCTCGTTCAGCGCCGGGCGCGCGGCGGCGGACAGCCCGCTCTACGCCGCGATCGAGAAGAAAGTCTGCGGCCAGATCCGCGGCGTCATGAGCAACTGCTCGATGCTCTCCCAGCGCGCCACGCTCAACGCGCTGCTCTCGCCGACGTTCTACGCCGAGCGCCAGGCGCGGCAGGAGACGCTGCGCGCGCGCGCCGAGGAAGTCCAGCGCGTGCTCGCCGATAAGCGCTTCGAGGCGGCCTGGGAGCCGCACCGCTTCAACAGCGGCTATTTCATGTGCCTGAAACTCAAGCGGGTCGCGGCCGAGGACCTGCGGCGCCACCTGCTCGACCGGCACGGCGTCGGCACGATCGCCACGGCCGAGCGCGACCTGCGCATCGCGTTCAGTTGCGTCGAAAAAGAGCAGATCGCGGAGCTGTTTGATACAATATACCGGGCGGCGGAGGAAGTGCGAACGATGAAGGAGGAATGATGAAGTTTGTCCTTCATCCTTCATCACTCATATTTCTCACTTCAAGAAAAGGGAGCGTTGAATCATGGCCAGGCAGAAATACGTCCTCGCGGTCGTCGGAAGCCCGCGTAAGCACGGCAACTGCGACATCCTTTGCGACCGCGTCCTGGCCGGCGCGCGGAGCGCCGGGGCGCGCGTCGAGAAATTCTACCTCTACTCGATGGACATCAAGCCGTGCCGCGCGTGCGAGACCTGCCGCGCCGACGGGACCGGCGTATGCGTCCAGGACGACGACATGCGCGCGATGTACCCGCGGCTGAAGCAGTGCGACGGGCTCGTCATCGCCAGCCCGATCTACTGGATGATGGTCTCCGGCCCGACCAAGGTCTTCCTCGACCGGTGGTATCCGCTGAGCCTGGAGGATCGGAATTTTCTGAAGGCGAAGCGCGCCGTCTGCTGCCTGACCTACGGCGCGGACGACGTGCTCCTCTCCGGCGCCGACACCGCCGCGCGGGCGCTCAACGACATCTTCACGTACCTGAAGGTGCCGGTGAACTTCGTCCACGCCAGCGCCTGGCGCAAAGGCGACATCAAGTCCAACCCCGCCGCGCTCAAGCGCGCGTACGAGGCGGGGAAGCAGTTGGTGAAGTAGTCCGCGAGGAAGAAATGGAAAAAGCTATCGTCGTTCGCCTCCACTCCAGTTTCGAGGAAATGGTCCGCAGGCATCCGGAGAGCGGAACGGAATTCTGGTGCGCGCGCGACCTTCAAATGCTCCTCGGATACGCAAACTGGCGGAACTTTGCCAACGTCATTGATAAAGCCATAACCGCCTGTCAAACTGCCGGTTACGACCCGAAGGACCATTTTGCTGATATCAGCAAAATGGTTGATGTGGGTTCGGGCGCCACGAGGGAAATCCAGGATATCGCGCTCACGCGATACGCGTGCTATCTCATCGCCCAGAATGGCGATCCGTCGAAAGAAGAAATCGCCTTCGCCCAGACTTATTTTGCCGTCCAAACGCGCAAGCAGGAGATCATCGAGAAGCGACTGGCGGAAGCGGAGCGGGTGAGCGCACGGCAGAAGCTGACTCATTCGGAAAAGGAGCTCTCCGGCATTATCTTCGACCGCCTGCGCGAAAACGAAAGCTTCGGACGGATCCGCAGCAAGGGCGACATGGCGCTCTTCGGCGGCTGCACGACGCAAGATATGAAGAAGAAGCTCGCCGTGCCGGAGAGTCGCCCTCTTGCCGATTTTCTGCCGACGATCACCATCAAAGCCAAGGACTTCGCCAACGAAATCGCGAATTTCAACATCAAACAGAACGGACTTCAAGCGGAGTTGCCGATCACCGACGAGCACGTCAAGAACAACGCGGAAGTCCGTCGGCTTCTGGTGGACCGCGGGATCGTGCCTGAGATGCTTCCGCCTGCGGAAGACGTGAAGAAAGTCGCGCGCAGGCTGGCATCCGAACAGAAGAAGTTGCCGGGGCAGGTTGAGCGGCTTGAAGGCGGGCCAAATTCCGAGAGCTGACGGGATTCCGCTTGCGGTGATCTCGGCCTTCAGGGGAAGAAAGCTTTCAGGGCACTGAACATGGCCATCGAACGAATCCGCAAACGCGACGGGCGGGTGGAGGCGTTTGAGGCGGGGAAGATCGCGCGCGCGATCCTCGGGGCGATGCGCGAGCTCGGGCGCGAGGACGCCGCCGCCGCGGCGCGCTATGCCGAGCGCGTCGAGAAACTCCTCGAGTCCGGCCGCCGCGCGCAGGTCCCGACGGTCGAGCAGGTGCAGGACCTCGTCGAGCGCGTGCTCGCCGAGGAGAAGGCGCCCGATCTCGCTAAGGCGTACATCCTTTACAGGTTCCGACACGCCGGGCTGCGCGAGGCGAAGTCGCGGCTCGGCGTGCGCGACGATCTGAAGCTCTCGCTGAACGCCATCCGCGTCCTCGAGAAGCGCTACCTGCGCAAGGACGCGAACGGGAACATCGCCGAGACGCCCTCGCAGATGTTCCGCCGCGTCGCTGCGGCCGTCGCCGCCGTGGACGCGGGCTACGAGGGCGCCGCCGAAGAGCGCGCGGACGCGGAGCGCTTCTACGCGCTGATGTCCGCGCTCGAGTTCCTGCCGAATTCGCCGACGCTGATGAACGCCGGCACCGACCTCGGCCAGCTCTCCGCCTGCTTCGTGCTGCCGGTCGAGGACTCGATGGACGGCATCTTCTCGGCGCTGCGCAACATGGCGTTCATCCACCAGTCCGGCGGCGGCACCGGGTTCAGCTTTTCGCGGCTGCGGCCGAGCGGGGACGTGGTGCGCTCGACCGGCGGAGTCGCCTCCGGGCCGATCTCGTTCATCGAGGTCTTCGACAAGGCGACCGACGTCATCAAGCAGGGCGGCCGCCGGCGCGGCGCGAACATGGCCATCCTCAGCGTGGACCACGCCGACGCGATGGACTTCATCCTCTGCAAGACGCGGCCGAAATTCCTCGAGAACTTCAACATCTCCGTCAGCGTCACCGACGCGTTCATGCAGGCGGTCGAATCGGGCGGCGAGCACGCCTTCATCAACCCGCGCACCGGCGAGGCGACCGACCGCCGCCCCGCGCGCGAGGTCTTCGACCTGATCTGCTCAGCGGCCTGGCAGTGCGGCGATCCGGGGCTGGTCTTCATTGACGAGGTGAACCGCCGCAACCCGCTCGCCGAGGTCGCGCGCATCGAGGCCACGAATCCCTGCGTGACCGGCGACACGTGGGTTCAGACTCGCGCTGGCGCCCGGAGGGTGCGCGATCTCGTGGGGAAGAAATTCGTCGCGCTGGTCAACGGCTGTCCGCACGCGACGGGCGCCAGGGGATTCTTCCGCACCGGCAGAAAGCCGGTCGTATGTGTCCGCACCATCGAGGGTTACTCCGTTCGCGTGACGGCCGACCACCTTCTTCGGCGCGTTACGCGGAGGACGCGCGGAACGATCAAGAGCGACTGGCGCCCCGCGGCCACGCTGCGGCCCGGCGACGAGGTCCTTCTCCACAACCACCGCGCTCGTCCGCGCTGGCGGGGCGATTATACTCATGAACAGGGCTACCTTCTGGGCTTGCTCGTGGGAGACGGCGTTCTTAAGCGCGACAAGGCGGTCCTCTCCGTCCGGGAAGCCGCCGGAGCGGGCGTCCGCGTCGTGACAGAAGAAGCGCTGCGCTGCGCGCGAGCCTTGCAACACCGCGCCGATTTCAAGGGATGGTGGAAGGTCAAGGGCCGGACGGAAAGCCGTCTGAGCCTTGCCGCGCTACGGGACTTGGCGTTGGAATGCGGCATGTCCGCCGGCCGCAAGTTCATCAGGCCGAAGCTGGAAGATGGGTCGAGCCGGTTCTGCCGGGGATTCCTCCGAGGGTTCTTCGACACCGACGGATCGGTCCAGGGCGGACAAGTGAAGGGCGTCAGCGTCCGGCTGGCTCAGTCCGATCTGGCTCGCCTGGAAGCGGTCCAGCGGATGCTGCTGCGCCTGGGAATCTGCTCCACGATATACGCCGGCCGGCGCGCGTCCGGGACCAAGCTCCTGCCCGACGGCAAGGGCGGACGCAAGGCCTATGCCGTTCAGCGCCAGCATGAACTCGTCATCAGCGGCGACAACCTGGCCCAGTACGACAGCCAGGTTGGATTCGCGGACGGCGCGAAGGCCGCGAAGCTGTCGCGCCTGCTGGCCGCCTATTCGCGGCGGCTCAACCGCGAGCGGTTTGTGGCCCGCGTCCTGTCGGCGACTCCGGACGGCGAGGAGGACGTGTATGACGTGAGCGTGGCCGGGGCGCACGCGTTCGATGCCAACGGCTTCGTGGCGCACAACTGCGGCGAACAGCCGTTGCTCCCGTACGAGTCGTGCAACCTCGGCAGCATCAACCTCACGCGCTTCGTCAAGGACGGGCGCCTCGACTTCGCGCGGCTCGACGAGACGGTGGACTCGGCGGTGCATTTCCTCGATAACGTCATTGACGCGAACCGCTTCCCGATCCCCGAAATTGAGCGGGCGACGCTCGACAGCCGCAAGATCGGGCTTGGCGTAATGGGTTTCAGCGATTGCCTTTACATGATGGACATTCCTTACGATTCCGAGCAGGCGCTTGATCTGGCGGAGGAGATTTCCCGGCGGATCGCGGAGCGAGGCCGCGCGGCGTCTGTGCGGCTGGGCGAGCGGCGCGGGTCGTTCCCGCTGTTCGAACGGAGCGCGTGGAAGGCGCAGGGATTCTCCGCGCTGCGCAACGCGACGGTAACCACCATCGCGCCGACCGGCACGATCGGGCTGATCGCCGGCGTCTCGAGCGGTATCGAGCCGGTCTTCGCGCTGCGGTACTGGCGGACCATGGCGGAGGGCACGACGTTCTTCGAGACGCACTCGGAGTTCGTGCGCCGCGCGGAGGCGCTCGGGACGGACCTCGAGGGATTGTTCTCCGGCTGCGCGCGCGACGGGTCCATCCGCGCGTGCAAGGACCTGCCGGAGGACTTGCGGCGCGTTTTCGTCGTCGCGCGCGACATCTCGCCGGAGTGGCACGTCCGCATGCAGGCGGCGTTCCAGAAGTTCTCCGACAACGGCGTCTCCAAGACGATCAACCTGCCGCGCTCGGCGACGGTGGAGAACGTGCGCAGGGCCTACTTGCTCGCGTACCAGCTCAAGTGCAAGGGGATCACGGTGTACCGCGAAGGTTCGAAAGAGGCCGAGGTGCTGCGCGCCGGGCCGCCGAGCTCGGCGCTGGACAAAGTTCCGCGCCTCAATTCCGAGTCGTGCGATCCGCGCGACAGCGCCGTTTGCCGCAGATGCCCGGGATAAGCGGGAGCGATTTCCAAGTCCGAATTTCCAATTTCCAAGGGTGACGAATGCACTGGCATTGGATTCCGAGCGAGCAGATCAAAGCGGCCTTGCCGGCGATCATCCTCGCCGGCCTGTCCTTACTGGTCGGCGCGGTGTTCGTTTTCTGGGGATGGAAAATCTATCGCGTCGCGCTGGCGCTAATGGGCGCGCTTGTGGGCTGGGCGGTCGGCGGAGTCATCGCCGCGGGGCTGGGCGTCCCGGGCGTTTTCGTGGCGCTGCCGCTGGCCGTCATTTGCGGGTTTCTGGCGATTTTCCTCCAGAAAGTCGGCGTGTTCCTCGTCTGCGGGCTGTGGGGCGCGTTCCTTGTCCTGGGCGCGCACGAGATGATCCAAGGGGCGGCCGCGCGCTGTCTCGCGGCGGGCGTGGCGTTTTTCGTCGTCGGGATTCTGGCCGTGCTGCTCTGGCGGCCGATGGTCACTTTCCTCCTGGCGATGTTCGGCGCGGGGCTGATCGCCAACGCCGCGAACATGACGGCGGACCTCTTCAAGCCCGGCGCCGCGGCCGGATGGGAAAAGGCCCATCCGTGGCTCACGCTCGCGGCGATCCTCGTCGTGGCGGGCATCGGCCTGTATCATCAGGAAGAAGGGGAGCACGCCGAGAAGGCGGACTGAATCGCCCTCTTCTCCGCCCGCCGAAGCAGCGGAGCTGCGAAGAGCGGGGTTCACGGCCTCGGGAGGGAAGGCAGCGCGTTGCCGGCGTAGAGGACGATCAGGCCGGCATAGAAGAGGCCGCTGATGACCGCGCCGGCGGCGGCGTACTTCTTCGACGCGTCCGAGGTCAAGCCCGCGATGCAGGTCAGCAGAGCGATCGGCGAGAAGCAATAGAAGCAGAAAGAGATGGTCCTGAGCACGTCGCCGGCGGTCTGCGGCTGGCCGGCCGCGGCCTTCGGGAGGACGAACAAGAGCGGCAGAATCAGCCACGGCACCAGCGAAAGCCCGAACCCGATCTTGCCGACGTTCGTGACATTGGCGGAATTTTCCATGGTCCGCTTCTCCTCACTCTGCACTCTGCACTCCGCAAACCATAAGGTGGACGGAGTGGACGGGATGGACGGAACGTTGGACTTCGCCGAGGCTCGCCCGCTTCGCACGCCGCACTCTGCGCTCTGCATTCTGCGCTCATTCGTCTTTGGGCTCGTGCTCCGCACAATCGTCCGGAATCTCGTCCGCCTCGGCGTTGATCAGCATGTTATGCTTCTTGCAGACGAGCGTGCCGGCGGCCGAATTGACCCCTTCGGCGTTCTTGCACGCGGCGCAACGGGAGAAGGTCGCGCTGTCCGCGGCCGGCAGATCGGCCGGCTCGGGCGTCTCCGCATGGAGCGCCGCCTCGGCGGCCGGTTCCGCGGGGGCGTCTTTCGGCAGGGCAGGCTCGTTGGGCGACTCGGCCACGTTTCGTCCTCATGCCGGAAACTGACTGCGCCGGCTCCGGTGGAACCTATTGTATCCCATAGACCCGCCGGGCTGTCAAATTGCGTTTGCGGAGCCGCGGCGATTTTCGTAGGATATGAAAACCGCCGCGACCGGCGGCCTCGCACAGTTCCCCCGGAAAACAAGAGCGCGCAGCGTACTGCGCGCGACATGGAAGGCGCAAGATGAAGGCATCGGAAGTGCGGCGGCGGTTCCTCCGATTCTTCGAGGAGCGCGGCCACCAGGTCTTGCGGTCCGACTCGCTTGTCCCGCCGGCCGAGGACAAATCGCTCCTCTTCACCGGCGCGGGGATGAACCAGTTCAAGAACGAGTTCATGGGCCGCGGCAAGCCCGGTCTCAAACGCGCCGCCACCAGCCAGAAATGCTTCCGCACCGGCGACGTGGACAACGTCGGCCGCACCGCCTTCCATCACACGTTCTTTGAGATGCTCGGCAATTTCTCGTTCGGCGACTACTTCAAGCGCGAGGCGATCCTCTGGGCGTGGGAGTTCATGACGCAGGAGATGAAGCTCCCGACCGGGCGGCTGCGCGTCAGCGTGTACGAGGAGGACGACGAGTCGTTCGCCATCTGGGAGAAGGAAGTCGGCCTCGACCCGAAGATCATCCACCGCTACGGCCAGCACGACAACTTCTGGCCGGCGGATTGCCCCAGGCACGGCCCGAACGGCCTCTGCGGCCCGTGCTCGGAAATCTTCTATGATTATGGCGCGGACGTCGGCTGCCGCAAGCCGGACTGCCAGCCTTCGTGCAATTGCGGACGGTTCTGCGAAGTCTGGAACCTCGTCTTCCAGCAGTTCGAGCGCAAGGACGGCGGCCCATTCGATGGAACTCAGGGCCGCCCTGAGCAACGTCGAATGGGCGGCGTGCTCGAACCGCTGCCGACGCGCAACATTGACACCGGCATGGGCCTCGAGCGCATGGCGGCGGTGATGCAGGGCGTCCGCACCAGTTTCGACACCGATCTTTTCATGCCGATCATCGAGGCGATTCAAGAAAAAACCCAAATTGAATACGCGAAGGTCCGCAACACGCGCGACGGCGTAGCCTTCCGCCGCATCAGCGACCACGTTCGCGCCGCGGCGTTCTGCATCGGCGACGGCGTGCTGCCCGAGAACACCGGCCGCGGCTACGTCCTCCGCAAGCTCATCCGCCGCGCCGTGCTCGATGGCGGCCGGCTCGGGAAGAAATCGCCGTTCCTCTACAGCCTCGTCCCGGTCGTCGCGCGCGTGATGGAGGAACAGTATCCCGACCTCGCCGAGCGCCGCGAGAACATCGCGCGCCTCATCCGCATCGAGGAGGAGCGGTTTCACCAGACGCTCGGCCAGGGCCAGGCGATCCTGCAGGAACTCATCGAGAAGATGCGCGCCGCCGGCGAAAAGAAGCTGCCCGGGAGCGAAGCGTTCCGCCTGTTCGACACCTATGGCCTGCCGCTCGACGTGACGCAGTCGCTGCTCGACGATGAAGGCATGGCGACCGACGCCGGCGAGTTCGAGTCGGAGATGGGGCGCCAGCGCGAACTCTCGCGCAAGGGGACGAAAATCTCCGCCGACATCTTCGGACGCGGGCCGCTCGCCGAGCTCCAGGAACGCGGCGCTGGCACGGCTTTCGACGGATACGAGAAGGACGAGAGCGAAGGCGTCGTCCTCGGTATCGTGGTCGGCCCCGCTCTTCGCAGCTCCGCCGCTGCGGCGGGCGCAGAAGAGCAGGAGCTCCGCGACGAGGTGCGCGAAGGCGGAGAGGCGATGCTTGTTCTCGATCGCACGAGCTTCTACGGCGAGTCCGGCGGCGAAGTCGGCGACACGGGAATCCTGTCGAACGCCGCCGCGCGGTTCGAGGTCTCCGACTCGCGGCGCGCCGAAGGCATGGTCCTCCATGTCGGCAAAGTCATCACCGGCCGAATCCGCGTCGGGGACGTCCTGACGACGCGCCCAGACGTCGCGCGCCGCGCCGCGATCCGCCGCAACCACACCGCCACGCACCTGATGCACCACGCGCTGCGCGAAGTGCTCGGCCGGCACGCCGAACAGGCCGGCTCGCTCGTCGCGCCCGAACGGCTTCGGTTCGACTTCCATCATACGCAGGCCGTGACCGAGAAGGAGCTGCGGCTCGTCGAGGAGAAGGTCAACGAGAAAATTCTGGAGAACGCCCCGGTCGGCTCGCGCATCCTGCCGATCGCGCAGGCGAAGGCCGAAGGCGCGATGGCGCTCTTCGGCGAGAAGTACGGCGACGAGGTCCGGCTGCTCGACATCGGCGGCTACTCGAAGGAGCTTTGCGGCGGGCTGCATTGCTCGGCGACCGGCGACATCGGGCTTTTCCGGATCGTCAGCGAGAGCTCCGTCGCGGCCGGCATTCGGCGCATCGAGGCGGCGACCGGGCTGGAGGCGCTTCGGTTCGTGCGCGCGCAAGAGGAACTGCTCGACCGGCTCTCCGAGACGCTTGGCGCGCCCGAAGCGCGGCTGGTCGAGCGGGCGGAGCAGCTCTCGCAGCAGGTTCTCGAGCTGCGCAAGGAACTCCAGAAGGCGAAGCAGTCCTCCGGCAAGGGCGCGGCCGATTACCTGAAGGCGGCGAAGGAAATCGGCGGCGCGAAACTGGTCGCGGCGAAAGTCGAGGGCGCAAGCGCGGACGACCTGCGCGCGCTGGCGGATCAACTGCGGCGGCTGGCGCCGTCGCTGGCCATGGCGCTCGGCTCGGTCAGCGAAGAACGCGCGAACCTCATCGTCGCGCTCAGCAAGGACCTCATCGCGCGCGGCCTGCACGCCGGCAAGATCGCCGGCGAAGCCGCCAAACTCGTCGGCGGCGGAGGCGGCGGCAAGCCCGACATGGCACAGGCCGGCGGCAAAGACCCGTCCGGCCTCGACAAGGCTATCGAAACCGCCGCGCGGCTGATCGCGGAAAAGCTCTAATCGGCATAACACGTTTCGGCACAACCTGTTGTGACAAATTGGGTTCGTTTTTTCAAATCGCCGCCTGAACGGATGATCAGGTGAACAGGAGATCAGGTGACCGCAGGTGAAGTCGCGCGGTCTGCACATGCGGCTCGCAGCATTGCGACGTTTCCGTGCTCACCTGTTTCACTGCTCTATTCTCACCTGCTCTGCGGCGCGCGTGCGCCGCTTGGGTTCGTTTTTTCAAATCGCCTTTTTGCGCGTTATCTTCTTTTTCGTCAGCATCTTGCGACTACTCATACGCGGGCGCCGGCGGTTCCTCTCGCAAAGCGCGCGCCACTTCGCGCCCTCTTTCTGCATCAGAAGGAAAGGGCTCTCGCCAAGACGCCAAGAGCGCCAAGAACAACAAGAGTGCGCCGCGTACGGCGCACGACATCATCAGTTTGTTTTGAGTTCTTTGCGCTCTTGGCGTCTTGGCGAGAGAATTCCTTTCTTTATGCGAACGTCAATAGTAACTGAACAGACGGCATTATAACGCTGGATTTTCGGCGCGGAACAGGCGGGGAAAGCCGGCGCGTTTTTCGGCGGGTTCAGTGCGGTTGGAAGCGGGTAGAGTGCGCTTGAGTGCGCTTCGCAGCGGTTCGGGTGCGCTTTTTCCGGCGAGCCGGACTTGACAGCCCAACGGGAAAAGACGGCCGTTAGCGCAGGAGGGGCGAAGCCTGTCCTCGACACCGATCGGGGACCGGCAGGGTCGGGTTCATGAATAAATGTGTCGTGTGTCGATGTCCCCGGAATACCCCAGAGATAAGTCGTGTCCCTGGAACTTCCGCGGAACTCCCGGAACTTCGGAACTCCGCGGAACTCCGAAACAGCGCGGCTCCAAATCGAAGCGTCCGTAGCGCGCCTTGCCTCCCGCGTAAAGACTTACGTACCATGCCGCATTTTGCATGAAAAATATACTTGACATGATGACAGATATATATTACACTATGACTGGTATATGTTGCTTTCTTCCATATAAACATGTCATAAGGAGTCAAAGTGAATGCAAGGATCAAGATGAAGCTGGCCCGAGTGGAGCACAACCTCACGCAGGCCGAACTCGCGGAAAAAGCAGGCGTCACACGCCAGACCATCGGCTTGATCGAAAACGGCGGGTACAATCCCACCTTGAATCTATGCATCGCCATTGCCAAGGCGCTCGACAAAACCCTCAACGACCTGTTCTGGGAGGAAACCAAACATGAAGGATGAACGCTTTCAGACCGATGAACGCATCCAGACCACCGCCAACCGTTTTGCAGCGGCAGGATATTTTATCTGCTTTCTTTTGATGTCGATTTCCCTTTGTTATCGAACGCTGATTCTCAAGCAGCACATCCGGGATTTCTGGGACATTCTCGTCATCTGGTACATAGGCATGATCTTCGTATTCATCGCATACGCAAGCAAAGGCGTCTTTGACCAAGGTTTCAAGATGAGATGGTTGACCATCGGCATTGGCATAACCATTCTAACTCTAGCATTGAATTTCATCAGGGGCGAAATGCATTCCGTCCTCGATGTTGGCGGGTCGCTGAAGCCTTCCACGACGAGTCCGTACTTGCTCAGCGTCGCCTGAATCCGGTTCTTCAACTGCGCGCGCGTCCGCGCGAGCACCATCCGCACGCGGGTCAGCTCCCGCAGGTCTCGAAG
>Ga0315281_10007209_pt1 | contig 15697 bp, 22 predicted proteins | sample YL17G07_0_MG_FD_204540 | JGI IMG/M metagenome (GOLD analysis project Ga0315281, IMG submission 204540) | Sediment microbial communities from Yellowstone Lake, YNP, Wyoming, USA - YL17G07_0 | ecosystem: Environmental > Aquatic > Freshwater > Lake > Sediment | place: USA: Wyoming | collected...
GGGTCGGTTGTGCTGGCTCGGGACGCGAGCCAGCAGCACAGGGAACTCATCTTCCGTGCGTTCTCATACAACACGGGGAGGTTGGAGACTCTCTTTTTGCTCTTCATCGAGGATTTCTACAAAGCAGTACCCCAGAAACACTAATATAGCACGGGCAGTTAGGTTTGATTTGGTGTCTTAGGTAGGTGACTCAACTTTCCTCCTAAGCAAAGTAGTTTTACATTCTATGGGGGGGTTGGGCAGTATGTTACGAGCAGCGACCATGGTCGCGGTCTCAACGCATAAGTGCTGGCTCGGCAGAAGGGCGGAGTCCCGAAACTGAAGGTCTTCCGAAAAATCGGGGCATCCGTTGAAACTCGAACTTGGAAAAGCATTATGAGCTCGGAGGACCGCTGAATTCTTAGGATGGGACGCCAAGGCCTTCCTGCCTGCGTAGCCCGGGGAAGCTCTTGGCTCCCCCATTCTCCGAAGGCTACGCATGACCGAACAAGAACTGTTGGAATATCGGACGACAAGGGATTTTCAGAGAGCTAGTAAAGACATTCTTGCCCTTTTGCAGAAAGATCTCAACGGGCAGAATGTTCGCAGGGCAAACGATGCTCGAGCGATTTTTGAATTCGTCTCACTGCTGCTTGTTCACGCTCGGAGGACGGAGGAGAAATCGAATAGTCGGGCCGCAGAGCTTCTCAAAGTTAAAGGCCAAGTGGAATTTCTTTCGAAGAGAGTGATCGTCGCCTCACCCGAGAAGCATGAATTCCAAGGCGAGAAGAAGGAGGGCGATGCCGATGGGCACGGACTCGGTTGAATGGCTCATTGAACATGGATTTCATGTTCATGCCTGCTGCCCTCCGAATCATCATGAAATTGAAATTGCTAGTAACAAGAAGGAGCCTTGCCCGGAAACCTCCTCGGGTAAGGTTCCTTATGATATCAAAAGGAAATGCCATCTCTGGAAGTGGGAGCAGGCCGCACCGCTGATGCTCATGGATTTCCAGCGGTTTTCGAAGATGAATCCACGACCGAATGTCGGCCTCAAGCTCGGCGATGGGCTTGTCCGAGTGGATATCGATTCTGAGATCGGGGAGGAGCATATTGCCAAGCGTAATCTCCCCCTCCCTGATTCATGGGAATTTACCTCTGGACGGGGACGAGGCATCCTATATCATGTCCCAGTTGAGAGGACATGCTGCAAGAGAACCATTTATGAGAAAGTGGAATTACTCGGAGATGGACAGCAGACGGTAATTCCGTCGAGCATACACAGACGCGGGACGCCCTATGAATGGAAGGCCGGACACGCCCCGACAGAGATGCCTCTCGCAGATGCGCCTGAGTGGATCATCGCAGAGATGGATGTGGCCGAACGGCCTGCTACTCCCTCTGAAGGGCGACCTCAACGCATTACAGCCCTCGATGACAAGGCGCTCATTGAATGCGTTCTGCCATATTGGACTGAGGGGCACAGGAATGACAGAGCTTTGGGCCTGGCAGCTTTCCTTAAGAAAAAACTCGGGTGTGACCAGGCTCGAACTGAGAACATCATCCGGGCGATATGCACAGAAGCCCGCGATGACGAAGTGAATCAACGGATTGGCGCCGCCGCTGCGACCTACAACAAGGAACAGGTCGCCTATTCCGGCGATGCCAGACTCGGGGATGAACTGATAGAAGAGCTGTACGCTCTCATCAACGAGCCGCTTGTGGACGGTTACAAAACGCCGAGAGAGTATTTCGAAATCTACAAAATCCAGAAGGGGGCCAAGGCTGGACAATTTGAATATCACTTCAAACACGCGGAGCTTGCGAATGATATCATCAAGAATGCGCACATCTTGACCCTGCGGGATTACGCGGATCTGATGTTTTCTTGGGATGGCTGCTATTATCAACGGGATGCCGAGACTCGCGTGAAGGATACTGTCAAACTCGTTCTGGGTAAACTGGCTGATAAGGTGACTACGCGCGGACATGCAGAACTCATGTTTCAAATTGACCTTAAGACTTCGGCTTCTCGCAAGCTATTCCGTTCTGTGCCAGCGTATCTCGTTCCTGTGATGAACGGAATTCTGGACACGCGGACTCGAACATTGATTCCGCCCGACCCGACGATTCATTATTTTGATTATCAGATCGCGATGCCTTATGACAAAGAAGCCTGCTGCCAGAAATGGGAGAAATTCCTCGCCGATATTCATTACTCGAAGGACCTTCCTGTCGTCCAGGAGTGGTGGGGGTATCACTTCCGGCGAGATCAGGAACACAAGAAGGCTTTCATGGGACTAGGTAACGGAAGCAATGGTAAGTCCATAGAACTCTTTGTTCTTAGAGAAATTCTTGGCGCTGGCAATGCGAGTGCCGTCCCGCTCGCCGTTATGACTGAAGGCGGATTCGCGGTCGAAAATCTTGTCGGGAAGCTCGCGAACATCGCGCCCGATATCACAAGCAAAGCTCTGCGTGACACTTCTGTCTGGAAGGCGATCACTGGCCAAGATGTCGTCTCGTGCGCTGTCAAGTACCAACAAAAACGGATAGAGGACTACATCTCCGCAAAGCTCAGCTACTCCTGTAATCGTCTGCCAGATGTTGCCGAGGATGACACAGATGCCTTCTACGACCGGTGGCTCAAGGTCGATTACCCCTACAAGTTCGTGGACAATCCGACCCAATCTAATGAGAAATTGGCGAGAAGCAAGACGGAGATCGTCGCTGAGGTCTTGGATGACCGCAGCGGCATCCTAAACTGGATGCTAGACGGATTGGACCGATTGAATAAGCAGGGGCACTTCTCGAATGAAGAAACGCTCACTTCTGAGATTCGAAGAAAAACATGGAACAAGAGTGCGAACACCTTGAAGGCCTTCTTTGACGAATGCGTCAGAATGGATCCTCAAGGTAATATTCTCGCGAGTGATTTCTATAAAGCCTATCTGGATTGGTGTACTAGCGAGAACCTTGCTCCGCAGAGTTCAACCAAGGTTGGGAGGACCGTGGAATCACTCGGTGTCGTGAAAGGTAGGACGACAACGGAGCGGGTTTATCGCGGCATAAGCCTCAAATCTGACAGCGAAAAACAGAGCAAGCTTTGAGGATGACAGGTTGATGACAGGTTGATGACAGGTTGGGGGGGGCGAACCCGTCATCTCACCCCCTTTGGGGTTCTCTGCTACCTGATGAGTTCGCGCTAGAACTTGTCATACCTGTCATTTATGACAGGTTGGTGACAGGTTGGTAAAAAACCTGTCATATCCGTCTGGATGATACATTAATGACAGGTATGACGGGTTTTTTGGGATACTGAGCGCTATGGGAAGATGAAGAACCCTTGTCCTGCATATGTATAACAATAGGGAAAACCTGTCATACCTGTCATCGGACGACGGCCCGACTTCGCCAAAAGCCGTGGAATCGTGACCTCCGACGCCCTCGCCGAAGCCCTCACGAAAGCCCTCTGCGGCTGCTCTAGGCCGGCAGGCTCATGCGATCTTCAACGAGTCCGACTCTCATGCCCTCGAGCTCGGTCGTGCGTCTAATCGAAAAGGAAGGCGTTTTATTACGCCGATCTGTTCCTCGTCGGAGAGCTTCGTGCGTATATTACTCGGCGAAACGCCTTCGCGTTGTAATATTTCTTGCAGCATCTTCACAATTATGTCGGCCATTTGCTGGAGCCTTTCTAGTTCCTTTGCGGTCATAGATCGTTGATATTTACCCACGACTAAAAGAGGCGGAAGTTCTACATGTAGAACTTTCCAATCACGATCTCCTGCAGCTTTCTAGTTCCTTTGCGGTCATAGCATTACCAGGTCGGCACCGCGGGGCGCGAGGAAAAGGAGTTCGACGATGCCTATCGCGAAATACCCCGCAAGTCTCGCGCCGCATGCGAACATATTGCCCCCGCACATTAAATCTTTCGGATGCTCTTCTCTGTCTCTCACGCCCCCCCGAGTCCATGCTACATCAAATCTCTATGATGCCAGCATACTATTTGTGTTCTAATCTCGGTATTTTCGATGAAATAGCCAGCATTGGAGAAGCACAATTAATATATACAATGGAAGAGGAGATAGCAGACGAGATATTGCATGCCGTTCCCAAAAGTACCGGATGATGAGGTCGCTGAGATGCGTAAGATGAGAGCTGATGGCACATCAAATCCACAAATCGCAAAGCATTTTGGTCGCAATGTCGTGACTGTCAGGGCGAAGACGAAAGGCATTCGTCCCAAGGGTTCAGAGATACAACGGGAGGAGCCCGTTCAACCGCAGCTCGATGATGAGCAACCTGAACGGGAGCCCGAAGCTAGGCCGGGCGAAGTCGAAGGGCCACGCAGAAGGCTCGAGACGGTGACGCCACTTTCACCAACCGCCAACGGAATCCACGAAGTAGCCAGGATCGTCGCCGATACCCAGGCCATTCAGAATGCGATGGGTGGAAGTCGCGAGAGTCCAGTAGATATCGCCCTGAAATTGGCCGAGCTAGAACAGATGAAGCGTGGGCCAGTTGAGGAAGAACTCATAGCACTTCGCGCGCGGAACGCGGAACTTGAAAAGGGTGCGGACAGCACCGCGCAGCTCTTAAGCATCGAGCGATTGAGAGGCGAGCAGGAAATCGGGAGAACCCAGCTGCAATTGAGCATCGCGGAACTCCAGCACGCAAATGCAATCGATATCAAGAAGATGGAGCTTGGTTCAGACCAAGTTCAGCAGGGTCGCTTCTGGATGACAGAAGTTTTGCCACAGCTCCCTGTGCTTGTTGAGAAAACCGTCGTCGGAATGTTCGCAGGACTGGCAAAAGCCGGTGTTCATCCCGGAGAGCTTCTACGAAATTCTCGGAAGGTAGTCGGAGCGATTGAACCAGAGATTGTGGTCGGCGGTTTGGTCGGAAAGCCTGTAGCACTCGCCGATATTCGAAAGACAATCACAGCTCGCGGTCCTACGGGCGAAAGAGTGCCCCGAACTGACGCCGAGTGGTCGGGCGAGCTGGAACTCCTCACTCGTCAGGACTTACATGAAGGTGGGCGCAAGAGTCATGTTCGTCGTGATCGTGATCGTGAGGATGCGCTCGCAACTCAGTTGGCCGAGGCTCGTCACGATCTCGCCGAGCTAAAATCCCGTATACCATCGCCGCCATCCGAGCGTCGGGTGGTCGCAGCTGGCAAGCTAGTTGAGGAGGAACACCATGCCTAACGAAACTGACCTTGCCGTTCTGCGCGGCGAGATCCAGAAGCTCATGAGCACAGCGACCGAACTCAACGCAGAGGAGAAGGCACGAAGGGAACGCGAAGACGATACACGGAGCGATGCCCGCTGCAAATCAGACGACGAATTCTGGGAGCGCAACGCTCAGATGGTCGAAGAGGAGCGTGCTCGAGAGAAGGCAGAGATCGAACGCGCATTCAAGCCGACCCCCATCCGATCAATCAAGAACAAAGTGGCTCGGTTCATTCTCGCGGGATTCTTCAGAACCCTTAAGAAAAACGAGGCCAAGATCAAGGCGTTGCAAGAGAAGTATGGCTCAGTGAGCATCCCCCGGATTTTTTTGTTCAGATTCAAAGACGAACATATTGGCATCATGTTCAAAATTCAAAACGGCGAAGTAGTCGTTTTGACTCAAGAATCGCCTCACATCATCATCACGACAGACCTTGCTGTGTTTTGCGATATTCGCCGGGGATATATCGATCAGAAGGAGCAGGACGGAACGATTACGCGCCAAGAGTACAACTGTATCGATGCTTGGCGGAGAGGGGAGTTAGTAATCGACACGACGCTAGCTCCTGACGGCGATGAGGGTTGGTTGTCGTATATGCTGCTGTTCGACGACATTCTCAAGGAATTCCGCGAGGACATTGCCGACGATTCCGATGAGGATGACGATCTCGAAGGTGATGGCGATGACAGATGAGGAGCCTCCGAAAGAGCAAATCACAGGTCCGGGCTGGCGTCTGCGGTCAGGCAAAGGCGTGCTGGGTCGAATGGCCAACAAAGCCGCACGCACATTAAACGCACAGCTCTCGAAGGCCAGAAACCCAGAGGAAACACCGGAGAGTCCTCCCGTATTCGTCCCAGAAGAACTCGGAGAAGAGGTAGAAGCCACCGATCCATCACAGTTCAGATTGGTTGAGCTTGAAAGACAGAAGAGGGAAGGACAGCCCAAGTCGAAACGCCGGTCCAGGACGGTTTGATGCCAGACGAATGCGACAAAGCAGACTGCTTTGGAGCGAGAAATGAAGCCTACCCGAAGTGCGAAACCTGCGAACACATCGGGAAGTGCTCAACACTAACGCTCATGTTGAACTTCCCTGGGTGCTGGTGATAGGATGAGTGTGGACGAGTGCGAGCCCTGCAAGATCGCGGTCGTCGGCGCGGTCGTTCTGGACCTGTGCACAAAAGTTGAGGGCATCGATTGTATGAAGCTGAAGGAGTCCTTCATCGATGGCTCGATCTCGCCGCAGAAACTCATCAAGGTCGTGAGAGCGCATACGAAAGACGAAGCCCTGTTGACGGATCTCAAGACCGCTGAGCGTTATCTCAAGAAAGGGAAGGGAAGGCATGGCAAGAATCTACATAAACCGAAGTGATGAGCGTCAGGCGCGAATGTCCGTGAGGAGACTCATGAAGTCCTATGGGTTAAGTGGCGCGATTGAAGGTTCAACAGCCATCCAGTTCAAAAGCCTGATGGACCTGACTACAAAGTCTGTTCTGGTACAGGCCCGTGGTTTCTCGAGTGGTACAATCAATGAGAGGAATCTCGCGAGCGCCGTCGTTCGCGTCTTCGGCGAGATGGGGAACGATTATCGTTAATTGCCAGCTAGAAGGAGCACGGCTAATCGGTCTGATGGAGCAGGTGAAACGGCCCCATGGGGCCTCTTCAATAGCGTAAGGAAATGTTTCCGCACCCTTCCCCCGACCAAGGATGTCGAAGGTCTTCCAGTTTACTGACCGACATCCACTCAACGAGCTTCGATGTAGTATCGTTCTTTCATTTTGTGCAGGTACACCGTGCTGATACACCGCCACTCTTTATAACTATCGTGCTGATATTATTCGAACTTTATCAGCACGGCGTTAAAATACTATACACTTGTATCAGCACACGGACCGCTCGATGATCAAGTTTCTTTGGCCCAACTATTTCTTCGAGGATGATAGTTACCATAGGTCATGGCCGTCATCACAAAGCGAATCAAGGGGCACCTGTACAGATACGAGGAGACCTGGGATCCCAAGACCAAGAGGCCCGCTTGGAAGTATCTCGGCCCTGTCGAGAAGAAGAAGGCTCCCAAACCTGTTCGGTTGCGTCCTCTCAAGACTCAACTTCTGCAAGCCATTAAGATCGCCGAGGAATTGATGGGGCGCAAGTATGAAGGCCCCGAACCGTTCATCCTCGTGAGGGCCTTAAGCCATGCGGCTGGTCGAGCCACCATAGAGGGCCGATGGAGCAAGGGTCAAGTAGAGATCCATCCCGGTGCCCTAGTCGATAAGGAGAGAATAATCGCGCATGAAGCGCTTCACCTAGTATGCCCTGATTGGGACGAAGACCGTGTTGAGCGATCAACTGAGAAGGTTCAAAAAGCACTTGCCAAGATACGAGAATGACCTATGGTAACTTTCATCCTCGGATGATTTCGTAACGGTCAAGTTTCTTTGGCCCGAGTATATCAAGTGTCATCGGACATAGTGAGAGCCGGAATCGGTCCTAAAACAATAAACGAGGGAACGAAGATGGCATATGACTTCTTGAAGCCGGGGTACTTCATTCAGCTCCGAGATCCGGACGAGGGAACGAAGAAGTTCTACTCCGTCGTGCAGAGTGAATTTGCACGCTATGTGTGGAGATGGCAAGACAGCTCAGGCGCAGATGTCGCAGTGATTGGAGGGCAGGAATCAGGTCCGTACAACATCGAGAACCTGAAGCCGCTATCACTCGAGCATCTGTTCGAGATCGTAGTCGGAATCAAGGGTCCGGCGTATGTATACCTGAACCTGCCGCTCGAGACGAGGCTGTGGGGAACTTCGAAAGTCCCGATAGCCACGACTGCGAACAGAAGGGTCGGGTACATCAGTCAGGAAGACTCACCGTGGGAGGATCCAAGCTACAACGGTCTGTTCTACCTGATGAAGGGCGGGTCTTTCGAATACCCAAGCTTCACAGTCTATAACCCAATCAACAAGACGATCTGCCCGGAGCTCAAGTTCGATCTCGCCAAGTGCGGGATTGCAGCGGTCACGGAGCCCGAAACGCTCGACAAGCTGTACAAGAAATTGATTCCGTATCGGCCCGTCAGTTTCGGTGGCCTTGCGCCCGTGAGAACAGGACCGGGGTGATGTAAATGGAAGTCAAGATACTTCGGAAGCAAGTCTATGATCCGTACCGTGGCGAATTCGTGTATGAGATCGCCCCGACGACTGCTATCAAGCGGTCGAGAGCGACTGCGGGCGCCGCAGGAACGGTAGTCAATCTCGCGACATACTCGATAGGTCCGGGATCGGTAGCGAGAATGACTTACCTGCACATCAATGTCGCGCAGAATGTCAGGCAGAGCGTCGGAGCCGAGATCGCCTGCATAGATCGGTACGGCACATTCGACAAAGTCTACTTGCAAAAGGGTACTGCGGATAATGTCTTCGGCATTGTCGACCACAAGCTTCTCGGCGACAAGGACCGCCCGGTCCATACGCTCTACGGGACCATCCGGTTCAACAAGAGCGCAGTCGCGATCGGAACGGTTGCGGTTTCGTACGACCTGATCGTATCGTCAGGCATGCCGAACAGAGAGGGCACGGTGACGCGCACATAGACATGAATGATGGAGGCACCTGAAAATGGCCAAGAAGAAGCACGGGAAAAAGAAGCACGGGAAGAAGCGCAGCCACACCAAGATTGATAAGAAATGCCTGGAGAAGAGCGTTCACAAGCTGAAGGGCGCGAGCGTCACGACGAAGAAGATCGCGCAGCTCGAGAAGGCCTGCCGGGTCAAGAAGGACAGGAACGGCAAGCGGATCTGGGTGTGCAAGAGCTGCAAGCGCCCCAGAGGGTGAGATCGATGGCAAAGAAGGGCAAGAAGGGTAAGAAGATCAACAAGGCCTGCTTGACAGCAGCCATCGCGTCATCGAAGGGTGCGACCATCTCAAGCAAGAAACTGGCTGCGCTCGGTCGCAAGTGCTCCTCAGGCAAGAAGAAAGGCAAGGGTCACAAGGGGAAGAAGCATAACCCTGGAATCAAGAGGAAGGCAAGGCAAGGGCTTCTCGGGTTCGGGCTTCTCAAGTAGGTGAGTTTGATGTTGACAGACATCTGGCAAACTTTGAAGGTCAGAACTCTAGCCGGAGATCTCGGAGATGTTATCCGAGGAACGCGGGTTGTACAGCGTCTTCGCGGATACAGTATGAGTGATGGGCGTGCCCCTCTTCTCACCTTCGAGCTCCTCCCCTCTATTCAGGCTCGAAGAGCAGCGTGGCTTCGCGGTCAAGTTGAAGAGAAGCCAAAGCCCAAGCCAACCCGCCGAGTCAAGGTCATGTAGATGAGGGAAGATGAAAGTCAGGAAGGATTGCCTCTTGGAAAAATTGGAGGCTCTGAAGGGCGAGGCACTCACATTCAAGAAGCTCCGACAGCTCGAACACAGCTGCGGCAATCCGGGTAGACCGACGAAAGAATTTTGGAGTGCAACCTATCCCGGCATTCTTGCAGACTACTCAAAAAAATATCCGAAGAAGGAAGCCGAGCAGCGTGCCAGGAAAGCGACAGGAGCCATCTGGTATAGAACGATGTCAGCAAGCAAGAAGGCTGAGTATGAGCGTGTCCGAAGAAAACGGGAAGGTGCCTGAATGCCTGACAAAATCTATTATGCTGCTCACAAGGATGAAATCAACCGAAGGCACCGAGAATACCGAGCTGAACATCGAGAAGAAGTTCGGTTTCGGGAACGGAAATACGAGGCAGCGAACAAAGATAAGATCAAGGCTCGAATGAAAATCTACAATGACGCTCACAAGAAAGAATTTAGTGATTGGACAAAGAAAGACCGGGCTGAACACCCCGAGAAATATAGACTTTACTACACGGAACATAGAGATGAAATCCTTGCCAGGGGTCGGAGATATCGCACAATGCACAGAGCGAAGCTACTCCTCTACCAAAAGGAATGGCGAATGCAACTCCGAGCGCAATTCTTCGATGTGTACGGACACAAATGCTCCTGCCCTTGTGGCTGTGGTGAATCTATCGACGGGTTTCTTAGCTTAGGCCATTTGCAGAATGATGGCAAAGAAGATCGAGCAACGAATGGTGGTCAAAATGGCATCATTCGGAAAGCCATCGAGCATCCAGATCATGCAAAGTACGCAACACTTTGCTATAACTGTAATTTCGGGGCTGCTTCAAATGGAGGCCACTGCCCTCGGATCGAATTCAGGGAGGGATCGCTACGACAATAGATCGTGCTTGCTTGGCTCACTCATTGGGATCTATCAGATCTGGGACCATCACCCCTTCAAAACTCCGCGAGCTTGAGCACGCTTGCACCTGTCGCCCCCAGACTCGGTATCACGCGTGTTTGACAGGCAGGCCGAAGACGGAAACGATTGGCAAATGCAAGGGCTTGAAAGGCCGGGCTTGCGTGGGGAAGAACTACTACGAGCGCGCCCGCGTTCCTCATGTGAAGCTCGTTGCTAGGGCTAGAGATCTGGTCCGATTTGGGATTGACGGAGGGCTCCGCGAGAAATTTGTAAGTCGTAGCTGGACCAAGCTGAGACACGAGCAAGCCGATGCGGTTGTCCGGGCGTGCGACTGTCCGAAACTCCAGGCCGACGCGCTTATCTCCACAGTCAAGAGGGTCGGGATAGATCCGTCGAAAGTCGATTGGGACCAGCTTCAGGGTGCAGATCTCTCCTATGACGAGAGGCTCGGGAAGCTCGAGCAGATGACAGGGGTCAGCACCAGAACCACGAAAGAATACGAGCTGCTCCAGCGACTCTGGCAGGAACGGAGGGTGACGAATGGGTAGAGTGGCATCGAAGCTGATTTGGGATCCGGAAGGTGATTCGGATGATTTGATTTCTCCCTTGGTCGTCGGCCCAGAGGTTTATCGTTACAGAAACCGGAAGACCGGAAGAGTCTTCCATAGCGTCACAAAGGCGCTTACTGAGGGGGAGAGAGGACACAGACGGGCGCTCCAAGAGAGGATCAATGCCCTGGTTGAGGAAAACCGGGAACTAACACGAGCACTCGCGCGAGCCACCAAGCAAGTTGGGAGGGGATGAAACATGCGACGAAAAAGAACGGAACTACTCATCGAAAGCTTCGAGACATTCGGGATAGTCCTGACGCCCGAGCAGAGGCTAATCGTGCGGGACCTGCTCCAGCAAAGTGAGCAGACTCAGGAGGTCTTCACTATTACTTACCCGAAGGGCGGGGCGTCCCAGACATTCCCGGAGGGCATGACTGTGATTGATTACAGCGAAGGCGCGATTGATTTCGGAGACGGAACGCATGACAGCCTAGCCAACAATCTGAAGGGGCTGGCTGTGCCATTCCTGCAATCCTTCTTCATCGAAACGGACCAGACGATTCAAGTGAGCCTGGACGGGAATAGCTTCTTCCAGGTTGTTCAAGGAGACTTTCTCGGGCTGACCTACCAGCAGTTTGACAGGGTTTATATCCAGACCATCCAGGATTCCAAGATCTCGGTCTGGGCCAGCACGAGCCCGGAAACGATTTTGTCGAAACTGAAGGCCGACAGCATCAGGACGGCGGCGGTGTATCGGCGGCGGTCTGATGCTCTTGACTGCTCTGCCGGAGCGCAACTTGATACCAACTTCACGGCTAATTTCGAGCCTGGCCTGATCGCTGTTCACTTTTCAGCTGCGGTCAGTCCCACGGTCAGTCTATACAGACTCAGCGACCTGGGCTCAGACTATGATACCCTGATCGAGTCAATAGATGTCACGAGTGCGCAGGACATTGCCTTCCTCTTTTCGAAGGGTGAGAGCCGGATAAAGTTCGGAGATAAGTTGCGCCTGTCGATATCAGCCTGCGCGGCCACAGCCTACGCGGAGATTCTTACAGAAGATGTCTGAGGGTGTGTGAATGAGGATCTTCGTGGATGGGAAGCAGTGGTTCGAAACGGACTATCTGACCGTCAATAAGGATCTTCATGTGAAGGGGGACTTCATCCTAGATGGTGCAGGTGCCCTAGCATATGACACCATCCTGACAGGTTCGTTGAGAGTCAGTGGCGCCTCGGGTTTTGGAACAGCTGCTCTGAGCCCGAGAGAGGTCGTGATTCAGGCTCTCGGGACTGCTCCCGCTAGAAGAGGTTTGCAGATCCGCGCTCCGAGTGGCTACAAAGGACGATATCTCGAAGTTCTGAGTGGAACGAATGAGAGTGTCGTGAGGTTCTCGATTGGGACGGGCACCACGAAGAATCTGGGGACTTTTGCTTCGGGCAGGATATTTGCCGGGGTTGGTACTCTGAGCGCGCTCTACAAACTCGATGTCCGGGGCTCAGCGTACATAAGAGCCGCCAAAATTGAAAATTTTCTATCGGTTGTGGGGAAAACAGCGCTCGGGAGTTCGTACATTAGCCGACTGGGCATCGGAACTGCTGCGAAAAGTCAGGGGCTAACGATCCGTGGACCGACTGGTGCAGATGCTGTGAGGGTCTACATTGGCACAGAGACATATACTCGTATCCAGAACGATGGTAACTTACTGATCGGGCACGCCGGTCAAATACAAAATGTGATGAGCATTGGCGGGACTGCTTCGATACTAGGTGGTGCCTATGGCCTCCGTCTTGCGCCTGGGCAAGTAATAACTGTGGGAACACTCACAAGCGTTGTGCAGTTTGCCGACCTGGCCGTCCTAGGGACTGGACGAGTGACAAAAGGTCTGATCCTCGGGACAGTGAAATATCCGGGCGGCAAAAAGCTGATCGTTGAGGGCACGGCGCAGATCAACAGCGGTAGCTTCGTGAGAGTTCGAGCGGGGTCCGTCATCTCAACCAAGGGCAGCTTCGAAGATGTCCGTGTCACCGGCACGGCGACTCTGAGAAGACCAGTGCTCGGGAGTTCGTACATTAGCCGACTGGGCATCGGAACTGCTGCGAAAAGTCAGGGGCTAACGATCCGTGGACCGACTGGTGCAGATGCTGTGAGGGTCTACATTGGCACAGAGACATATACTCGTATCCAGAGTGATGGCAACTTACTCATCGGGCGTGCTGCTGAAATACAAAATGTGATGAGCATTGGCGGGACTGCTTCGATACTAGGTGGTGCCTATGGCCTCCGTCTTGCGCCTGGGCAAGCAATAACTGTAGGGACACTCAGTAACGGTGCGCAGTTTGCAGACCTCACCGTCCTAGGGACTGGGAGAGTGACGAAGGGCCTCATCCTCGGAACTGTGAAATATCCGGGCGGCAAACAGCTGATCGTTGAGGGCTCGGCGCAGATCAACAGCGCGTACATCAGACGGATCACCGGCACTTACAAGACGCTCGTCCAGGGCGGGAGTGCGAAGCCTGGAAGCGCAGGGTATATCACATTCGGAAGAGCGTTTGCCGCAGCGCCGTCGGCGGTCTTGACCCAGAAGACAGCCTGGGTTCCGAGCGTCGCATACGGTCCGAGAATCAAGAAGATTTTGGCCGGATCTATGCAATGCATGGGATCGCCTCTCGGATATGCATGGTGGCAAGCGGTCGGGAGCGCATTCTGATAACGCTTCGCCGGGGGCGGTTACCCTTCCTTTCCTGCCCTCGCCGAGGCCAACGAAGAGGTATAGAACATGCCGATAACCGGGACCGTGCCTCCGATTAAAAACCTAGACCAAGGGATACAGGAGATTGATGGCAATCCACATATGCTCGACGACGGTGATGCCCGATGGGTCTATGTGAATCAGGGCGATGTCCTGTACTTGAGCGAAGACTCGGAGATAATCATCTACCATTGAAGGACGCGCAGAATTTGTGCCCCTCATTTCTTCAGTTGCCTCACTCTCTGTTCCCCATAGATAGCGGAATGGGGTAACATGACTGAGCGCGAAATCGTGAAATGGGGAACAAGATCTGCCTGTGCGTCCGCAACGCACAGAGGAACCGCACAGAATTCGATTCTAGAGGCAAACTCAGGCTCGGGATACTCCGGCAGACCCCCCTCTGCGGTCTTTCGAATGCTTGAAATGTCGAAATCCGTCAGTTTCTGCTCTTTCTCTATCCACCGTCCTTGAGTTCAGCTGCTCTGCCTCGTGCCCTAGGCTTTCTGAACTTCTTCTTCTCCTGCTCAACCTCTGCTGCGGCCTCGAGCTGCTTGGTTCCGCGACTGAGGACCATGAGCCCTTGGGTGATCTTCTGACTCACTGCGCCTAGCCCGATCAATGTGCGAACCAGGACCGCTTCGTTGCCAGCAATCGTGTGGTCCTCAACGAGCCCCTCGGGGTGCTTCTCGCCAATATCCCCCAGGATCTTATCGATGTCTTTCGTCAAGAGTTCCGTATCCAGAACTTTGCTCATCACGCCCAAGAGTTCGTCAACAGAGGCAACGGGTCTGGTCAAATCCGCCGAGCAGTTGATACATATTGGATATGTCGGATCGTTCGGGGCATTGCACATCGGGCAGATGACGGGCTTGAATATGATGGGTGCTTCCTCAGCTGGAGGCTTGATTCCATTGGCCCTGAGCACGGCATCATCCAACTCCTTGGGTCCCAGATGTGCATACCGTTCGACCATTCTTGAACCTGGTGCCCATCCGAACTGCCGACGCATCAATATCTCGCTCATCCCGGACCGCGCGAACTCGGTCGCCCGTGCGTGGCGCAGGCTGTGAATTGTAATCAGTTTTTCTATTCCCGCACGCTTCCGAGCCATGTGAAAATGTCGGTTCGCGGACATGTAGGAGATGTCCCAGACCCGACCATCAGGAAGGCGTGGAGATCGGGTGATCCAGTCACTTAGGATTGGAGCTGAGCTCACCAGTCGCAAACGAAGTCCTTGCGTCGTCTTCTCGCTCTGCAAAGTAATGATGGCACCATGCTTGTCGAAATGAACCTGGTGTGATTTCAGAGTGAGAATATCCCCGATCCGCGCCCCGCTATCTGCAACCACTCGAAACAGGCTACGATACTCTAGGTCCATCTCCTTGAGGATCCTCTCGATCTCATCGTGCGTCGGAAAGGCTGGGAGATTCATGGAGGGGCGCTTTGGTTTCCACCAGGTCATAACTTCCTCTTTGCCGAGCCAGCGCATGAACGATTTCAACAGAATCCCGTGGAAGTTGTTCGAGTTCCTGTTCGCAATTTCTTTCAGGAACTTGGCGCAGTCGACCCTGACCCACTTCTCGAAGGGCTTGTCCACGGCCTTGGATGCCTTCAACAGTCTGGCGGCATAGGCGCAGAGAGTACCCTCAGCAAGGTTCTTGGCCTGCTGTTCATCGAGATATCGCCTGACAACATTGCGATCCCGAACGCGGGACATTTTGGATAACGACCTTTCTACAGTTGACGAAGTCATGTTTTTCCTCAGCTCCGTATAGGCGGAAGTACCTTAAGAACATTACTGCACAAAGTGTTACAGAATTTTACAATCCCCACCACACCGACCGAAAGACACCATTTCATTTCTTTATCGTGCCAGCCATGACGGGCGCAGTCGTGTTGTCAGCAACCACAAGCGCATGGCGTCTGTTTTATTAGCTATCGCAGT
>Ga0315281_10007210_pt1 | contig 15697 bp, 14 predicted proteins | sample YL17G07_0_MG_FD_204540 | JGI IMG/M metagenome (GOLD analysis project Ga0315281, IMG submission 204540) | Sediment microbial communities from Yellowstone Lake, YNP, Wyoming, USA - YL17G07_0 | ecosystem: Environmental > Aquatic > Freshwater > Lake > Sediment | place: USA: Wyoming | collected...
CAGTTTCGCTCCACGCTTCCTCCCCACACTTGGTCGCCCTCATGCAGTTGCGCTTCGCTTCGTTCGCTGTGATCAACTTACGGTGGGACTTGCACCCACAAGAGTGCGCCCATGCTGGGCGCACAAAACAAAAGGGCCTGGAAAATCCAGGCCCTTTTTTTATTTGGCGTCCCCAACGAGATTCGAACTCGTGTTACCGCTGTGAAAGAGTTTTATATTAGACATCAGCGAATTTCCATGAACACTTCAATACGTTGTTTTACTTGATTTATGTGCTAATTATGTTCATACTTGTTTATATGGGTTTATGCACATCCGTTACGCACGGATTACGCACGGAACAAATTAGCGGGGAAAAACACCATGGCACGCTCTGTCAGAAATGGGCAAATCGACACCAGAACATCACGCCTCAAACTGGAAAAAGGGGATCGTATCTATGCCGTCGTCGCTGATGGCGCCGCATTGGGCTATCTCAGAACCAAAAACGGTAATGGCACCTGGAGCTGCAGGATGCGCCATAACGGAAGTTACTCATATCGCGCCATTGGTGATGCCGATGACTACCAGGATGCGAATGGCGTTGATATCCTCGATTTCTTTCAAGCACAGGAAGCAGCACGCAAACTTGTCAAAGAACTAAAGACCAACAAAGGCATACTTGCCAAGCCCCTCACCGTTGCCGACGCTGCTGATCTCTACCTTGCCTGGTACAAGGAACACAAAAAGGCTTTCAAGGAAACAGAACACACGGTCAAAGCCCACATCCGCCCAGCCTTGGGCGACAAACTGGCAAGCGAACTTACTGCCAAGGACATCCGGGCATGGCATAACAAACTGGCCACCACCCCACCCCGACGCCGCACAAAGATGGGCAAGAAACAGCGGTTTGGTGAGAAGCCGGAAACCGACGATGGAAAACGCGCACGCAAGTCCACGGCGAACCGGATTCTTACCGTGCTCAAGGCGATCTTGAATAAAGCCTTCCAGGATGAGCATCTAAGAGATGACACACCTTGGCGCAAGGTCAAGCCCTTCCCTAATGCTGACGAGCCGATAACGCGGTTCCTGACACACGCAGAGGCCGTCCGCCTGATTAACGCCAGCCGTCCGGATTTCCGTTTGCTGGTTAAGTCCGCCTTGTTTACCGGTGCGCGCTATGGGGAATTGACCCGGCTCAAAGCAGCCAATGTAAATCTCGATACTGGCCTGGTCTACATCACAGCCGAGGCCAAATCCGGAAAAGGGCGCCATATCCCACTACACGACGACGCGCTGGATTTCTTCAAAAGTACGGCTGCTGGAAAACGCGGCAATGAACTGGTGTTCACCAAGCAGGACGGCACCGAATGGGGGAAAAATCACCATGTCCGCTTGCTGCAAGCTGCTTGCGAAAATGCCAAGATAGATCCACCAATCGGCTTCCATGAGCTACGCCACACCTATGCCAGCACCCTGGCGCAATTGGGCGTCGATCTGCTGACTATATCCAAGCTGCTGGGCCATGCTGATACCCGGATCACCAGCAGGCATTACGCACACCTTGCCGACAAGACACTATCGGATGCCGTGAAAAAACTGCCGAGCTTCGGCCATGTGCCAAACAAGAACGTGTCTTCCATCAACGAGGCCAAAGCCAAACGCAAGACCATAGCTTGACTATGCTTATATTTATACATATATTAAACCCATGCGCTACACATACGACCCGGAAAAACGAGCTGCCAATCTGAAAAAGCATGGCCTCGATTTCGAGGACGCGCCCCAGGTGATCGAGAGCGATTCCACGGTAACCTTCGAGGATCGACGCTTCGACTACGAAGAGCAGCGGTTCATCACGCCGGGCATGTTGCGCGGGGATGTGGTGGTCATTACCACCGCCGAGACGGATGAAGCAATCCGGTTGATTTCTATGCGGAAGGCAGAACGAAATGAGGAAAAAATCTACTACAGCAACCTTTGACGAGGATGCGCCAATTACCCAGGCTGACATTGAGGCTGGCAAGCTGCTCCTGCGCAAGCGGATTGCCGGTCGCGTGGTGCAACCGAAGAAGCGCGTCACTCTGTACCTGGATGCCGGTATCGTCGAGCACTTCAAGCACCTGGCCGGGGATCGAGGCTACCAGACGCTCATCAACGAGACACTTAAAACCTCGCTGACACAAGCCGACATCGAGGCAACATTACGCAAGGTGATCCGCGAGGAATTGAAGGGGCGGAAAGCTGCATAGAGCTCCACCGCCGCCTGACGGACTCAGGCAAAGCGGGCCGAAAGGTGCAGACACACCAGACGGCCCTAACCACAACGTAACCTAAACAGGAGGTACGCATCATGGCTGCAAATTCTACCGGAATCACAGACAGCCCGCTGGGACAACCGGGCTTTGAATATCTCCAGCATCTGTGGGGCGACTCGATCCACGGGTCAAAGGCGCAGTTGCAAAGCATCGGCATCGGCACCGGGATGCTATTTCCGGGGGAGCCGGACGGCCCGAAGCGGAGCTTGAAAGCAATTGATCCGCACGGCTTTCAGGTTTTTGTCACACTAGCGACCTACAAGGGCGAAGGGATTTACAGCGCAATCATTGACTTTCCTGGCCGGGAACAACCCAATGATGATGAATTGGTCAATTTCGCGCCGGGAGTGCAGTTCCGCCGGAGTCCCCGGACAGACACTTACGTCGGCACCGCTACCGCACTTAATGCGGCCGGACTTGTGCGCCCGGATCAATTACCGTGGCAACCGGGTATGCGCAAGGTATTGGTCACGATCCTGCCGGACGGCACCCTGCCGAAAGGGGCGCCTACCGCGAATTGTGCGGAAGCCCGTAAGCCTGGGGCCAAGAAAATCAGCAGGGCTTCAAAGACCACGTTCAGTGTGACTGTCGGTATTTCCGAAGAAGAACAGACCCGGCGGTCTGGTGAAAGCAAACGCAAGCAAGCAGCCTGGGAACTTAAAATGCAGGCGCTGCCACGGCCAGCCCCGTTGATCGCTCTTTCGACCCCGCCAACCAATATTGAAATAAACTACTCCCAACTAGATTTCATGCTGTCCTGTTTGGCGAGCGCCATTGAAATGTTCGGCATGGATGAACCCAGCAAGGCGAGAATCCACACAGCACTTGATGAACTGCAAAACGCGATTGCGGAAAGTATCGTTATTCACGTGCCGCCTGTCCTGCGCCGTGATGGGAATGTGATTTACCTCTGATGGACCAACGCGAAAAAACGCTGGGCTAAGAGCCGATCAAGCATTTTGAGGAACAACTTGCGCTGGCCAAATCAGGCGACATTATGGGCGTCCTCTCTATCGCCCAACACTATGATGGCACAGAGATGTGCGCATCAGTGGGGATTGCCGACCGCGACCCGACCCGGGCAGTCGGCGCCCTGACTCGGTTCTCCTGGAAGGTCGGCATTGCGCATGGTTGGATTCCGAAATAAATGGAGAAAGCGCCATTACCAGCGTGCAGTTCAACAGGTCACACCTTCCATGGCAGCGTAAGGCGGCGCAGCACGCGGTGTAGGCTAACGCGACAATACACCGCGCCAGGAACCGATCAGGTATCATGAGAATGGTCCGGCGTTCGCTCTAGCCGGGGATTGAATCGGTGCCGTTTCGATTGCAAAGCGCTTCAATCGTTATTGACAATATTAACCTATAGGTTAAAATCTTGAAGCTGAAGCAACTGGCATGTAAACATTTTGAAGTTGTTGCCGTTATGGAAGGTGATGAATGCCCAGCTGAAAGCTTTCTGCTTGATGGTGAGGATTCAACCGAGGCATACAGGCTCGGCTTAACGGATATGCTGGGAGAGGTTGCTGAGAAGGGCTTGGCTAACGTACCCCAATCCTGGATTCATGAAGCAAGCAAGAAACTCAAAATATACGAATTTATCAAAGGCCCGTTACGGTTGTTCTTCTTCAAGGGGAAAAATGGGCAGATTGCGGTCTGCACAACCGGAGTAAGGAAATCGGGCCAAAAGGCAGATTCAGCCTCAGTTAATAAAGCGGCCCAGTTGCGTGACGATTATCACGAAGCCTTCAATAACAGAACATTGACTACGGTGATCGAAAATGAAACTTAGCAAGGCATTACAGAAATTCACCGACCTGGCAAAGACCAAAGACAGTTACTGGGTCGAACGGGCAAAACTCGATTTCTCTATGGCGCTAGAAGCCCAGCGCTTGAGCGTTGGCATGAGCTATTCATCCATCGCAAAGAAAATTGGCACCAGCGCGGCCTACATCACCAAAGTGTTTCGCGGTGACGCTAACATGACCATCGAATCCATGGTCAAACTGGCTCGCGCTACAGGCGGCAAGGTCAGAATTCAGATTGTTGATGAGCATGCCAACTCTAAACGATGGGTTGACACAATCACTGCTCGCTCGCTTGATGCGGCCAACCATCCTTTCTTCCGGACTGGGACGGTAGTTTCTTTAAACAAATATAGCGAAGACAAGATCGCTGCCTAGAAACCGCAATCATGGAACAACAAATCCCCCACCCAATCGTGCTGGAAAAGGTATTTTTTACCAAGTCCATCGTTATCGCCATTCCTACTCACGAGCCAAGCAGTGAAACTATTCCGGCAGTACCGGAAAACAGTATCGACTTGCTCGTCACGGATGAACCCGGGCGCTATCTTGTAACTATGCGCTCAGTATTGAACCAGGACGGATCAGATGCGGCACCATATAAGATCGAGATGGAGTGCCTTGGAATGTTCTTTGCTGATCAATCTCTTTCACCAGAAGAAGCGCCGCGCGCTGTATTGATTACGGCGCACGGCGTGCTGTATGGGGCCATCCGTGAGGCGGTTGCTTGGATTACGGGCCGTCAACCTCATGGGCAACTGATGCTTGGGCTTTCCATTCTTCAGCCAAAATCCCCCGACAAGCCCACGTAAGCATATCCAGACACTCCCATAACCCGCTTCGGCGGGTTCAGCTTAGCCCTGGATCTGGTTTCAGGTGTAACCAGGGTGTAACCGCCTGTGTAACCAGCGCCTTGTGGTTGGCCTCACAATCCTCTGTGATGACGGCTTGCTCTGGTACACGCTGCTGGGTACGCATTTCGCTGCATTAGGTTCTCTAAGCATTCCGGTAGCAGGGAAAATGTTAACAAAACCCGGACATCTTTGGACACTTGATATCCAAAGACTTTCTGTCGCCTTCGCCCGATGCCTTCACCCTTCGCCGGATACCTGCTTGGATACCTGCTTGGATACCTGCTTGGATACCGATCAAGCACTAGCTGCCTGGCCGGCAGGGCATGCTGTGCCTTGCTGGCGTCCTCCAAGCGCTTCAGGTGGCAAGGCGCAAGATTGCACTTTGCCACCGACGGCGCTCATGCGGCAGCCTTATTGACCGGCAGCGCCCATTCCCAGCCGCCGTTGAACCCCGTCTTTGACTTCACCACACCCAGCCGGTCGCCAGCACGTTGTAGCGTGCGCTCTGATATCTTCTCGGCTCCGCCTGCAGCCACAATATCAGCCGCGCTGCGTGGACCGCCCTGGAGGAACGTGAACAGGAAGGCGTCAGGTTTCGGCATCATCTTGACGTGTACTGCGTGAGATGGCTGTCCCGCTACCTCCGGCCACAGTTCGCGCCCGGTGCTGTAGTCGCTGGTTGTGGATGTTGTGTAATGGTCTGGCACGTAGTGCAGGCAAAGTCGAGGGGCATTGGCTGACGGCTTCCATTCTGGCGCCTCACCTTGGTGGACCGCTTCTTTGCAGTTCCCGCCGTGTGTCAAATTGTCGCAGACTGAGCAAGAGCGTGGGAGGTTTGCTGTTGATATCGTGACGGCCACAAATTCAATGGCGTTGGGGTTTGGGCGCCGTGGAATGATTGCTGCCGGGGCCACTTGCGATGTCGCCACCTGCTCAGGTTCCAGCTTGTCTACCACGAAGCCAGTCACCCATTCGATGCGCTCCGCAAGCCTGTCTGTTGAGCGCGTCAGCACCCGCACCGGGCGATCCAGCCCGGACAGCCGCGCGGTCATACGCATTACGCCGGAGATGCCGCCTAGGCTGTTCTTGGTCGATTTCTGCGCGAACTCTCCGGCGCATACCATGCCGGAGTTCCAAATATCCGGGCGCATCGTCATGGCCACTTGCGAGTCAATGACGGCGAATCCGGAAGCTGCAAGGGCCTGATGGGTGTACTGCATTGGTTTACTCATTTTCGATACTCTCCTTTGGCTGAAACCTTGATTGAAACCTTGACGGCTGAACCATCGCGTTGGGTGTTACTTCTCCCCCACCACCTTGCCGATGGCCTTGTCTGCTTTCCTGACGGCTTGCGCCAGGCTGGGCTTCTTGGCTGGGTTGGCCTTGGTTATCTTGGGACCGTTTGCCAGCCGAAGTACCTCCGGGAAGGCGATTGTGCTTTTCTTGGTCATGAGATAATTCCTCGCATAGGTGGTCTATGACTGGGGTTGGGGTTAACCCTGCCAGGTTCTGGTTCTGCTGTGTGCTCTAGTCTGTGCTCGTGATCGTGGCTGCCTTTTTTCCGAGTGGCCAACTCGCCCGCCAGCTTTCGCCGTAACCCCTTTACGCCACTTCCTCGCAAATCGTGCACCGACTTGCGACAGCCCCCAGTCAGATACGCTGGAGCACCAGACTCCCGCTTTTCTTGGCAGCACCCACGAGAAGGGCCATTGCTAACGCGACCAGTGCGGTCGGTGCCAAAGAAAAACGCCCGGAGTGCTTTGGGAGGGCGGGCCTCTGGCGGAGGCAATCGGCGCTTGCTACTACACAGCATTCCGATTGTGCACCGCCCTTCCAAAACATTCCGAGCGTTCGGTATTACGCGTAGTAGATTAGCGCCGGTTGCCAATCCGACACCTGGATTGAGCCATGCACGGCACGACCGACACTAATTGTTTCACTTAACCCCCGCCACCATGGTGATCACCTTGTTATTTTGGTGACAAAAACAGGGCTTTGTAGGACATCATTCACCACCCTGTTGCGCTCGTTGCGCGTCTCGAACTGTCGCCTTGAGTAACGCGTTCCTTTCCACCGTCAATTCATCCAGGCGGCGGCGCTTCTCTGCTGGCGTTGCGTCACCACGGCGAACCATGCGCATTTTAGCGTTGATCTCCGAGAGATTCTTGGCCGCGCGCTCCAGGGGCTTAGCCTCGCTGGCCATCGGGCTAAGTTCCTTGGCGTCGGCAATGTCCTTCTGCCCCAACCTGTCGAGTTCGCGCAAGGTGCCGTGCAGGCGCTTTGCTTCACCCAGCATGTCGTAGAACATGGTTTCGTACTTCGTGTGCTGTGGCGGTTCCTGTGAGTAGAAGCGGCGCACCACCGGCAGTTGATCGGCGCGGCCCTCGGGCAACTTGTCGCCGAAGAATGCCTTGTCTGACAGGGCCAGTCCATACAGCGCCCAGGTATTGAAATATCCCCGCAGCAGGGCTTCGGCGCGCGCCGGGTTGACCTGCATCGATTCGGGCAGGTCTCGGGTAGCCATGCCGGCCGCCTTCAACGTCTCGCTGGTGTTTGGCTTGGCGCGCAGGAACGGCTGCATGTTCTCCATGCCGGGCGTTTCGACGGGGGCCTTGGTGAAGCTGTTGCGGTTGGTTGCCTGCTCGTACAACGGGGCAATGGCCTGCGGCATCATGTTCAGGCTGAACACGTTCTTTACGATGCGCACGAAGTCGGCACCCAGTCCCATCGGGTCGGCCTCGATGGTCTTTTCGGCGGTGCGCTCGGCAACTGATGCCAGGGCCCCAATTTCCCAAATCTTGGGATACCTGAAATGCTGATCACCAACAAAGAAATGCCAGTGACTATCGCGGTCCCAGTCCTGCAAATCCTGATAGCGCGGATCATCCCGGTTCAGCAGGTAAAGCCCCACCGACGCCAGCGCCAGCATGCCGCTCTTGACCGCAATCGCGCCCTTGTTAGGGTCGTGGGCAAGGCCGCGGAAAAGGCGGTCCATCGAGACCACGGCCGGGCGCAGGAACATCACGGTGTCATACATGAAGCCCAGCGCCTTGCTGTCGCCCCTCATTGCAAAGTCGGTCGATACCTCGCGCCCCTGATAAGCCGCATGGCGCGGGTTCTCGCCTTTCTCGATGGCGCGTTTGTATTCTCCCAGGCGCGTGCTCATCTCAAAGGCGTCAGCAAGGGTTTCCACGAAGTTCAGCAGCTTGTCCGGGGCGTCAAGTACGGTGTGGTAGTCGATTCCCTGTTTCGAGTAGAAGCGCTCCAACTTGGCCTTGAAGCGCGTATCATCCAGGTAGATACTGGAAAGCCCGCCACCATTGGCGATGTAATCCTTGTACAGCGGGTCATTGGTCAGGCGTAGCCGCATGCCATCTAGCGAATCAATCACCGGACGGAAGCCCGAGCGGGACATGATGCTGCCCATGATGGTGTCGCGGAGGACGTTGGCCACCATGAAATCCGGCGTCAGGGTAATGGTCGTCTGGCCGATGCGCTTGGGCAGGCCCAGCCACTTGACGATCCAGTGCTGGTTCGGGCGGTCGAGAGCCGAAAGTGCACGGTACAGAATCGGGTCGCCGACTTCGTACCAGGTCGGCTTGCCGTTCTTGAGCACGGCCACCACGTTGCTGCCTGCCGGGGGCTGGTTGCCGATAAACATTTCCAGCATGCCCGGCGACTTCTCCATCACGGCTTCAAGCTCCTTGATGAGCTTCTGGAGATCCTTCGGCAAGTCCGGCGCGTGGCGATCAATACCCATGGCCTTCAACAGCCCGTCAAGCGCGGCACGCTTATCCACCTTGACCGGGCGAGTCTCAGCATCGATCTTCACCATGAACTTGCCGCCGCCTGTTTCGTTGGCGAGCGCGGCAATCTTCTGCCGGGCTTCGTTCTTCACCGCATGGTCGATCAGTTGCGCGGCGTTGCTGACCATGTTGCCCAGCACGTCGCGGATATTCGATGTGCCGCCAGTCAGAGCTTTCACGCCGGACCAGTCGCCGGGCTTACCCTTGAATCCGTCGCCCTGGCCAACGCGGTGGAATGGCAGGTACTGGGTGCGCTGCCACAAGCGCCGCGCTTCTGAATTGATGACGCCTTGCGCCTCGGCGAAATCCAGCACGGCTTTGTTCCATGCCTGATATTCCTTGAAGGCAACATCGCGTTCCGGCGTGCGCAACTGCAGCATGGAGTCGATCTCACCCTTGGTGAACAGATGCTCGCGCTTCTGTGCCATCAACTCGGCAGAACTTCGACCGACGAAGTACAGCAGCGCATCGTCCAGCCCCTCGGCCACCGGCTTGAGGATTTCCTCCAGCCCCTTGCCCTTGAACGTGAAGGAGCCGTCCGCTTTCTTAACCGGCGCACCGAAGCGCAGCGACCCATCGGCAATGGAGTGCGAGGCACGTGACAACCGGGCGCTTTCATAGGCGCCAACCGGGCTGAGCTTCCCGGTAAGATTTTTTTCCATCGCCATCACACCATGCAGATCGTCCACCGTGGATTGCCGGAACTTGTCCCACACGCCATCGAAGTAATCGGACAGCGGCTTGTGGTCGCCAATCTTGGAGCGGGCGCGGTTCAGGGCATCCTGTCCGAACCAACCCGTCATGCCTTCCTGAGCTTTGCGCAGGGCGGGGCCGTGTTTGTGGGTGTTGGTGAAGTCCTCAAGCCACTTGTGCACTAGCGGCGCCTTCGCTTGGAGCACATCAGGCTGGGTCAGGAACAGGCGCACACCTTCGGCATAACCCTCGCTGATCTTGTCCTTGTCGTAGCTGATGGCCTTGAGTTCATTGCGCAGGGCCTCGTCATTCCGCCATGCGTTGCTGATTGCTGGCACCCTGTCATCGAGCAGATGACCTATTTCATGGGCTGCCACTTCAAGGTCGCTGGAGCGCTTGATGCGCACTTCCTGCAACTTCGGGCGGAAGAAACCAAGGCGGTTCTTGCCCTTGACGCGCCCTTCGTAAATCGTGGTGCCCAGGTCGCGCGCGAATTCTCCCAGTATTTTTTCGCGGCGCAGCGGTTTCGGCAGATCGGCAACCGTCTTTGCAACGGAGGCCGGGGCGTGCGTATCGTTGAACAGCGGCGCATAGTTGGCACCGGGTGCCCAGGAGTTCTGTACGGCCATGTCCTGAACCTTCGCGGCCCCTGCTGTACTGTCCCTGCTCTCCGCCCGCAGGCTTGCTGATACTTGCCGGACAGCTTCCGGGCTTTCGGGATTGTCTTGCAGATGCTGAATTGCAGCGCGCGTCTCTGGCGTAAGCTTGCCTGGTTCAATGCCAATGCGCACCAAGGCGTCATCCAGTGGCACGCCAGAATCCCTGATCTTGCCGAGTGTCTTGGCCGCCCTGAAAAGGGTTGGCTCGATTGCTCTGTGCGCCAGTTCCGCTTCGATCTTGCCGCGGTTAGTCTGACTCTTGAGGGTTGCTCGATAGTGGCTCAATTCGTCGCTGGAGTATTCGGTGATGTCACGGCCAAAGAGCGTCGGCTGCGTTCCGTCAGCGCTCGATCCACCGACCAGCCGTCCCGAAGGCGTTTCCATAGCAGGCGTCTGGATATTCCTGCTCGTCTCGCCCATTCCGGCAGCGGCAGGGTCTCGCCGTTGAACGTCAGCCACTTCGATGCCCGGTACAGTTTCGCGGCCGGTGGCTGCTCCAGGTTGAACCCGCTCTTCGCCCGGCGCAAGACGGTATTCCGCGTCGGCTGCCCCGGTAGTCGCGCCACTTCCGCCGCTGTCATGGTCTGCCCATGGATAGTCACCTTCCGGCAGAATCCGCGCCGCCGTTCCTGTGGCGGCTGTGTCGTCCAGCAGCAGTTCCCCGGCTCGTAATTCCCCGACACGTCCAGCCGCCCCAGCCAGTGCTGCTGTGTCGGCGCTGGCCCCATGTCCAACAGGAACTGGTCGAAGCTGCTGATCCACTCCGGGCAGGCTTTCACTCCCTTGCCCCCGTAGTGTTTCCAATCCCAGCGGTTCGGCTCCGTACAGCGCCGGATCATTGCCTTCCAGGCTGCGTACTCCCTGCGGTGCTGTCGCATGTTCAGTTCCTTCCAATTGGGCCGCTGGTGCGTTTTCTTGTGGGCGGTAAGGGGTAGGTGCCTCCCGTCCGGCTTCGATGGCTCCACGGCCAGCATTTGCTACCGGGCTGGTGTTCGGGTCGAGCGGAACGAATCCACTGTGTTGCTCTGCCGAGGAAACCGGCACATCCTGCACCGGGGGTGCCTCGGTGGCTTGCTCGTTTCTGCGCCCCTTGATCGACTTCGCACCCCTCACAGCAGGCACAAACCCAAGCGGCAGCATGTTGATTGCGGCATCCACGGCGGTGGCCGCTGCTGGGCTGCCGGTCGCGTCGAGCGTCTTGCCACCAGCCAACTGCCCAGCTTCGGCCAGCTTCTCGAAGGGCAGCATGACGGTGTTGGTCAGATGCTTGCCGTGTTCCGTCTGAGGTTGATAGGTGAGCGCACTGCCGACTGAGTGAATCACGTCGGCTGGCTCTGCATCGGTAATGCCAAGCGCGCGGGTTGCCATGGCGCCCAGTCCAATCACACCGGACACCGGCACGGCAACCGCTTGGGTCAGTAGATTTGCTCCGGCCTCGGCGACCGGGTACACCCGGCCGATATCCTCAACTGTTTCCAGGGCAGGAGCAAAAATTCCGGGCTGGTCGTCCGTTTGAATCGGCGTAAAGCCATGCTGCGGGCGGTCGCTTTCAGCTTCGGCCAGTGGGACGAAACCGCGGCGTAATTTCTCGGTGTCTGTACTGAGCGGGGCGAATGGCATGGCGCTTACCGGTAGTGACCGACAACGCGGCCCTTCTGCAAAACTTCTATGCCACCGGGAGTTTCTTTTCCCAAGGTGTACGCATTCATGCCGGGGTCGGCGCGGAACCGTTTGGCAACGTCAGTGCGGTCGGATGCTGGCGCCTTCCTTGGCCCAGCCGTGAACGCATCATGAGATGTGTCGTCGCCATACTTTCGGGTGTTTGCCATTTTGGCAATCCGCGCTATTTCTGGATCATAGGCGGGGTTGGCACGCCCTGTTGCAGTGCTGGCTTGCGTTACCGCAAGCACGTCAGCTTGCGACATCCCGGCCAACTGTCGGCGCGCAGCGTCAATGCTTTCATTGGTTCGTTGTTGCGGCAACGTCAGATCACCGCCGCCCCCGGCGTCCAGTCGCTTGGAAAGGCGCTTGTCCGCCGCGCCGATAACCATCTGGGTTCGTCCATCGCGTCGATCCTCGCGGTTCTCGCCTTGCTGGATGTCAAGTTGCTTGATCTGGATTTGCCGGTCAAGCAACGCACCTTCCTTTTCTCGCTGCGCCTCCTGCTGCGCGTGAAACTCGACCGCCTTGGTGGGCGCCAAATACATCGCCGCGCCCTTCGTCAGCTGGTCGGTGTCGGCAACTTGGGACTCGATCACAGCGCCGGTACTGTCGAATGCCTCCAACCGGTATTGCTTTCCTCCGTTGAGCGGAGTTAGCTTGGCGGTGCGACCATCATTGTACATTTGGCTGTTGTACAGCTTCTCGAAATCCGCCAATGCGCCGGCAGAATCCCCGACCGAATGTTTACGGACACCAGACGCCCATAGCCCAGCATATTTTTGCCCCTGCTCTGAAGAAATGAAATCCTGATAGCGCTTGGCTTCCACCAGCTTGCCCTGCTTCAGCAGTGTCGCCACGGCCCTTGGTGCAGTGTTCTTCAAGAAATCGTCCAGCACGTCGCCGTTTGATTCTCCTTGCACCGGAATACCGTTGCGCACCACGGCCCTTGTGGCTTGCGCACCGGACAGCACTTGACGTAGCTCGTCGCTGTCAGCCTGGCCTTGCTCGGCTGCTTTGAGCCGTATCCCGGCCTCCTTAAAATTCACCCCGGTCAACGCCTGCTTCTGTGCCAGACTGCGCAAGCGCATCGCATTCTCCGTATTGCCGGATTGTTCGTAGGCGGTCGCCATACGGTTGGTGCGTTCCTGGTTCACCAACGCATCGGGCATGCGTACCCGCCCTGCTGGAGCCTGCCCATATTGGTAATCGGTTGGCGCCGCCGTGCCTTCGCCAAAGGTGGCGTTATCCTGAGCCGCCGTGGCCGCGTTCTCCGCGGCGTAAGCGGTCGCCTTCTGGTTGTCCGCTTCCAGGTTGGCGTTGGGGTCGTACTTGGCCGCTTCAGCAATGGCCAGCCGTTCAGCCTCTTCGCGCTTGCGCCGTTCGGCGCTCTCTACCGCCGCCTGTCCCGCTCTGAATCCGTCTGCAAAACCCATGGCACTACCCCCTGAAATCTATTGATGGTTCAGATTAAACCGCGCGGCGGACAACATCGCGATGTGTCCGCGTAAGTGGTGAGATATTTTTTCACTTAAGGGAAATGGGCTGACGGTTTCTCGTGCCGTGCATGACAGCATGAGTCCTTGATCAAACAAAGGAGTGACAAGTGAACAAAACCTTCCTCGGCTTCAAAGTAAGCGCCTGGTGCAAAGTGGTAGGAATTTCTAGGGGCATGTTCTACAGACTAGAGGGCGACATGGCCCCGCGGACCGCCAAAATCGGGGATCGGCGAATAGTGGTGGAGCAACCCGAGGACTACCTGAATCGCATCACTACGCAGCAACAGGCCGCAGTATGAGTCCACTGGGCCTAATGTTGCAAACTGAAATTTCAACCAGGCGCAGGAGTGCCGCTTACTCAAGGGGCGCACGAATGCGACAAGCAAACAAAACCCCACGGCCTAGCGGGGCTCGTGGGGCATATCGAAACAACTATCTGAAACGTCATAATGCCACGCACGGAACGGGCAGCTACGTGAGATACGAGCAACTTAAGCCGAGTTCACTGCCAGCGCAACCAACTCGCGTGAGTACGAAGCTGCTTGCCGCCGCGCCGCCGATATCGCGGGGGTGTAACGTGAGTGTGAAAATTTTATCAAAAGTGTGGGATGGCTACCCAGGTGACAGCAGCCCGGAACTGTTGGCCTTGCTGGCACTGGCAGATTGGAGCGATGACGAAGGCCGCTCGTTTCCGTCTATTGCAGCACTTGGTAAAAAGTGCCGCATTGGACGCAGCCAGACGCAGCGCATTGTTCACCGGCTTATCGGTACCGGCCTTGTGAGTGTCACTGACAACGCAAGCGGAGGCGCACCAGGTTCAAGCCGACGTTATCGGATAAATCTCGACCTGTTGACGGGCCGCGAAAATGCAACCCGTAGCGAAAATGCGACGGGTCGCGGAAATGCGACAGAGGGGCCGCGAAAATGCGCAGATAGGGGCCGCGAAAATGCGACCCTATACGTCATTGATCCATCATTAACCGTCAATAAGGGGGATTGCCCCCCTTCTGCCGACGGCAAAGCCGCCGACTGTCCTCACCAGGAAATCATCAATCTGTACCACGACATCCTGCCTATGGGCCGACAGGTGAAAGTTTGGAACGAAACCCGAAAGGCAAAACTGCGAGCACGTTGGCGTGAGGCATCTGAGCGCCAGTCCCTCGATTGGTGGGGGCGGTTGTTCTTCTATATCGCAAAAAGCGAATTCTTGACCGGCAAGGCGAGCACCAAAGATCGGGCGCCGTTCGAGATTGACTTGGAGTGGATCGTCACCCCTTCGAATTTTATTAAGATCGTCGAAGGCAAGTACCACCGGGAGGCCGTATGAACGCGCCCGATCAACTACTACCACCACACTCGGTCGAGGCGGAACAGTCGGTGCTGGGCGGCTTGCTGCTGGATAACGCAGCCTGGGACAAGATCGCGGACATGATGGCCGAGGCGGACTTCTACCGTTTTGACCACCGTTTAATCTACCGCCATATTTCCAAACTCATTGAACATGCCAAGCCGGCCGATGCCATCACCGTGGCTGAGGCATTGCAAAACAGCGGCGAATTGCAGAACGTGGGCGGCCTCGCCTATCTCGGGGCGCTGGCCCAGAATACGCCGAGCGCGGCCAACATACGCCGCTACGCCGAAATCGTACGCGAGCGCTCCATGCTGCGCCAGCTGCAAACCATCGCCGCAGACCTGCATATCGCCTGCGCAGATCCAGCAGGGCGGACTGCTGAGCAGTGCGCTGCCGAAGCTGAAAGCTCCATGCTCAAAACCATGGACCGCCACACTGGCGAACCCAGCACGCTCGATGAAGTTTTCAAGGACGCGATTGCCTACGTTGATGAACGCGCCAGAAGTGGCGGCGGCATGGCCGGTTTGCCGACTGGGTTCCGTGATTTTGACGCGATTACGGGAGGGCTGGAGCCTGGCCAACTTGTGATCGTCGCGGCCAGGCCGTCTGTCGGCAAGTCGCTGTTCGCATGCAACGTGGCAGACGCCGTTGCGCGGGCGGGTATGTCGGTTGTGTTTTTCACATTGGAAATGTCTCGCCGCGAAATCGGATTGCGTTTGCTGTCTGCACGTTCCGGTGTCTCGGCGCACGCCATGCGCACGGGCGTCAGCGAAGATGGCAACTGGAAAGCCATGTCCGACCAACAAGCCAATGCCGGTAAGCAGCGCCTGTACGTTGATGACAGGGGCGCCATTGGGGTTGGCTACGTGCGCGCAAAGGCCCGCCGAATCCAGCGCCAGCATGGGCTTGATTTGGTCATTATTGATTATCTGGGATTGATGACAGGAGAGGGGCACAACCGCACACAGGAAATCGGAAGTTTAAGCCGCGGACTCAAAGCACTCGCAAAAGAACTGCGCGTGCCGGTGGTCGCCTTGGCCCAGTTAAACCGTGGCGTTGAAAACCGTCAGGACAA
>Ga0315281_10007211_pt1 | contig 15696 bp, 15 predicted proteins | sample YL17G07_0_MG_FD_204540 | JGI IMG/M metagenome (GOLD analysis project Ga0315281, IMG submission 204540) | Sediment microbial communities from Yellowstone Lake, YNP, Wyoming, USA - YL17G07_0 | ecosystem: Environmental > Aquatic > Freshwater > Lake > Sediment | place: USA: Wyoming | collected...
GTAACCTTTCCTCATCGGCGTTCTTCCTTTCCATAGAAGCCTTTACGATTGCCAAATCCAGGGCTTCAGGATAGGGAAACGCCGATTTTTCTTCCATCCAATTTCCACCAACTTTGGGACGCGACCCTGTACACTACAGCCGTTGATCAGCTTTGGGACGCTCGACGGTGGTGATAGGAACGACATTGCCAAGCAGCCAGACAAGCCAGTGTTCGGCGTGTCTTTGAGGTTCTCGTTCTGACAGGGGATCTTGCCTAGACAATGGCTGGCTGTGGCATGGGTCGCTGAAGTGGACGGCACTCGCTGGCCACCTTCACCGAAAGGTCGCGCAGCCCGTCACGCAGAGCTTCGAGGTCGGTCAGGATGACGTCAAGGCGAGTGGCAGCATCATGCCGAGGAGGACGGCGGGAAACATCCACGAACGAAGCGTCGGACTGCGGGTGGCAAGAAAATAGCGCCAGTCGAAGCCGGACGTGACGAGGATGAAAGCAAGAACGATGGCGATGACATGCCAGACGATCCTCCGGCTCTTAAAGCAGCCGACGAGGTTGCGGGGCAGCGTCACCAGAAATTGTTTCATAAAGTCGGATTCTCACCATCAGAATCCCGCTTGTCAACTGAATTTTCGATGGGGGACTGCCGCCGCACGCCCTGGGCCAGGAGCGACAGGGCGCCGGCGCGGAACTCCACATCGTCCGGGTGGCAGCCTAAAGGCGCCACCCGCTTCACTGGCCCCCTATCGGACAAATTCCGCGACGTTGCCCACCAGGGACTGAACGTTGACGGGAATCCGGCCCGCAACTTTCGCCAGTTTTCCATCCGGCTGCAGTTCCCCGGTCAGGTTCCTGACCGTCGCACCGTACTTGCCCAAGGTGTCTTCCACCACCCAGTAGTCGAAGCCCGGCAGGACCGGTTCGAACTCGCTGCCGGTCCATCGGCTGCTGCGCCCGCGCAGGGCCACGTCGAGCATGGTGACGACTTGTTCCTCCAGAGGACTGTCCGATTCGAGAGTGATGGCGCCGTAAAACTCCTGGCATTCCGTGTAGCCGGCATTGTGGGTGCCGGTATAAGGTTTCAATCGCGCCAGTCCCGGGCCGATGCCGGCGAGAGGCTGATGGAGGTTCGCGTGAACTCGCCGGGCCGCCTCCTCGCCGGCCTGCCGTCGAACGGCCTCCACAGCTTCGAGAGTGTGCTCATTGTAGAAGTCAATCAGGGCTTGCTCCTGAAGCTTCGCAGGTTGGCGCTTTCGGACGACGTTCACATAGGCGTCCAATCCCGCGCGGAAGGCGCCCTCGACGAGGTTGCGGAAATAAACCTGGCCGGGCGGAATGTCGGCGGAGGAAAAGACGCTCCGGCGCACGCACGCGGTCAAGCCATCCCGCTTATAGGAGGCGCCCAGGTGCACGGCCGCGCCCGCTTGGATGGGCCGGTTCAAAGCCGGGCCGATCATGGTAACACACGCGCTATCGGAGCCGACGATGGTCTCAAACCCCTTGCGCTCGCACCCCATCCATTTGGCGAGCATATCCGCGAAGGCCGCCAGTTGCGTCTCATCCATGCCCGGCTCAATCACTGCGAGCATGGCGCGCAAGGCCAGCGAAGAGACATAGGCGGCATCTTCCAGGAGTTTCATCTCCGCATCGGACTTGAGGTTCTTGACCTGTTGGAAGGGAAGCTGCACGTCCACGACGTTCTGCGGCCCGACGAGGCTTTCGAGATGGGCAACCACCGCTTCGGGAATCACCTGGCGCGGGGTCAGCAATCCGATGCGCTGAGGCTCCTTTCCGGCGATTTTCTTCAGGATGTCCTTGAGGGAGAAACCTTCCACCGGGTACTTCTCGTCGGCCAGTTGGAGCGATTCCGTCGGATAGACGGCCACGCCCGCGCGCGGGGCGAGTTGGGCGGCGCTGTACACGCCTTCGAAGCCGGCGATGATGCCGGAACGGAACGGGTCGGACCCGAGGCCGAAGGCCACCTGCTCGACGGAGTAGTTGGTGTTCCCGCCCAGATAGGGGACGTCCCCGCTGTAGTGCTCATCGGAGAAGGCGAAGGCGACGTCCACAGCGGCATGGTCCTGGACCGCCGTCCAGACCTTCCGACGGCGCTCGACGAACTCCTCGCGCGAAATGCCGCGCCGCCTCTCGATCCCGGGTGCGCGCTCCACGATGATTTCCAGCTTGCGAAGTTTATCGGCAAAGGATTCAGTCATGCGAATCTCCAGCGGACGCTGTCTTGGTTCAGCGTGAAATGGACAAATGCCTCACGCTGATAAGAGACTCCGGACCACCCGGAGTCTTCGCTTTCACGAGGTCCTGGGGATCCGCCCCAGACCCCGGAGTTTTGAGAGGCATGAGGGGCCTCTGAGCCTTGGCTGCTACGGGGGAACGGCTGGGGGAATACGTGGAGTACACTCCCAGCACAAAGGCTCGTCGTCCCGACCGGCCATTCGACGTTGCTCATGGCCCTGAGCCGTTCGACTCCGCTCACGGCCCTGAGCTTGTCGAAGGGCCTGTCGAAGGGCTATCCCTGGCGGGGCGCTCTCCAGCGTGGCCCGTTTCCGTTTCACCGGCCGCAGGTAGTTTGCTCTCTGGCTTCCTTTCTGTCAAGGCGTTTTCCGACGCGCTGCGCCGCATCTGTGCACGGTGTTCCCGCGCCGCCGTAGACTTGCGAATCCGGATCGCGGCGCGTTGTAGATATACCTTCGCCTGCGTCCATTCACCGTATGTGGAGGGTGCACTTCAAGTTGACGGCTGAGAAGGCGCGGCGCTTCTGTGGGCCGCAGGCGTGCGCGGCTGCAAGCTTGGAAGCCGCATGGCCGGCCTACGCGCTCAACTCTTCCTTGACCGCTATGGCGATCTTGTAAAGAATGGTCAGGATCAGGGCGCCGGCGGCCCAGACGCCGAAGGTGATGAAAAGTTCCGGGCCCGTCGGCGAATACTCGACTATCTTCTCCAGGGGAGAGGGGATGAATCCGCCGACCACCAGCCCCAGGCCCTTTTCTATCCATATCGAGAAAAAAACCGCGGCACAGGCAACCGCCAGGATTCCCTCATTAAGCCGGGCGCGCGGAATGATAAGCAGGACGGTGGCGATCACCGCCAGGAGGACAGAGGCCCGCATCCACGGGACGAGGTTCCCGTGCCCCTCCAGGCCGAAGTAGAGGTACTGAAGGCTCTGCATGTGCTCAGGGATACGGCTGTAGAATGCCGTGAAAAACTCGATCAGGAGGAAGAAGAGGTTGGCGAGCAAGGCGTAGGTGAGGATCCGGGCGAGAAGCCGAATCGCCTCAACGCCGGGATCCCATCGGCTGAGCCTTTTGATGATCAGGCACAGGAGGATGAGCAACGCCGGTCCCGATGAAAAAGCGGACGCAAGGAACCGGGCCGCCAGGATGGCGCTCAGCCAGAGATGCCTCCCGGGCAGGCCGGCGTACAAGAACGCGGTAACCGTGTGGATGCTGATCGCCGTGGGTATGGAGAGGTAAATCAACGGCTTGACCCAGCGGGGCGGCGGAACCTCGTTCCGCTCGGCGCCGAGCACCGCCCACGCGATCAGGATGTTCATAACCATGTACGCGTTCAGGACGAGCATGTCCCAGAACATGACCGAGCCGGGCGTCGGGTGCAGCAGGATGAAGAACACCCGGTCGGGCCTTCCCATGTCGGCCACGATGAACATGCCGCACATGGCCACCGCCGCTACGGCCAGAAACTCGGCCAGCACGGTGATCCTGCCGAATGCCTTGTAGTCGTGCAGGTAGTACGGCAGGACCACAACCACGGCCGACGCCGCCACGCCGACGAGGAAGGTGAACTGGGCGATGTACAGGCCCCACGACACGTCGCGCCCCATGCCGGTTATGCCGAGGCCGACGGTGAGCTGCCGCACGTAACAGGCGGCGCTCACCCCCATGACGATGAATAGGAACGCGATCCACGCCCAGCACCTTTTCCTGCCGGCGAGCGCCTTTTTGAGCATGGCTTCCTCAGACGATGTAGTACACCTGGGGGCGAGTGCCCAGCTCAGGCTTCCGTTGGACGGAGAAGCGCGCAGCCAGGACCCTGCTGACTTCCGAGGCGGGGTCTTGCAGGTCGCCGAAGAGCAATGCTTGTCCATTGGGCGCCTGGGCGCAGGCTTCCACGCACGCCGGTCTTTGGCCCTTGGCCAGCCTCTCGACGCAGAAGTTGCATTTCTCCACAACTCCCTTCGTCCGGGTCGGAAAATCGAGGTTCATCTGCCGGATGTGGGGGCGCGGATCGAACCAGTTGAAACTCCTCGCGCCGTAGGGGCAGGCGGCCATACAGTATCGGCATCCGATGCAGCGATGGAAGTCCATCATCACAATGCCGTCCTCCGCCCGCTTCCACGTCGCCTTGACCGGGCAGACCCGGGTGCACGGCGGATTGTCGCAATGGTTGCAGAGGACGACGAGCGGCTTGCTCTTCACGTTTTCCTCGGTGTGGGCGTGGTATTGGCTCGGAAACGCGTCCGCGTATTTCTCGCGCCAAATCCACTTGATCTCATGCCGGGGATCGTCGAAGGTGGGGACGTTATGGACGCGATGGCAGGCGTCAATGCAGGCGGTGCAGTCGCCTTTGCATTTCTTGAGATCCACGACCATGGCCCACCGCCTGGCCTTCAGGGCCTCCGGGGCGGGCAGCATTTGCGGCCTGGCGTCCATGCCGAACGCGCGAGCGACCGGCTTTAGTCCCATGGCCAGCACAAAGAGCCCGCACATCTTCAGGAAGTCTCTCCTGGAGCCGTCCATTAGCGGTTCTCCTTCGTCGGTTCCTGATGGCAGTTCCAGCAGTTCGGAGTCACCCGGGCGTAATCGTGGCAGCGATCGCAGAATCCCTTCTTGGTGGAATGGCAGCCCAGGCACGTGCGGCTAAGGCTCATCTCATATCTCCTGCCGTCCTGCGCGACATAGATTCGGTCGCCGTCCCGGACCACGGCGTCGCACCATTGCTGCAGGAGCTTCATGTGGTACTTTCTCATGTATTCAACAGGCGCCACGCATTGTTTCTCCGTGGCGCCGATTTCCAGTTCCGGAGGCCGGCTTCCGCCCCTCGCGAGATTGGCCCATATGGGAAGGCCGACCAGGGCGAGAAAGAGGAGCAGGGCGGCGATGATTTTCCCGGCGTCATACATTGGCCTGCGCCTCCTGGCCCTTGAGCGGCCGGCCGCGCAGGTCCGTCGTCTTCTTCTTTTCTCCCCGCATGACGAGCGCATTTCCGACGAGTTCGTGGAGACCGCCTACCTCGACGCCCGGCGCCCAGTAATCCAGGATCGTCGGAAACGCGGCCTTGTCAATGGCGCAAATGCAGGCGAGGAAGTTCACGCCGTGCCGGTCGCGCACGTATTTCACGGCGTTGGCCCGGGGCAAGCCCCCCCGCAGCCTCGTCTCCATGTTCTCATCGCTCCCGAGCCCGGCCCCGCTGCCGCAGCAGAAGGTGTGCTCGCGGATCGTGTTCTCCGGCATCTCGTGGAAATGGTTGCAGACGTTCCGGAGGATGTAGCGCGGCTCCTCGAGGAGCCCCATCCCTCGCGCCGGGTTGCAGGAGTCGTGCCAGGTGACGACCCAATGGTCGTTGCGCGCGGGGTCGAGGTTCAGCTTGTTCTCGTGAATGAGGTCGGCCGTGAACTCAGCCACATGCACCACCTTCGTGGATTTCGCGTTCTCGAACCGCGTGCCGGTGACGGGAGAGACTGGCGCCTCCAGGAAATCGGCCGGCCCGTTGAGCGTGTCCATGTACTGATGGATCACCCTCCACATGTGGCCGCATTCGCCGCCGAGGATCCACTTGACCCCCAGCCGCTTCGCCTCGGCGTACATCTTGGCGTTCAGCCGCTTCATCATCTCGTGAGAGGTGAAGAGGCCGAAATTTCCCCCTTCGGAGGCGTACGTGCTCCAGGTGTAATCCAGGCCGATCTCGTGGAAGAGGGCGAGATAGCCCAGCAGCGTGAAATAATGCGGCTCCCCGAAGTAGTCGGCCGACGGAGCCACGAACAGGACCTCCGCGCCCTTCCGGTTGATGGACAAATTGACCCGGACTCCGGCCAATTCCTCCAGTTCATCCGCCGCGAATTCGAGGCTGTCCTTGACGCCGTGCGGCTGCACGCCGAGATGGTTGCCCGTCCGGAAGCAGTTCGAACACGGCTCGATCGTCCAGGCGATATTCAGGCCGACCAGGTTCAGGAGCTCGCGCGCCGCCATGGTGATCTCGGCCGTGTCAATGCCGTAAGGGCAGTAGACCGAGCAGCGGCGGCATTCGCTGCACTGGTAGAAGTAGTAGAACCATTCCTTGAGCACCGCCGGCGTCAGCTCTCGTCCGCCCGCCAGCTTTCCGAGAATTTTCCCCGCGGCCGTGAACTCCTTCCGATAGACGGCTCTCAGAAGCTCAGTGCGCAGGACGGGCATGTTCTTGGGGTCGCCGGAGCCGAGGAAGAACTGGCACTTGTCGGCGCACGCGCCGCACCGAACGCAGATATCCAGGAACAGCCGCAGCGACCTGTACTTCTTCAGCCGGTCGCTCAATCCCTTCAGAATGATCTCCCGCCAGTTCTCCGGCAGCTTCCAGTCCGCGTCCGGGGGCTGCCATTCCCTCGGGTTCGCAAGCCCCAGGTATTCCAAAAACTTCGGCTTGGCGGCGTGGCCGTAGGTCCCGGGCTTGAACTCCGTCGGGGTCTCCATCCATCCCCGGCGCGGAGGTTTCAAGTCCGCCTGCGTCAGCTTCTGCGGTCCGGAAAGTTTTTGAGCCTCGTCCGACATGCTTATTCCTTCTCGAGCGGTAATCCTGCGGCCTTCATCTTGTCCCTGAACTCGTCCTCGTATTCTTGGTACGTGTGAACGATGACGGGGTAATCCCACGGGTTGATATGCCGGCGGGCGCGGCTGTCGTTGGCCAGGTTCCGGGTTGGGCTCAGGAAGACGCCGCCGAGGTGGGTCAATTTGCTGAACGGAAAATAGGCGAGCAGGAAGCTGACGAGGAACAGGTGAACATAGAATAGAACGCCGATCTCCGCCGGAAGGATCGGCCTGAAAGTGGCCAAGCCCAGCGCCAGTTCCTTGACCTTTTCCAGGTCCACCCGGACGAAGCAGCGCATCAGGACGCCGCTGGCAGCAATCCCCAGGATGAGAAACAAGGGGAAGTAATCGGCCGGCAGCGAGAAGTAGCGAAGCTGCGAATCCAGGATTCGCCGGAGAAAAAGAAAGGTCACGGCCGCCAGGAGGACCGCGTCGGTCATATAGAGGGTCGGCGTGCCCGTCCTGAAGAAGGAATCCAGAGCGCCCACAGCCGCCACGGGGCCCGGCACAGGATCCAGGAAGAACGCCAGATGCCTCACCACGACGACGAGCAGCGCCCAGTGGAACGCGAGTCCGGCGGACCAGAGGAGTTTCTCCGAGCGGTACACCATGCGCGGCCCCTCCCGCACCTCGGCCTTCGTGTTGCGCAGGAGCGACCGGAAGAAGAGCACCTCCAGCGCCATCCGGCCGACGACGCCGAGGAGGTTATGCGGGCTCTCAAGGTTGCTGTTCTTGACCCATGGGAGGGATTTCTGCTGTCCGCCGGTGGTGGGAATGCGGAACGGGACCGGCGCCCGTCCCCAAACCACGACCCGCCAGATCATCCCCACGACGAAGGTCGCAAAGGCCAGATAGGGCAGGATGACGCCGAACAGCCAGCGCCCGGCCGCCGCCCGGACTCCAACCAGGGCGACGACGACCAGCATGACCACTGCCAGCAGAGAGAGGGAGACCGAGTAGAGCGCTCTCATGGGCGGGATCCTCGCTTCATCTCGCCGCTCCTCTCGATCCGCTTGAGAGACCTGTTCTTCATCTCGGCCGTCTTGAGTTCCCACACCTTCTCACGGCACTGAACATAGAGGTCGAACGCGAGCAGCATCAAGCCGTCTATCCGCGACTCCAGTTCCTGCCACTCCTTCGCGACATCCTCCCGCTCGAGGTCGCTTCCCAGCTCCTCCCGAAGAGCTTCTTTCAACTGCAGGATGAACGCCGTAGCCTCAGACGGCGGCAAGTCCTGGACAGCCCTCACGCGGACGATCGGGTCCAGAAAGGGCGCCGCCTGCGCCGGCTCCGTGCCCTGGACGAGGTGCTCGATCACCCCCTCGGTCCCCTTCCGGATGATGCTCCCCACCGGGTTGGCGAAAGGGTCGGCCTCCGATTTCAGGAATTTCGACGTGTGCGCGGGATAACTTTCCATAATGCGGTCGCACCATCGCTGAAGGATGGCCCGTTTCTTCTCCGCCAGCATTTGGCGCACGCCCCGGCTCACCGCGCTCAATGCCATTCCCACTCCAGGAACGGTTTCTTCACAGCGGTCATCGCGTTCACGATGAGTTCGGCGAGACCGCCATACATGATGCCGCATTTCTCCCAGATCCGGTAGTAAGTGAACATGTCCCGGAACTGTCCCTTGCAGTTACTGCACGGGGCGCAGAGGTACTTCCAGGTCTCCGGCGTCAAGTCATCGGCGAACGCCTCGAGAATCTGCTGCATTTTCTTCCGCCCGGCGACGCGGAAACGCCACTCGTCGAACTTGTTCCCTGACATGATGGCAAACCCGCTCCCGCCTCCGCAACAAAAATTATGGACGCCGTGCGGGGTCATCTCGCGGAACCCGGGGCACAGGTGGCGCAGGATGCGTCGCTGAGGTTCGACGATTCCGAGGTTTCGCACGACGTTGCAGGGATCGTGCAGAGTGACGGGGAAATCGTTCCGTTTCGGGTCGAAGGCGATCTGGCCGCCGAAGACGATATGCTCCAGGAAAGTCAGGCCGCTCTCCCGGGGGATTTGCAGTTCGCCCGGCAGAACGCGATCGGCGACCGTAATCAGGGCCTTGTGCGCGTGGCCACATTCGCCGACGACGATTTTCTTCGCCTTCAGCTTCTTCGCCGCCTGCATCTGGCGAATCACCACCTTGGCCAGCTGCACGTCATCGTAAAAGAGGCCGTAGTTGACGCTGTCGTATCCGAGGAGATCGCTCGACAGGGTCCAGTTCACGCCCGCCGCCTGAAGGATGACCGCGAACGCTCCCGGGTTCTCCGGCCATGCGAGGATTTCGCCCGCATTGTGGATCAGCAGGACGTCCGCGCCTTCCTTGTCCATCGGCGTCTTGATCTTCAGACCGGTCAACTCCGACATCTCGCCGTCAATGAACTCCATGTTGTCCTTCATCGCGGCCGGGCTCATGCCGGTCGAGGAGCCGGTTTTCAACTGGCGCACCGTCCCGCGCTCGTGCAATTCCCTGGGCGCGATGCCGAGTTCCTGGCTCATCAGCTTGCGGATCTCCCGCGCGATCAGGGCGTTGTCCACCCCGATGGGACACGTCTGAGCGCACCGCCGGCACAGGTTGCACCGGTACGCCAGTTCCGCCAGCCGGACGATGGTCTGCCAGTTCAGCTCCACGTCTCCGTGTCGCCACCGGGCCAGGACCTTGCCGCCCGGCTTGACGTACTTCTGAACCAGCCGCCGAAAGACCTCGGACCGATAGGTGGGCCGATAAAGCTCGTTCCGTCCGCTGGCCTCGAACACGTGGCAGGCGGCCGAGCAGGTCTGACAGTGGGCGCAATGCTCGATCGAAAGCAGCAACGGCCTCAGGAACGTCCAGTTGTCTGTCTTCGAGAACAACTTCCGCAGCCCGCGAAGAAAGGCCGCGACCAGTTTCTCCTCTTCTTCCGGCGAAGCCGGCTTGGGGATGGAGAGCGCGCTCGTGTCGTCGAGGATCGCCTCGATATGCTGCTGGACCTCCGGGGCGAGGGGCGTCGGCTTCGGCGTGCCCTCCGGCTCGCCCGGCGGCCCGGGAAGCGGGATGAGATCTTCGTTCCTCACCTCCGTCAGAGGACCGCCCGGCTTGCTGATGTCTTCGACGCGCAGTTTTTTCTGCACGGCTTCACTCTTTCGTCGCGGCGTCATGCCACGTCTTCCGCCCGTCGCCTTTGACGTGGGGCGCCGACCACGTGACAGGGTACTGAAGGGCTTTCGCCGTCCGGGCCTCGATCCGGCTCCCGGCGGCGTTCGGCTCGTCCTCCCACCTCACGTCATGGTAGGTGAAGAATTTCATGAAGAAATGCGACATGTGCGTGCAGGGGATGTAGGCGATCAGCAGCGCCGTCGCCACGACCTCCAGCGCCACCCATCCGCTTCCGGGAGTGGCCCTCTTGAAGCTCAGCAAGCCGGCCGCCATATCCCGGGCCTGACCGAACCCGCGATCCGCTGCGAGCGAAACGATCAGGCCCAACAGCAACACGACCAGAATGAACCCCAGATTGAAGAGATCCGCTGAGGTCGTATACCGCTTGATCTCCTCGTCCGTCAGGCGACGGTGGAGCAGGGCCATAGTTCCGACGATGGCCGCCGCAAGTCCCAGGTATCCCACCCCGGCCGTGAGGTAATGGAGCCCCCGCGCGGCGGAAAGGCCGGCGTCCGCGCCGACCGCCGTCCCGGCAACCTGCGCGACCGCGCCGATCCCCAGCAGCCCCAGGAAGGCGCCCAGAAGGTAGAGGCCCATGTGGAACGGAAAAGAGCGATACCAGAGCGGCCGGTTGTTCTCCCATAACGAGCGGATGAAGAGCATCTCGAGCGACATCGCCCCCAGTATGCCGGTCAGCGAGTGGCCGCTCGGTTTCGTCCACCATTCATACACTTCCAGCCGCGACCGGCCGCCCCGAGCCTGGCCGGCCTCATGAGGGAGAGGAAAAAGCTCCCACCGGAGATGGACCGGGGTCCGCAGGTACGCAACCACCCGGCAGATTACAGCGACTGCGAACACCGTCAGAGCCGCATAGGTGAGCCAGTCAACGAAGACGTTCGTCATGGGGTTCGCTTTGTACAAGCCTGTCTTGTGGAGCCGGGCGGGCGAATCTCCACCCGCTCAGGGCCGCGTTGCCGGTCGCCGGGTGCAAGACCCGCGCTGACCGGCGCGCACCGAAATTGTCCCATCCGAGGCCGCGGACGGGCGTTGCCGGGGACTCCCGCGCCGCCGGGTCAAACGCATCCAGTGGGCTTGGGGAGACCCGCGATCTTGCAGGCGCCTTTGGCCGGCCCGCTGGGGAACAGTTCGTAAATCCTTTTCAGGGGGCAGCCGGTCTCTTTGCACAACTTGCGGATCATGGGCGCGGAGCCGAACTGGAGGAAGTAGCTCCGGATGTAATTCACCACTTTCCAATGCTCCTCGCTCATCTCGGAAACCTGCTCGGTCTGGGCCAACGCCCTGGCAACCGCCTCGTTCCAACGCTCCGGATCCTGAATGAACCCGTCCTCGTCCATCTCGAATTCCTGCCCGGCAAGGGTAAGCTTCGCCATCAGAATCACCTCCAGTCGGTTCCTCAACCCGCGTTCTCGGGATTGGAGGCCACGGCCGATCCATGAACACTCGCCCGAGATTTTAATGCGCCACGCTCCACTTGCGCGGGAACCCTGCCCCCATCCGCTTTTCCTGCGGCAACCGCGCCGCCTGACGGTTCCGCGCCAGGGCCGCGCGCGCGAAACCGCCGGCCCATTCAGGGCAGCCTAGCGCGTGCACGTGGGAATAGGCGCAGAGCACGTTTCGGTACAGTGCGCCGTCCCGCTGACCATTCAGGCCGTGGCCCCGTTCGACCTGGAAGGCGGTCTCCAGGCCGCCGCAACTGGCGTCGGAGGGGCGCGAGTAATGGAACTCATGCCCTCGCAGGACTGTTCCCTGCGGAAAGAAGGGGTTCGCCCTGTCGCATCGAACCACGGTGTACCCATGGCTGTGCGGCCGGGGCTCCATGACGAAGGAGAGCGGCAGCGCGCCGGCCATGTCGTAGGTTTTCCCCCGCCAGGTGAGCTTCTTTCCCAGGTACATCAGGCCGGCGCACTCGGCATAGATCGGCAGGCCGTCCTCGACCGCGGCCCGCAAGTCGGCGGCGAAGGAGCGGTTCGCCTCCAGCGCTTCCGCGTGCGTCTCAGGGAATCCGCCGCCGATATAGAGGCCCTCGAGCGCCGGCAGCCGCCGGCTGTCCAGCGCGCTGAGTTCCACCACTTCCGCGCCCTCGCCGCGCAGAGCCTCGATGTTCTCGGGGTAGTAAAACTGGAACGCGCCGTCGCGGACCACGCCGATGCGAAAGGCCGGCTTCGGCTCCCGCGGCGGGCTGTCTTCCGCCACAGCCGGCGGAGGCGGCGCCTGCACCGCAGCCATCAACGCCTCCAGGTCCACGTGCTCCTCTACGACGGCGGCCGCCTGGGAGATCAGCCGCTCAACCGGCGCGTACTCCTGGGGCGGCACCAGACCGAGGTGCCGCTCGGGCAGGCACAGCGGCGCGTCGCCCGGGATCGCCCCGAACACGGGCAGTCCGCACGCGGAGCGGAGGGCCTCGCGGATCACCCGCTCGTGCCTGGCCCCTGCCATGCGGTTCAGGATCACCCCGGCGATGACCAACTCCGGGTCCAGCCGCTGACACCCCAGGACCGAGGCCGCAACGGTGCGGGTGGCCTTGGAACAGTCCACGACCAGCAGCACCGGCGCGCCGATCAGCTTCGCGAGCTCCGCCGTGCTGCGGGTTCCCCGCGCGTCCAGACCGTCAAAGAGGCCCCGGTTGCCTTCCACGATCGCAAAGTCGGCCCTGGCTGCGTGCCGCCGGAAGGAGCGCGTCGTCGCATCCGTCCCGAGCATGAACGTGTCCAGGTTTCGGCATTCCCGGCCCGCCGCGGCCGTATGCCAGGCGGAGTCAATGTAGTCCGGGCCCTTCTTGAACGGCTGAACCAGCAATCCCCGTCTGCGGCAGGCCGCAGTGATCCCCAGCGTAATGACTGTCTTACCAGACCCTCCACGCAGCGCGGCGACTACGGCTTGATGATAGGGGCGACCGGCGGCCATCGGGTCTCCAAGTCTGTCTCGCCGATTCCCCGACCTTCGCCCTGGAGCGAATCGGCCGGGGAGACTATTCCATTTCCTTCGGGCGCTCGCTGCCCGGAAGCTCTACGAAGCTGGAGCCGTAATAGGTGAACACGAGCTTGTCCTCCTTCGCCAGCTCCTTGATCGCGTCCTTGACCGCCGAACGCTCCACGCCCAGCTCTTCGGAGAGCTTGCTGGCGATCTCGCCCGGCTTCTGTCTCTTTCGGGCTGCGCTGATGAACTCCAGGACCTTCTGTTTAAGTTCTTCGCTCATGAGATCACTCTCTCCGCCTGGGCCGCCGGCCCCGGGCTCACGAATACTTGAACTGGGGCGTGGCGCGCATACTGGCTTGCGCCATGGTGAAGTCGTCAATATGTTGATCGGTGAAGGGGATGCCGGTGAGGCTGAAGAACCTCTCCCACCCGATGCGCTGAATCCATTCGCCCATGCGCTCGTATTGCTTGGCGTTCGCGGCATACACATCCACGATCTTCTTCACCGCCGCCACGGTCTCGGGCCACCTCGGCGGGTTGTTCGGCAAGTAAGGGATGGCCAGTTTCGAGAACATCGGGGCCGTCCGGGCGTTCGACACTTTTCCGCCCACCCAGATCGAAATGCCGTCGCCCTCCGCGTCCGCGATCGGCATGGCCGGGCAGATCGTGTAGCAGTTGCCGCAGTACATGCAGCGCTCTTCATTCACCTCGACGGTCTTGTCCTTGAGGTTGCCGCGAATGGCGCCGGTCGGACAGGCGGCTACCGTGTTCGGAATCTCGCAGATCTTCGGCACGCGGGCGTTGTCGACTTTCGGCGGGAGGCGGTGAATCCCGAGGATCGCGATGTCGGAGCAATGCACAGCGCCGCACATGTTCAGGCAGCACGCCAGCGAGATCCGCAAGTGCGCCGGAAGCTTCATGGCGCCGAAGTGGTCAAACAAGGCGTCCATGACCGCCTTCACCGGCCCGGACCCGTCGGTGGCGGGCGTATGGCAGTGAACCCATCCCTGGGTGTGCACGATGGCGGTGATGCCGCGGCCCGTGCCGCCGATGGGCCATTTCCGCGCCACGCACTCCTGCTGCAGCGGGCCGACCTTCGACTCGTCGCTCACCAGAAATTCGATGTTGCTGCGGCTGGTGAAGCGCAGGTAGCCGCCGCAGTACTTCTCGGCCACGTCGCAAAGCTCGCGGATGAAATCCGTGCAGAGGAGCCGCGCCGAGCCGACGCGGACCGTGTACAGCTTATCGCCGTTCTCGGCCACGTGCATCAGCACGCCGGGCTTAAGGATTTCATGGTAGAGCCACTGGCCGTAATTCTTCTGAATGACCGGCGGCATGAAGTTGCGATAATCAGGCGGCCCGATATCCGTCCTGCCCATAACCGTTTTCCTCCCTGTCACTATGCCGGATGAAAAGGATGCAACGTCAACCCGCATCAACTGTGTTTCTGCGCCCGGATGGCCTCGATCTCTTCAGCCGACCAGAAATAGTAGGGATTGCTGCGAGGCTCTTTCACCATCTGCGGCGCCGGCGGCAAACCAAGGTCCTTCAGGAACTTGCGCATGCCGACGCGCAGGATTAGTTCGCCGATGCGCTCGCGCGACTTGGCGTTTTCGTCCCACCACTCCCAGATCTTCTTCAGCAGGTCCTTCAACTCCGGGTAGGGCGCCTCCATCTTCATGAAGGGCACGATCACCCAGCAAAGGATGGCGCCCTTGACGATGGGCGCTTTGCCGCCGATCAGAAGCGTGGCGCCCCGTTCCTTTCCGGGCCGCAGCGCCTTCGGCATGAGGTTGATGCAGTGCATGCAGCGGTTGCACTCTTTGTCGCCGATCGTCAGCGTCCGGGTCTTTTCGTCCCAGCTCATGCACTTCGTCGGGCAGAGGTCGCAGACGGCCGCCTGGATGTCCAGCCCGCCGGCGGCGGCTTCGCGCACCTTCGCCGGATTGACCTGGATCTGGTCGCGCCACGTGCCGATGATGCTCAGGTCCGCTCGCGCGATGGAGGCCACGCAATCATTGGCGCAACCGGAGATCTTGATCTTGAACTTGTACGGCCACATCGGCCGGTGGATTTCGTCCTGATACGTGTGGGTGATGTCATTGCACAGGTCCATGCTGTCAATGCAGGAATACTCGCAACGCGACTTCCCCAGGCAGCAACTCGGCGTCCGCAGACAGGCGCCCGACCCGCCGAGGTCGAACCCGATCGCCGACAAGTCGTCGAAGCAGGGCTGTATCTCCTTGGTCGGCGCACCCAGCAGGATAATGTCGCCGGTTGACCCGTGCATGTTCGTCAGGCCGCTTCCATGCTTGTCCCAGACGTCGCAAAGCTTCCGGAGCGCGTCGGTCTTGTAGTACCAGCCGCTCGGATGGTTCACGCGAATCGTGTGGAACTCGCGCACAGATGGGAACTGTTCGGGGCTGTCGGAATAACGGCCGATCACGCCGCCGCCGTATCCGGTGACCCCTACAATTCCGCCATGCTTCCAATGCCCCACCTTATCGTTGTACGATTTCTCCACCTGGCGCAGCAAGTCCTTCGCCGCGGGGTTCTTCGCCGCCGCGCGCTTCATTTGCGTCACGAAGCTCGGCCAAGGCCCCTTCTCCAGTTCGTCCAGTTTCGGGGTTTCTGATTGCGCCATTAACCCGACCTCCCTTCCAACCCGGGTTGGAAAAATAAAAAAACGCCTCTCCTCATGTATGTCAGAACAGGGTCACGCGCGACGCGAGGCTGCGTAAACGTGAAAGACCCGCCGTGCTGATATTGTCAATTTTACAACTTTTTCGCCCTTATGTCAAGACGGCTTTCGGCGCTGTTGAAC
>Ga0315281_10007212_pt1 | contig 15696 bp, 14 predicted proteins | sample YL17G07_0_MG_FD_204540 | JGI IMG/M metagenome (GOLD analysis project Ga0315281, IMG submission 204540) | Sediment microbial communities from Yellowstone Lake, YNP, Wyoming, USA - YL17G07_0 | ecosystem: Environmental > Aquatic > Freshwater > Lake > Sediment | place: USA: Wyoming | collected...
ACCGGCGAATTTGGTCAGCCAGAACCTCTTCTATTAATTTAACCAGTTTTCGGATATTCATCCTCATGTCCATACCTCAAAACTGGATTAATAAATATTCCGGTTTCCCTTTGAAGTTCCTCCATATTTTTCTGATTCTCCTTTGTCCATTCTGGAATATTGAGAAGGCAAAAATCATGAGAACACCGCGGTCTTATTTTCATCTCAGTAGCAATGCCAAGAACTTTTTTGTTTTGTTGATATTTTCCTCTAGCAATCCAACATATTGCTACCAACATTGATTTTCTTGTTTCTCTTTTCGGCTCTGGGTCGTCTTGAAAAAGAAAAGCGTAAGTAATTCCTTCACCAGGCGCTATTCTGCGGAATGAATCATGAATATTATCTCTATGAGCTCGTATGTGTGCATCAACATATGTTTTACTCAAATAACGCCGTTGAAAACGGTTTGGGCGGGCAAGCTCTCTGGCTATTGTCTCATATTTTGATTTTTCATATTCAGAAGAGCATTCATGCGCATGATTAATGATACTATCCCAGCCATAACTAATCTCATCTGCTTTCTTTTTTGCTTTATATTCTGGCTTATTTTGTAAGAGCTCCCAAGATCCTTCATCAATAAGCATATCAGTTGCGTCACCAAACCTTTCAAAACTTCGGTTATTCATCAAATAGAATGCTAATAATTCTTTTTCTCCGCCAAAAATAACCCATTTTTTATTTTTTTTGATAAGATCCTCTTTTACTCTAAGATAATCAGTAAAATCACTAATTGTATCAAGTTCGTTCAGAATAATTTGAGTAAATTCTTTATTGAAAATGTGGATAGTGTGATTTTTAATTTCTTCAATAGAAGAAAACATCTCCTCACCTTCTCCAAGTAAAACGGATAAAAGATAGATTTCCTTAATCGTTCCGCTGGAAAATTTTTCTTTCCCCCTTCTTGGATTCTCAAGCTCTATAGTCGTTTTTAAATCAAATAATTGCCTTCTTGCTCCGGAAAGCTGTCTCAAATTCTTTTCAACCTCTGATTTTTTATATTTTCCATCTTTATCTAGTTTTAAGTCTTTAATTTGCCAGATAATGGCGATATTATCAAAAACGACTAGCAAATCACACAACTCATTACCATTGGGTAGTTTAGGATTTAAATAACACCAATCTGTAAGAAAAGTTTTCAGGGATAACTCATGCACAATTTTTTCTGCATTTTTTCCCTTTAAATAAAAATAATCTTTAGAAATATCCATTTCTAAATTAACCTTGCCCAAACAACACTTTTTATATTTTTTGCCACTTCCGCAAGGGCACGGATCATTTCTGCCAATTTTCATATTTTATTCCTTAGGTGTATTTTTAATTTTCGCGATTATTTCTTTTATCCATTCCGGAACAGATTCCTTCATGATATTCGGGACATCATCTGCCCAATGATATTTTTGCTTGGGAGAAATAATAATTTCAATAATTTCAGGATTTTTAGTAGAACGAATAGAATAAACATCGAAGTTTAAAGGTTTTGGATCCTTAACGTCTATTCTGCAAGTATAAGCTGTACCAGTACTACCGTTAACTACCAAGGCCTCTGGCCCATGCCAAGCAATAAAAACACTCTTGCAAGACGGAAGAGCTATTGAATCAAATGGAGACTTGTCGCTATAACTTAATTTCTCCCCTGGCCCCATAATTTCTTGGTATTTTCTTAAGGTTATAAATTTCTTTTTCATGATTTAGATTTTCTATCTATTCCTAGCAAAAAATTGATAATTTTTTTCATTACCTTTTCGGGATCTTTAATCGTTTCTTTCTCCCAAACTCTCAAAATCTTCCACCCAACTCTTCTCAATGCCAACCTGTTTCTCCGATCGTTTCTCGCATTGTTTTCTATTTTTGCTAGCCAGTATTTTTTGGGCAATCTTTTCCTCTGCTTTGGAAAATTACGGCCGTGCCAAAAGTCTCCGTCTATAAATATAGCTTTCTTTTTGCTTGGCAAAGCTATGTCTGGTTTCCCTCTTACCTTCTTGTAATGCTTCTGAAAGTAAATCCCCCTCCTCCGAAGCTCGCGGAAAATCAATCTTTCAACTTTTGTATTTTCGGAGCGAATTTTTGACATTATTTCGCTCCTTTTTTCTTTCGTGAAGACATCCATTGATTTTTATACCCTGTGGATAACTACCGCTTTGAGTTTCGGTTTTCATTCGGGTATAATTAAATTGTAGCGCAAATAAATTTTATAGCAATATGCAAACTCTAACAAGAAAACAAAAACAAGTTTTTGATTTCATTAATGCTTATAGGGAGGAAAACGGAATTTCTCCTACCATTGAAGAAATGAGAAAAAAATTGAAGCTTAAGGCCGTGTCGACAGTACACGAACATGTAAATACGCTGAAAGAAAAAGGCTATCTCTCAAAAAATGAAAATTCTGCTCGAGGGATTGTTCTAAAAAGAGAAATAAGGATAATTATTGATATTCCCATCTTGGGCAGAATAGCTGCTGGACAGCCCATAGAAGCCATCGAGGATTTTCAGGAAACTGTTCCCGTGCTGAATCCAGCTATCAAGAATTCAAAGGACTATTATGCCCTTCGCGTTATCGGAGACAGCATGATCAATGAGGGCATCTTTGACGGCGATATTGTGATAATTAAAAAACAATCTGTTGCGGAAAACGGGCAAACAGTTGTGGCGATTATTGATGACAATGAAGCGACTCTCAAAAAACTTTATAGGGAAAAAAACAGATTCCGGCTTGAACCGAGAAACCCCAACATGCTACCGCTTTTCAGGAAGGAAGTCGAAGTAAGGGGCGTAGTTATCCAGGTAATAAGCAATGTTTCCAGCGAGCTAAAAAAGAAAGTCGCAAAAAAGACCAAGCATGGATTTAGGACTATCGATCTTTTCGCCGGCATTGGAGGAATACGCATCGGCTTTGAAAGGGCCGGATTTAATACTGTTTTTGCCAACGATTTTGATGAACAGTGCAAGCTTACTTATGATCTGAATTTTTCTAAATCAAAGCTTGTAGTTGAGGATATAAGAAAGATCGGCATAGACGATCTGCCAAGGTTTGACTTCTTGCTCGGTGGCTTCCCCTGCCAAGCATTTTCTATTGCCGGATATAGGCAGGGGTTTAATGATGAAAAGGGGCGCGGAAATTTATTTTTTGATATTGCACGGATTATTGACGCTCGCAAGCCGGAGGGTTTTCTTCTTGAAAATGTAAAAAATCTGAAAAGCCACGACGACGGCAAAACTTTTAGAATAATCGAAGAAACCTTAAAGAATCTCGGCTATTATATAAAGCCTAAGGTCTTAAACAGCATGATTTATGGGGGTATTCCGCAGAATCGAGAACGAATCTATATTGTAGGTTTCAAAGATAAAGATTATTCCGATAAGTTTTCTTTTCCCGATCCAGTAAAGCTGACGAAAAGAATTACTGATTTGTTAGAGAAAAATGTCCCGGAAAAATATTACTATAACGGAAAACCTTTATATGAAAAGTTGAAAAATTTTGTGAAAGAAGAAGGAAAGGTATATCAATGGCGCAGGCAATATGTTCGTGAAAATAAAAGCGGAGTCTGCCCAACGCTCACGGCAAATATGGGCATGGGAGGGCACAACGTGCCTATTATCAAAGACAAAAGAGGCATTAGAAAATTAACCCCCCTAGAATGCGCTCGGATCCAAGGCTTCCCAGAAAATTATAAACTGCCCAAAATTTCAGATTCGGCCTTATACAAGCAATTTGGAAATTCGGTAAGCGTTCCAGTTATCGAAGCCGTGGCAAGGCAAATGATGAAAGCAATGGCATAGGTCTTATATTTCTTTAGCGATACGAGCAAGGTTTTTTTCCGTCTCTGTTATTAATTTTTTAGCCTGCAAAAATGGGATGCTCCTTTTCGCTATCCAAATATTATTTCTGTTCAAGGCCGGATTTCGTCCGACCGTATGAAGATTGAAAAGATATGTTTTGCCTTTTGCTAAATTAAATGTTCCCAGCACATCGTTTGAAACTTCAACGTCGGTAAGGCAATGGACGAAGCGCCTAGAGCTTTTTTGATTCAACTTTTCATATAATTCAATTTTGCCAGTGAATTTAATGTTTCCGACAAATTCAGGATCGGGAAATTTACTATCCATAACATATCTTTTGAGAACACCGTTAGAGAAAGAACCTATTTTCTTTAATTTTCCCTTAGAAATATTGCCGTCTGTCTGTTTTCCTGCAATTTCAAATATTTCAGTCTCATACATGAAAAATCCTTTTTGAAATACGAGACCGTGCTCATTTAGCTCTTTGCCAGATATGGCATATTCGATTACTATTTCAATATTGTTTATATTTGTAAAATCTTTGAATGTTTCAGATTTAAATTTGTCTTTTAGATAAATTCCAAGAAGATCTTTTTGCTTAAAATTTCCCTGATTATTGTTCTGTATATAAGCGCCTATAATAAAAATATTTTCCGGATTAGATGATTTTTTGATTGTATCGAATTGTTCGAGAGTAAGCCCTATCCATCGATCATCTTTAGAAATATTTTTTATTTCCAAAAAACATTTCGGTTTTCTTTTCTTTTTATTTTCAATAACGCTGATAATGTCGGGCTCGTTTAAAACCTCGTTGTTTTGTTTTATATCAAAATCTAAGACATAATCCTTTTTTGGATTAAATGATTTTAGCACATTGGCGACCCCAAGCTCTACAAGTTTTCCTAGAATAAAACTATCTAAAACTCCGCCCAATCCTCTGGACGCTCCAGAGGTTCTGGAAGATTGCGATTTCTTAGGTTCGAGATGGTATCTTAAAGCAAAATCAAATGCGGTATCAAAATCTTTTCTTGTAATTTTATATTTCATAAATTAATGGATAAAAAAGGCTATATCTTTTCGGTATATTTTCGCAAATTCTTTTAACGCGATAACGTCAATCCGTCTCTGCCCAGCCTCAACTTTTGAAACATGAGATTGAGTTTTTCCGAGCAGTTTAGCAACTTCTACTTGCTCTAAACCGGCCTCTTGGCGGGCTTTTTTTAGTTGCTCAACGATATATTTATGATCTTTTGAATAAATTGCCTTAGACATACTGCTACCTATATGTTATATTCCATTGCGTAATATTCCAAATTGTCATATAGTATACTAAGGGAGTTCCTATACCTTGCCCGCGCAGGGGCGGGTTGGGGCAAGGGCAAGGACTCGCCAAAAAAAATTCGCCGGCCCAAGCGAGGGCGCGGCGGAAGGAAGGGGTGTGGGGGAGGAATTCCGCCACGCCCGAGCGTAATTTTTCCTAAAAGTCGGCGTCGGGATTTTCCCGAAAAAAAGTTCGAATTTCGTCCAGGGTGCGGAGCATAGCTAAATTTTCGTCTTTTTGGAACACGATTTTCGCCTCGCCGCTTCGCGGCTTCGTCCCGCCTTTGGCGGGATACAGGCAAATTTTCGAGCAGTAAATTTTTGGCCGTAAGACAAAAATTTAAAAATATATGAATAACTTTTTCATCTATATAAGAAAATCGACGGACGAGCCGGACAGGCAGATTTTGTCTATTGAAGCTCAAGTCGAGGAACTGAAAGAATTTGCCCAAAAGGAAAATCTGGAAATCGCAAAAACTTTCATTGAATCTCAAACCGCCAAAGAACCAGGCAGGCCTGTTTTCAACGAAATGCTATCTGAAATTGAAAACGGGAAAGTTTCTGGAATTTTAGCTTGGCATCCGGACAGATTAGCCAGAAATTCTGTTGACGGTGGAAAAATAATCTATTTCATTGATACTGGTAAAATCCAATCTCTAAAATTCCCGACTTTTTGGTTTGAACCAACCCCGCAAGGCAAATTCATGCTTAATATCGCTTTTGGCCAATCGAAATATTTTGTTGATAATCTTTCAGAGAATACCAAAAGAGGCTTGCGGCAGAAGTTAAGGCGCGGAGAATGGCCCGGCTGGGCGCCGATCGGATATTTGAATAAAGAACACAAAATAATCCTTGACCCTGAAAGATGCAAGCTGATAAAAAAGATGTTTGAGCTTTATTCAACCGGAAAATATTCTCTGAAAGATTTAAAGACACTTATGGCTTCTTCTGGCCTGAAAAGCCGAGCTGAAAAAGTTTTGTCTGTTTCTATGATCCAGCACACTTTGGCTAATCATTTCTACTACGGAGCATTTTTCTACAAAGGCGAATTATGCCAAGGAACGCACAAGCCGATTATTTCAAAGAAACTTTTTGATAAGGCCCAAGAAATAATGAAAGACAAATCAAGACCCAAGAAAAGAAGCGAAAGGGTTTATCCTTTCCGGGGACTTTTTAAATGCGGCGAATGCGGTTGCGCCATTACTTCAGAAACGCAAAAGGGGCATAACTACTATCGCTGTACGAAAAAGAAAGTCCCCTGCTCCCAAAAATATGTCAGGGAAGAAATTTTGGCCGAGCAGATTTCGGATATTCTTCAAAAAGTTTCTTTGTCTGATAATTGGAGAGATAAAATGATTGAACTCCTTGAAAATGAAAAACAAGAAACAGACCGAGCCGGATTTTCTTTTTCTCAAAAACTGAAATCTCAAATCAAAGAATGCGAGGAGAAGCTGGAAAAACTTTTAGACGCCCATTTGAACAACGATATTTCCCGCGAGGAATATCTTGAAAAGAAGCAAAAAATTCTCAACCAAAAGATCGAGATTTCTGAAAAGCTGAAGGCTTTTGAGAAAAAGGGAGACAATTGGCTCGAACCGGCCAAAAACTTCATTTTTGCTTCAAATCAAGCACAAATCACGGCTTCAAGCGATAATCTCCAAGGAAAGGGTCAATTCCTCAAAAAAGCCGGCTCGAACCTCCTTTTGACGGACCGGAAAATAAAATATTTCCCGCGCGGGGCGTGGGAAATACTCGAAAATTTGCCTGTTTTCGGAGCCGAGCCGCGAAGTGGCGAGGCGAAAATCGTGTTCCAAAAAGACGAAAATTTAGCTATGCTCCGGTGGTAGGATTCGAACCTACAACTTACTCCTTAACAGGGAGTCACTCTACCATTGAGTTACACCGGAATAATATAAAAAACTCTCTTTCAATATAAAATTATTTTTACGAAAAATCAAGGCATCCAACACCTATTATCTAACACCTAACACCCAACACCCCTGCCTACCGGCAGGCAGGCAACACCTAAATTAGAATACAAACAGGAAAAAGCAGATTATCACTACCACCACCACTATCGCTACTATAGAAAAAACTAAGGTGATGTTTTTTCTAGGCGAGGATGGAGGAATAATGTCGCTCATATTATTTAACAGGGTAAACTTTAATAATAATCTTTTATTTTTTTAAGTTCCTGATTTTTTCTTAGTTTTTCAAGGGCTTTTGCCTGAATTTGGCGGATTCTTTCGCGGGTTACTCCAAACTCGGCGCCCGTCTCTTCAAGGGTATGCATTATCCCGTCGTCCAAACCAAATCTCATCGCCAAAATTTTTATTTCCCGGGCGGTTAATTCATTGGAAATTTCTTTTAATCTTCTTTTTAGAAGTTTTCTGGCGGACTCAATGTTGGGCGCTATGCTTTTTTCATCTTTTATAAACTCTGCCAAGACGCTTTCTTGTTTGTCTTTGTCCTCGCCGACCGGCGTTTCCAGAGAGACCGCTTTTTGGGCAATCTTTCTTATATGATGAATTTTATCAACTTCCAACCCCATTTCAGCCGCAATTTCTTCGGCCAAGGGTTCCCTGCCGAGTTCCTGCAAAAGATTTTTCCTTACCTTGGTATATTTTGAAATGGTTTCAATCATATGGACAGGAATCCTGATGGTTCTTGCCTGGTCGGCCAAAGCCCTTGTAACCGCCTGCCTTATCCACCAAGTGGCGTAAGTTGAAAACTTGTAACCGCGTCTCCAGTCAAATTTTTTAACCGCTTTAAACAGGCCCAGATTTCCCTCTTGGATTAAATCAAGCAGGGTCAAATTAGGAGAACGACCCACATATCTTTTAGCAATAGAAACCACCAATCTCAGGTTGGCCAGGGCCAGCCGGTTTTTTGCCTCTTCGTCTCCCCTCTCAATCCTTTTTGCCAATTCTTTCTCTTCTTTGGCGCTCAAAAAACTAACCTTGCCGATTTCTTTCAGATACATCTGGATTGGGTCAATTTTCCCGGCGACTAATAATTTTTTCTTTTTTTCTTTTTTGCCCTTTCTCACTTCTAAAAACTCCTGTGCTTCTTTAATCTCAACCCCTTTTTCCTGCAGATTTTCATAAATGTCTTCTAATTGCGTAATATCCTTTTCTATATTCGGGAAAGCATACAAAATTTCTGAAGTTGTAACAAAACCGCGTTCCTGACCCTTTCTTAAAAAAGCGCCCATTTGTTCCGGAGTTATAATTATTTTTCTTCTCTTTTTTTTCACTCGCCGTAGCTTCAGCGAAGGCGAGCCTTTCCTTAATTTTTTCACCCTCTTTACCCTTTTTGCTCTTTTCACCCTTTTCGCTTTCTTCACTTTCTTCACTTTTTTTACTTTCTTTGCTTTTTTATTGACCGTTCTTTTCTTGACTGTTCTTTTTTTTCTGACGATTTTTTTCTTCTTTGTTTTATGTTTCATATTTATATTTATAACTCCTTGGTTAATTTATTAAACTCTTCCATTAAAACGTTGATTCTCTCAAAATTCTTCTCGTTTTCGGCTTTTTTAATTTCTTCTGAAATATCTTTTAATTTATCTTTAACCTCAATGGACTTTAGTTCCGAAAGGCAAATCTGTATTTCCTCCTCGGCATCTTCATCATATTCAACTTCCGCTCTTAAGGAAAGGGCTTCCAGAAAATTTTTAAGATCCTGATCGGATTCAGGCCTGTATTTTGCCAGAAAGCCGGCAAGGACTTTCTTTATATCTTTCTCCTTTCCGGGATTTTCAAGAATAAACTTTTTAAAATCTTCCAGAAAATTTTTAATTTTACCCGAGAAAAGGGGCAAATGCTGGATATCAACTAAATCCAAATTATCGGGCTCTTTAACAATCAGAGAGATAATTTTTTCTTCAATTATTTTTTTTCTGCCCTCGGATTCAATAAACTTTCCGGGGACCCCGATAGCCTCGGGGAACTTGGGAAACTCGGCTTCTTCAACCGGCAAAGAATCCGGTTCAAAGACGGACTCAATTTTTGTTTTCTTCAATTCCTCCAAAATAATATCCTCTTTCACTGACAAGGTTGAGGCAAGTTTCTGAATCCAAAACGACTGCTCAATTTTATTTGGTATTTTCTTTATAACGGGCAGGATTATTTTCCCGATTGCCTTTTTCCCATCGGGCGCGTTTTTATCATAACCGGCAAGAGCAGAGTCAAAATAGAAATCTAAAATTGAACGGGCTTCTTCCAGAGATTTTTCCCATTCTTTGGGGTTTTTTGAAATGACATCGGCCGGATCGGAATCTTTTTCCGACTTTTTTATAATCTTTATATTAAAGCCCTGTTCCTGAGCCAAACTAATTCCCCTTTTTGTGGCGTTGTCTCCGGCAATATCCATGTCAAAGGCCAAAATAAGATTCTCGGTGTAGCGTTTAAGTATATTAAGGTGTGAAGAAGTAAGGGCGGTGCCGGAAACCGCAATGGTATTTTCAAAGCCGGCTTGAACAGCCATAATAGTGTCGGTGTAGCCCTCGGTGATAACACAGCAATTTTGTTTTCTGATTGCCAATTTAGCAAGATTCAATCCGTAAAGATTGTGGCTTTTGTCATAAAGTATGGTTTGGGGAGTATTAATATATTTAGCCACCTCTTCTGCGCCCCGGACCTCTTCAAATACCCTGGCGCCGAATCCGATTATTTGAGAGTTTAAATCAAAAACAGGAAAAATTATCCGGCCGCGGAATCTGTCATAAGAACTATCGGATTTTTCCGATTTCACCGCCAACCCCGCTTTTTCTACTTCTTCTCTGGGATAACCCTTGCCTACCAAGAAATCGGAAAGACCCTGCCAAGTATCGGGACTGTAGCCCAAGCGCCATTTTTTAATGCTGTCTTCATTAATACCCCGGGAAATAAGATATTTTTTCGCCTCTTTACCTCTCACACCTTCCTGTAGTTGTTTTTCGAAAAAAAGACAGGCAAGTTCCAAAATCTCATAAAGCCGCTCTCTGGCCGTCTGCCACTTGGCAGCTTCCGGACTCTGTTTTTTGAGCTCAACGCCGGCTCTTCGGGCTAAAATCCGAAGAGCGTCTCCAAATTCAACACCCTCAATTTTCATCACAAAATCAAAGATCGAATTCCCAGCCCCGCATCCGAAACAATGCCACATCTGGCGAACCGGCGAAACAAAAAAAGAAGGCTTTTTCTCCGAATGAAAGGGACAAACGCCTCTGTAATTAATTCCGGTTTTTTTCAGTTTGACATAGCTGCCGATTACTTCAACTACATCCAATCTATTTTTGATTTCCTCAATTTGAGAACCGAATACCATATTTATATTGTTTACTATGCCATAAATTGGGCTAAAAATCAATTTTGTCACATCAAAACTGTGGATTTTGGATTGACGCAGGGTTTGGTTCAATATATACTAAAATATAGTGCAAAAATCAATCCTTCGACAAGCTCAGGATTAATCCTGAGCCAAGTCGAATGGATCAAACAAAAAATAGCAAAGGACCCGTTTTAAAACGGGCTTTTAAAAATTGCGTTCTCGCTACATTTTAGTTAAATTTTCCTTTTTTTATGCAGAATGACATCAAAGTTGCAACAGGCAATAATCAAAAACCTAAAATAGCCATCTTCCACTACTCCGGACCGCCAAACACCTCGGGCGTTGATATTATTATCCGTGACCAAGCGCGATTATTCCGGCTTCACGGTTACAAAGTAGAAATTGTTGCAGGATTCATTAAACAATTCCGCAAAGACATCCCGGTACACATAATCCAAAAAATAAGTCCCAAGGATCCGCTCGTGCTTTCAACACTTAAAGAGCTGGAAGAAGGAATAGTTTCTCCCGATTTCAAAAAATTGGAGCGAAGCCTCTTTTACTCAATCAAAAAATATCTAACACGGAATAATATCCAAGTTTGCATTTTGCACAATCTCTTCACGCGTCCCTACAACCTTGCTCTTACTTCGGCGCTGGCCCGCCTTATTAAGGATTTACCCCACGTTCGATTTATTGCCTGGGTGCATGATGTTGTGTTTTACAACGAGCCGAATACGCTCCTGAAACGCGAGTTAGGTAATAAATATCCTTGGGATCTGCTGATAAAACCAGTTCCCGAGCTTACTTATGTATGTGTATCTAAATTCCTGAGGCATAATCTTATGACGGCGTTCAATGGCTTAAAACACGCAAAAATTATCGTAATTCCTAATGGCCGCGATATTCAAAAATTTCTAGGACTTAGCCCCGCGATGAGAGCATTATATGAAGACATCAATGGTCTTGAATGCGATTTGATCGCTTGCCTCCCGGTACGCGCTATCCCAAGAAAAAATTTAGAGTTTGCGCTTCGGATTGCGCGCGCTATCTTAAACAAAGGGGTAAAATTTAAACTGCTGCTCACCGCCAATATCGATTATAAGCGCGAAAGAAACCTTAACTATTATAACCGCCTTAAAGACCTTGTCCGAGAACTTAAACTTAAAAAGCATGTTTTCTTTTTGGAAGAGTATTTCAAACGTTTTGCAACCGATAAAAAACCTGCGCCCGCAATTCCTATCCCAGAACTTTTCCTTATTTCAGACTTTCTTATCTTTACAAGCCGAGTAGAGGGTTTTGGTTTACCGCTCATAGAAGCGGGGCTTATGCGTTGTCCCATTTTCGCCGCAGATATTCCGCCGCTGCGTGAAATCGGCACTACTAATATTCACTATTTCACGCGTGACGCAGATGCAGAGCAGGTTGCGGACTATATCCTTGAAAGTCTTAAAAAGATGCCTCAGGCCTATTTTTACCGAAAGGTCATAAAAAAATTCTCCCTTCATATGATATTCAAAAAGCAAATCCTGCCACTTATTGAAAACGTCAAAAGCAAGGAATTTTCTCTATAACAATAGTAATTTATCATGCGCCAATCGCAACACTCAAACCCTTCACCTTTTGCAAAAGGTGAAGGGTCAAACCATCGATTTTTTATTGCCGCAATGGGTCCCGGAGAAATTGGCCAAGGCATGGCATTCGCGCGATATGCGCTCGCTCAAGGTGATTTTGTCGCCTTATCGGTACCCCACGCCGACTATCTTCCGTTAGTAAACTTGCGACACCCCAAATTTTCAACAATTATTGCAAAAGATTCCAAAACCTTAAAAGAAAACCTCAATTCTGAGAAGGCCGACATATTAGTTTTATGCAATTCAAAAATCTTTACTCGGGACGACAATTTCCACAAATACCCGCCCAAACCAAAGCTGCCCAGCCTTTCCATAGATTCCAACTGGCTCTTCGGCCCCTCAAGTCCATATATTTTTAATCCGTGGGTAGACCGCTACTGCTTGAACTTACCTAAACCAATATTCCAGCTCGGGCTTAAAAAAAATGGCGGACATTACGTAATCCCTAAAAAAATTCTTAAAAAAATAAGGGTAGTAGGGCTTATTCCTTCGTACCGCCCCATACCCAGCCAAGAAAAAAACGAAATACGAACGCATTACGGCGTTCATAAAAACGAGAAATTGATATTTCTCTATACCAGTATAGGATATTTAATAAAACCCGTGGTATTTCTTAAAGCATATGCGGTAGCAAAAAAACTTAGAGCCAAAGGAAAAAAAGTAAAAGTAATTTATTTTGGAGATCCGCCACCTGCTTCTTTGGATGCTAAAGACCGCAGCTGGTTTCTTGCGCTCCCCCGAACAAACACTGAACACTTTTCAAAAGTGCTTGCGAGTTCCGACTTGGTATTACAGCATCAGGGACTTTCCACGCTGGAACAAGCTATCGGAGCACAAGTGCCTGTTATCGCCAACGTAAGAAACCGTGAGGATGAAAAAAATCCCACGCGCCATATGCACGCCTGGGAGGTAGGACCATTCGCCAAATACGGGGCATGCGCCATGTTTTTCTTCAACGATTCTCCCGACGATATCGCAAATTGCGCCGAGGATATTTTGTTCAACAAAAAACGGCGCGAAACCATGCGCCGAAAACAACGCGCTCTCTATGAAAAAGGAGAAGAAAAAGTATACAATGAAGCTATTAAGTTGTTAAAAACTAAACCTTAGTATGAAAAAATTACGCATTGGACAAATTGCGCCGCTCAACGTACCTATCCCCCCAAAGAAGTACGGCGGAACCGAACGCATAATTGACGCTCTTTGCCGCGGGCTTTCCAAGCGCGGCCACAAGGTCTTTCTTTTTGCCGCAGCAGACGCAAAAACTGGGGGAAAATTAATCCCCATTATACCAAAAAGCCTTTGGACAAACGAAATTCGAGAGACCACGCCTTATTATGCCTATGAGATGAATGTTATTTTACAAAAATCACCCGGCCTCAAATTAGATATTCTCCACGATCACCTTGGGCCATCTAGTTTAGCCCTGTATGGAGGATTAAACATTCCTATTGTGCACACTCTGCATGTTCCTATGAATGAGCATCGCGCTTGGGCCTACCAAAAATTAAATTCTAAATTAATCAGCATTTCTAATAATCAGCGCAAAGACGCTCCTCGGCTTAATTATATTGCCACTGTTTACAACGGCACCGACACAAATCTGTTCCGATTCAATCCTAACCCTAAAAATTATTTACTGTTTTTGGGCGAGCTGGTGGAACGCAAGGGAGTTAGAGAAGCAATTCTTACTGCAAAAAAACTTAAGTTAAAACTAGTAATTGCGGGCCGTATCCCGCTACAAATACCGAGCCAAATAAAAGATTATTCTTTTTATCAAAAATACGTAAAACCAGCATTAAATCGCGGCCATGTAAAATACGCCGGTGAAGTCGCAGGCGAAAAAACTTCTAAGATTTACGGGAATGCAAAAGTCACACTCTTTCCCATACGCTGGGAAGAACCATTTGGGCTTGTAATGACCGAATCAATGTCTTGCGGAACGCCCATCATTGCTTTTGCCAGAGGATCTGTCCCGGAAATAATCAAAGATGGAAAAACCGGATTTATTGTTAATTTTTCTCCATCTGACATACGGGGAAACTGGATTATTAAGAAAACGGGGGTAGAAGGACTGTGCGAGGCAGTGAATAGAATTTACGCGATGCCTGAAAAAGAATACCGGCAAATGAGGGAAAACTGCCGGGAACGCGTGGAAAAAAACTTTACCATTGAAAAAATGGTTGATGAATACGAAAAATTGTATTATAAAATTATAAAAAATAAATAAGATATAACAAACAAAACCGTCGGAATACCACTGCGATCGCATTGGTATTCCGACGGTTTTTTCGTTGCGTGTTATTTATTGCGTTGTTTAATCTCTTCCGCGTTTAATCTCTTCCGCCAGCTTTTTAAGTTCTGCAATATCTGCTCCGGGACCCATTTGGGTTGAAATATATCCCTGATACTTTTCAAAAAATACCCGGTCTTTTGCCAGTATTTCTTCAAAGCCCTTCCCCACTCCATACATTGGGTAAAGTTTTGCGTGAGCGTGATTTACGCCAAGACCCTCAAACACCATCGCAACTTTAGTGACATTTAATCCTTTTTCTAAAATCTTCACTACTTTTTTGGACGCTATCATTAATTTTTGATAAGCATCATCCGGCATCTCAAAAACATAAGAATCAAAATGCTTTTTCGGCAAAACAAGGGCCATCCCCTTTGTGTTGGGGTTAATGTCTAAAATAGCTAAAAATTCTTTATCCTCCCAGATTTTGGCGGAATCAATTTCTCCTTTTGCGATTTTACAAAAGATACAATCCATTTTCTATTTTCTATTTTCTACTTTCTATTTTAAGCGGTAAGTGATGTAAACCGTAATTGATACTTCCTGCTGGCCGGGCTGGATTTCCGGCGCCGGAGCAATTTCCGCGGCCGATTTTTCCATTGTTACTCCGCCACCGTAATAGGGATAATAGCTTTCGTTTACATTAAGAACTTTGCCGAGTTTTAAACCCGATGCTTTGGCTATACTTTCCGCCTTGGTTTTTGCCTGAGCAATCGCTTCCCCTCTTGCCTCTTGCCTTACTTTTTCCGGCTCATCAATGGAAAAATACAAGTTGCCAACCAGGGTCGCGCCGTTGTTTGTGCCCGCGCTTAGGACGCTGCCGATTTTCTTAAAATCCCTAATCTTCACCTGGACATCCTGTTCCATAGTATAACCCTTAAAAACCCTTTCTCCGGTTCTCTCGTTATATTCGTAGCGAGGCGTCAAACTATATTGAGTTGTCTTAATGTCTTTTTCTTCAATACCCAAATCTTTTATATCTTTTAAAATTTTATTCATTGTTTCCGCGTTTTTGCCGATCATAACCGGAATAGTCTCGGAATCACCGCACTCGTTGGTAACGCCTAAAGTAATTACTGCGACATCGGGTGCCGCAAAAACTTTTCCCTCGCCGGAAATCGTTATTTCTCGAGGTTGAAAAACCGGCAGGTTCAAAACGTCCAAAACAACTCCGGCAACATAAGCGCCGGCAATGCCGACAATCAGAACTGTGGCTATAATAAAAAGCCGCTTGGATAAATCAATTTGTTTTATTTCTTTTTCCATTATTGTTATGAAGCATAAAACATGGGAGATGAAACAATTTGTGCATTTCAGGTTCCAGGCCTT
>Ga0315281_10007214_pt1 | contig 15693 bp, 11 predicted proteins | sample YL17G07_0_MG_FD_204540 | JGI IMG/M metagenome (GOLD analysis project Ga0315281, IMG submission 204540) | Sediment microbial communities from Yellowstone Lake, YNP, Wyoming, USA - YL17G07_0 | ecosystem: Environmental > Aquatic > Freshwater > Lake > Sediment | place: USA: Wyoming | collected...
CACAGGCATGGCGTGCGCTGGTGGCCGCCGAGATGATCGGCGCATCGAAAGGATTGGGCTGGATGGTCTCCACCGGCGGTGAGATTGGTAACTCGCGGCAGGTATTGCTCGGCATCGTGCTGATCGGCGGATTCTCCTATTTATTTGAACGGCTGGTCTTCCGTCAGATCGAAAAACGCTATGAAGTCTGGCGTTTGACCTGATGGTGATCGGTACTACAAGAAGGAAATAACAATGAAGAAAATGACCGATGCCGAACTCAAGGCAAAACTGGGTGATTACACCGCGCCACCGGGTTTGTACAGCATAACAAAAGACCTGCCCTTTCTTGGCAAGGTCAGCTGTAACGTCGAGAGTATTGTCGCGGGTTCCTGGCAGGAAATTGTTATCGATTACGAACTCGGCGCCGCCGGCATGGCCGACGGTTCGTGGTTCAAAGCGACTTTTCGTTTCTATTCCGACTGGGCCTTGTTTCAAAATACCGATCCCGGTGGTGCAAATTATATCTCCGCCGAATATCACGCCAGCCCCACGTTACCCGGCCAGAGTCCGGCGACGGTGCAGAAACTCAGCGTGCGTTTTGATCAGAAAGGTCACGAGCGGCCGTTTCAAAAGGCCGTGATCGTCGATACCTTCGACGGTTATCTCAAGGCCGGTGACCACATCATTATTCGCCTGGGTGATCGGCGCTTCGGCGGCGCTGGCACGCGAGTGCAAACCTTCGTTGAACAGAACTTCAAGATCCGTTGCTATGTGGATCCGCTTGGTACTTCGCGTTTTGCCGCCATTGCGCCGGATCTGGTAATTCAGATCGTGCCTGGTGCACCGGCGCATCTGTTGTGGGCCGGACCGCGAATAGTGCGCCAGGGTGAAAAAATTCCGTTACGCGTGCGTGCCGAAGATCAATGGGGCAATACCTGTTGGGATCGTCCCGAGCAAGTCGTGATCAATGCGACACTGGATGGCGTAACGGTGTATGAGAAAAAGGCAATGCTCGCCGGCAAGGGCTGGGCAGTATTGCTACTCAGTGATCTCCCCACGGATAAACCCGGCGAACTGATCATCACCGCCAACCTGCCCGAACATTCCTGGATGAAGCCACAGTCTTTTTATGTGACGGTCGATAAAGATCTCAGTGTACCGCGCATTTATTATTGCGACCTGCATGTTCATTCAGAAGATACCATTGGCACCAACTCGACAACCTATAACCTGACGTATGGTCGTGATGTCACCGGTCTCGATGTGCTGGCCTTTGCGCACAACGATTTCAACATTACCGTCGAGCGCTGGAAGAAAACCGTCGAACTGATGCGTGAGATCACCCAAGACGGCAGCTTCATCGCCTATCCCGGCACCGAGTGGTGCGGCAGTTCCTGTGCAGGCGGCGATCACAACGTGGTGTTCCTGCACGATGGCGAACCCGAATTTCCCTTTCTCAAAACCGGCGAACATGTGCGTTCCGTGGATTGGAACGAAGACACCAAGGGCGGCCAAGTCGAACCCGGTGCATGGCCGTTGGAAGAATTGTGGGCGGCATATGCGAAAGACCCCGAAGGACATTTGTTGATCCCGCACGTCGGTGGCCGGCGTTGTATTCTGGATTGGCATTATCCAAAATTAGAACGGTTGATCGAGATTGGATCATCGTGGGGCCATTTTGGTTGGCTGTATCAAGAGGCGATGGAACGTGGTTATAAGATTGGCGCCACCATGGCGGGTGATGAACACCGTGGCCGATGCGGCGGGGGTGTCCCTGGTACCGCCGTGTTTGGTACCAAGGGCGGTATGTCCGGCGTGATCGCGCCCAAGCTCACGCGCAAAGATATCGCGGTCGCCTTGCGTGCGCGTCACACCTTCGCCGCCACCGGTGAACGCACCTATGGTTTAACCCGTGTGGGTGATCACATCATGGGTGATGAGTTCACGCACAGCGGTCCGGCCAAGGTCGAATACCGTTTTCTCGGTGACGCCGGTTGGGACGCTATTGTTGCGTATGATCACACCGGCGAGATTTGGCGGCGGGATCTGCAACAAGAAATGGGCTATTCCGATCGTAAGATTCGTTTTCGTTGGGGCGGCGCACGCGTGAAAGATCGCTATCGTTGGGCGGCCTGGAAGGGCACCATCACCATTACCAATGCGGTGATCAACGATTTCGTCGGGTTGGGTTTCGAGCATATTGAAGAAACCTGCTGGCGGCAGAGTGCGACGCAAATTGGTTTTCGCAGTGATACCTATGGCGACGTTGATGCGATTGAGATCGATGTCTCGCATTTAAAGACCGCGATGATCCGTGTGCAAGGTACGATTGATGGTTATGTCAAGGTCGGTGACCCGCTCAAAGGCAATCCGTTTGTGCATTGCCCGACATTTGAATGGGAGATCAGCGGCGCGGAATTATTGGCAGCGGCTAAACTCAAAAAAGATCTGCCTGGCATCGATATGTTTCTCGCCCTTGAACGCATGAGCGAATCCCCCGCACCCCGCGACGTCTCCGGCCAAATCGAGATCGGCCCGAAGAATGGCCCGCACGGTCATCGTCCGGTGTATTTGTTAGCGCGCCAAGTCGATGATGCAAAGGTCTGGACTTCGGCGTTGTTCATTACCTTCAAGTAACCCATCAATACCCCTCGCCGGCGTTTGCCTCAGCGAGGGTTTGTTTATCTGTTGAGATGTAGCGTCGCGGTTGTCTACCCGGTTATTTGCGCGATGTCTAAAAAACTGTTTCTATTCACGTAAAGGATGAAAAATGCCGTTACCTAACCTCATTCCCTATAATATTGATTGCCCGTACTGTGGCGAAGAAGTTGAGATACTGATTGATGGCTCTGTCGAGGCGCAGAGTTATATTGAAGATTGTCAGGTGTGCTGCCGACCCATGGAGATTAGTGTCGTTATCGACGAAACAGGCGAACCAAGTGTTGAGGTGGCGGCTGAAAATGACGTATAGTGAGTACCCGCGATTCGCGCATTGACGGTGTGGCGACAACACACCTCAGTGTAGCGTTGCGCGGCATCGCGCAGCTATCGCTGTGTTCCAATCGAGGTGGAGACCAGCATGATCAGTATTTATGATCAGTCTGTTGAGTTGATCAGAAAAATATATGACAAGCGCATTACAACCCCTGCGGTGCTGGAGAGCGCGGCGTATTTTCCGCATGCCCATAGCTTTGTTGATCGCTGGGAGACCCTTCGCCAAGAAGCCCTGCGGGTGGCGAACAATATCCAGGCGGTGCCACGCTTTCATGAACTGTTGCCCAGTCAGGCGGAGATCTCAGCGAATGATGATCGTGATTGGCGGATGTTTGTGCTGAAGGCGTACGGTGTCGTGATTCCGCAAAATATGGTGCAATGTCCAAGCTTGGCCGCGCTGATTGGTGCGGCGCCGGAGGTATTGTCCGCCACGTTGTCGTACTTGGCGCCCGGTAAACATATTCCACAACATCGTGGTCCGTTTCGTGGCGTCATTCGCTTTTATCTGGGGTTGTCGGTAGCCACCGCAGCGGACAATCGTCCGAGTACGGTGCTGATGTTGAATGGGGTTGAACATCTGATCGGTAATGGCGGCAGTTTGCTGTGGGATGATACCTTCCCGCACGAAGTGTGGAACAATAGTGACACGACACGGATTGCGCTGCTGCTGGATATTCGCCGCTGTGGTATGCCGCGGGACTTGACAGTACTGTCGAGACTGTTGATCGGTGCGGCCGGCACCGCAGTACGTTGTAAAAATTTCAAGTCTCGTCGCGTGCAATAAAATCAGCACGGCTTAACAAGATAAAAACACTCACCTCCAGGAATATCTGCTATGCGTTACTCACTCTCACTACTATTATCACTGGCGCTGTTTTCCGTATGGAGCCACGCGGAAACCAAGAACGAGACAACCGCTGACCTGCAGCCCTTGTTGCAACGCGCCGAGAGTGGTGAAGCAACCGCGCAGACGGAGGTGGGGGTGATGTATGAAAAAGGTCAGGGCGTGACCCGGGATTATGCGCAGGCGCTCAGCTGGTATCGCAAGGCGGCGGAGCAGGGCGATGCTCGGGCGCAGAGTAATTTGGGTTTTATGTACTCTGTCGGTCACGGTGTACCGCAGGATTATGCGCAGGCCTTGACCTGGTTTCGCAAAGCGGCGGAGCAGGGTTATGTCATTGCGCAAACCAACATTGGCGTGATGTATGTTTCCGGCAATGGCGTGCAGCAAGATTTTAGCCAGGCGCTGTTTTGGTTTCGCAAGGCGGCCGAGCAAGGTCATGCCAAGGCGCAAACCAACATCGGCGTGATGTATGTTTCGGGCAATGGCGTGACCCAGGATTTTGCGCAGGCGTTGTCCTGGTATCGCAAGGCGGCCGAGCAGGGAGAGGCAAGGGCGCAGAATGATATCGGTGTGATGTATGAAAATGGTTACGGGGTGCAACAAGATTTTGCCGAGGCATTGACTTGGTACCGCAAGGCCGCCGAGCAGGGCTATGCCGCGGCGCAAAAAAATATCGGCACGATGTACGCCAGCGGTCTGGGGGTAAAGCAGGATGAGGCACAGGCGCTGCTGTGGTTTCGGAAAGCGGCGGAGCAGGGAGACGTGAAGGCAAAAGCCAGTATTGAAAATCTGGAAAAAAAATCGCAAGCGCCCGTCGCTGAAAAACCAAACTTTCAGGCCTCACTCAAGGAAGGTGACGACACCCATTGCGGTCTTGTCATCGAGGTCAAGACTAAAGTAGTCAAAGTGCAAACTGCCATCGGCGAACATTGGTTTAAGAAAGAGCAACTCTATCCGGTGGGTCAACACGATTGTCGTTTTACCAACGGGGTCTATCAGGATTAATTGAGAATTTGACAAGCTGAGTCTGGAATAGTGATAGCGACAATATCTTGATCTCAAAAAACAGCAACGCAAATCATATAACGGTTAAACGTGTTGATGCCTCCACAGTGACGGTTAGGTCAAAATGTCATGACAATGTATTAACGGGACAGCCCGTTACTACATTCTGCAATTATTTAAAGGAGGTGCCAGCGGAACAAAACCGATTCAATTGACTTGTATCAATTGCAACCCGTTGCATCCTTTCTATAGTTAGAAGTGGTTAGGCAACGCAAATCTGGGATGATGATGAATATTCGATGGATTCGTTTGTTGTTCGGACTTAAACCTTCTGGCTTGTCGGATACCGCGCGGGAGGTATCCGCTGCGCGGCAGATAAAAACAGCCGGTAACTATCACTACTGTTACGATAAAACTGATCTGGATTATTTCGGTGGCGCCGCCGTGGTCGAGGCGGAGCTACAGGTAATCCGGGCACAGCGTGAAAATAAACATAAACCGCTGGTGGGGCTGGCCTTGTCAGGTGGCGGCATACGTTCGGCGAGTTTTTCGCTGGGGGTCTTGCAGGCCCTTTCCTATAAAAAAGCCTTAGCGCAGGTGGATTATTTATCCACGGTATCCGGCGGCGGATACATCGGCGCCTGCCTGAGTTATTTACTGCATCGACCGTGGACCATTGGTAAATCAGAGCCCGTGCCGGGTGATGCGGGAAAAAAAACCCAAGAGCCAATCCGCTTTGGGCTTGGCCGGAATGATTTCCCGCTGGGCAGTTATCCCATGACCAGCAGCGATATGAAAGAGCGCACCGCCGTCAACACGGCGGGCTTGCACGATGAGGCGTTGTTACAGTATCGATCGCGTGGAACAATACTGCGCTTCCTGCGCCAACATGCCAGCTATCTGAATCCCGGTAATGGGATTGATCTGTTTTCGTTGCTGGCGGTATTGTTACGCAACAGCTTTTTCAGTTTTGCCTTTTACTTTGCGTTGCTGACGCTGATCTTTACGCTGTTTGGAAAACGGCTGTTATTTGTGACACCCGCCGAAGTTCAGATCTATTGGCCCTGGTTGGCGCTATCCCCCTGGACGTTGCCGGTGACGCTGAATAGCGGTTTATGGATAGTGATCGGGATGTTACTGCTGTTTGCCTTTCTTATTCCTGTCTATGCCGTGATCACCTGTGGCTTCGGAAAAATAATTAATGGCAATTGGCCAAGCGCACTCCGTTACAAAATGGAAAAATTCATAGGCCGTTTGTTAAAGTGGGCCGTGGTCCTGGCTATTGTCAGCTGCATTCCCTATGTGTACGCCACACTGCAATCGTTCAACCAACATGAAGCGGCGACCCTGTCGGTCACGGCGTCACACGTGGCCTCGGCGGAAATAACCACCTGGTCATCAACCGTAAATGTGGCGAAAGGCACGGGTGGCGTATTCGATCAGGCCGATAACTATGTTGGTTTGATCAGCTCGATTACTTCGGCAATCACGGGACTGGTTGCGGTATTCGGCTTGTTTGTACAGACCAACCAAACCAAGAAAAATCCAATCCTGCAACGAGTCTTGCTCTATATCGCGGTTGGCAGCTTACTGTTCGCACTCACCATTCTGGCGTACTGGTTGATGCAAAAGTGGTGGGATACGGCGGAATCGTCCTTATGGTGGGCGATCGCATCAATATTAATTGTCGGTTGGTTCTGCAATCTCAATTATGTCTCGATGCACCGCTACTATCGCGACCGTCTGGCAGACACCTTTTTGCCGGATGTGGGCAAGGAACTCAGCGACGATCCCGCCGTACATGGTCGCTCGGCGGTAGGCAACAATGCCTATCTGAGTGAATTGTACGGCGGAACGAAACACGCGCGCGACAACAACGCCAAGACCCCGATGCCTTATCACATCATCAACTCCAATGTGGTACTGGTGAATTCAAAGATAGCCAAGTTTCGCGGGCGCGGCGGTGACAACTTCATTTTAAGCCCATTATTTTGCGGCAGTAATGCCACGGGTTGGTCAACAACGGCGTCGACGATCTATGAGGGGATGACGCTGGCCTCGGCGATGGCGATCTCGGGTGCGGCGGTGAACACCAATGCCGGGAACGGTGGCGAGGGCGTGACACGCAGCCCCCTGCTTTCCATACTATTGGGAATTTTTAATATCCGGCTCGGGTACTGGTTGCCGAATCCCAAGTGGTTGCATCACCGCAAAGAATACACGGCACAGGAAAAAAGCGCTGCTGCACAAATCAATCACTGTAGCCCTGAGCAAATCAACGTTGCTAGCGGCTTATCGAAATGGCTGATGCATTTGTCACGTTGCTTTTGCCAGGATGAAACCCCCAATATGTTTTATCCTGGATTGGCTGAGGTCATCTTCAGGAACGCACTGAATGAAGACAGTGCGATGCTGCAATTAAGTGATGGCGGGCATTTTGAAAATCTCGGCCTATATGAGCTGATCCGCCGGCGCTTACCGTTGATTATTGTGGCCGATGGCAGTGCGGACCCGGATTATAAATTCGATGACCTGGCCAATGCCTTGGAAAAAGTGCGGGCGGATTTTGGCGCCTTGATTACCTTTCCGCGCGATGCGTTGGAAGATCTGGTCCCGTGCCGCGAGACGCAGACGACAGAGGATGATAGCGATAGTCATCCTGTCATGCGTTATGCCAAGCGTGGCTATCTGTTGGGTAAGATCGACTATGCCAATAACCAACACGGTGTTTTGTTGTATCTGACCACAACTTTTATTCATGGACTCAGCGCCGATCTGCACGGTTACCGGCGTAGCCATCCGCACTTCCCGGATGAACCCACCGCCGATCAGTTCTTCGATGAAAAACAATTCGAGGCCTACCGTGAACTGGGATATCAACTCACCTACAAAATGCTGGCTAACGAGGAAATCGCATCGCAACCCTATGTCAGCGATGGCCTGGGCATTTAATCCCTGAGTCAAACACGGCTACCGTGGTCAGCGAGGTAGTGTGAGTTGGGGAAAATGCGGAGTAGGCAGGGGTGTTTCAGCTTCAGCGTTGCGCGTTCGGTTCAGACATTAAACCTTTTCCGATCACGTGCCGATGTTGGATCAGCAGGGAATATGCCCTGAGTGATGTGCCTTGCCTATGCCCAACCCACCCGAAAGACCACCAAATCCCCTGGGTATAGCGCGATCAATGCCGGATGTGTTTGTCGGACGACAACCGATCTTTGATCGGCAACTCAATGTCTACGCGTATGAGTTGCTCTACCGTTCCGGTCAACAGCGCAATCCGGCGTTGGCGGGGGTGAGTGGTGAACAGGCCAGCTATCGCACCATCATCAATACCTTTATCGAAATCGGTTTGGATCGTTTGGTACGGGATAAATATGCGGCGATCAATCTGACGGAAAGTTTTTTTCTCGAAGAAAACAAGTTACCCTTCACCCCGAAGCAGGTGATCCTGGAAATACTCGAAGACATTCCGGTCACGGCTAAATTGGTTGACTCAGTGGAGCGGCTGACGAGTGAGGGTTACATCATCGCATTGGATGATTACATCTATCAGCCGGACCACGCGCCGTTACTGAAGCTGGCCAAGATCATCAAGATCGATATCACGCTGTTGTCCGCGTCGCAACTGATTGAACATGTGCGGGTGTTGCGCCGCTACGCCGCCAAACTGGTGGCGGAAAAAGTGGAAACAGCGCAGGAGTTCATTACCTGCCGTGATCTGGGTTTTGATTATTTCCAGGGCTATTTCTTAAGTCGACCGCAAATAATCTCTGCTGAAAGCCTGCCGACCAATCGCCTGGCGGTACTGAATCTGCTGGCGGTGTTGCATAATCCCGATGCTGATACGGATGATCTGGCCGAGGCGATCAATACCGACGTGACGACCAGTTATAAAATGTTAAAGTTGATTAACTCCGCCGCATTTGGTTTTTCGCGCAAGATTAATTCCATTCAACAAGGCGTCATGTTGTTGGGTCGACGCAACCTGGCGAGTTGGGCCTCGATGCTGGCAATGAGTACGATCAATGATCGGCCATCCGAGATTTTGCGCACGGCGATGATACGCGCCAAGATGTGCGAATTGCTCGCTGACGCGGCACAGATTAAACCCAGCGATAGTTATTTCACGGTCGGATTATTTTCTGCGTTGGATTTATTGTTGCAACGGCAGTTAACCCAATTGCTTGCGCCATTGCCGCTCAATAGCGATATCGTCGCCGCCTTGCTCTATCGCAAGGGCCCGATTGGCGAGGCCTTGTCGTGTGTCTTGGCCTATGAGCTGGCCGATTGGCCAAACGTGCAATTTGCGCAACTGAGCACCAATCAAATCCTTGTCGCCAATATTGAAGCGGTGACGTGGGCAAATGGCATTCTGGACATGTTGTAAGTGATGACCACTATTTTGTTATTTCGAACGTAAAGATAAACCCTGGGTCTCTCGATCAGAGAAAAATTCAGCAGGTGAAAAGATTCTCGACGTTTCTACGGGCGCTACCACATTTTAACTATGGCCTAACGCAACAGTTATTCACACCTGAATTAAATCAATAAGTTATATGGCAGTATTTTGACAAAATATTTGCTGAGCAGAAATACCGCTGTATCTTGTTGATTCATATGGAATAGAAGGCTGACCAAAATTGTCACAAAATGTCAATAGGGCCAACCGAGTAGGTGAGACGGGGGGTATCATCAGAAATCTTTCCACATAGTTATCCACAATCGGTATAGCGATGAAAGGGCGATTGTATCTACTTGCTGAGCGCCGAAGTAGCTACTTACTTCAGGCCTTTACCACTCCATCAGAATCCAGCGATTGATCGGCGGATTTTCAAAATTATTTTCACGGGTGTCCAGAATGCCGTCGCCATCGGTGTCCACCATGTAATAGGGTTTACCTATTTTCGGGGTGATCTTGGCGTAGCGCAGCTTACCATTGACACGGTACTCCTCCACTGTGGCTTCCTTTTTGTGGATGATGTTGACCTCGGGTTTAACCGGATTACGGCTGTCGGATTCCTCGGGCAAGTCCGGTGGGGGCTGTACGGTGGTGGCGGGCTCATCGGCCACCGGTGTTGAGTCTAATGTCGGCGGCAAGGGGACGTCCGCCGCGCAGACCGGGACACAGACAAAAATCCAGGCGGCCATACACATCGCCAGCGGAGCGGTGACACCCGGTTTAGAGATGTGACAGCATCTCGGCTTCTTCGGCTGAGGGCTCAAAACCGCGCAATTCGTAATGTTCAAAGATGGCATCGAGGACGTCCTGTGGTGTTTCACGGATAGTAAGCAGGTTGAGATCAGCGGGGTCAATCATTTTTTCAGTCGCCAGGGTTTGTTTGAACCAACCCAGCAAACCTTCCCAAAAAGGTTTATGGACCAGAATGATCGGGATACGGCGGGTTTTGCCGGTTTGCACCAGGGTGAGGATTTCCGCCAGTTCATCCAGGGTGCCAAAGCCACCGGGCATCACGACATAGGCGGAGGCGTATTTCACAAACATCACCTTACGCGAGAAAAAATGGCGGAAGGTGAGCGAGACATCTTGATAGGCATTACCGCTTTGTTCATGAGGCAACATGATATTCAAACCGATACTCGGTGAGCGGCCGCCAAAGGCGCCTTTATTGGCGGCCTCCATGATGCCGGGACCACCGCCACTGACCACGGAAAACCCCGCATCTGACAGTGCGCGGGCAATATCCACCGTCAGCTGATAATACGGGTGATCGGTCGGGGTGCGTGCGGAACCAAAGATGCTGACGGAGGGCTTGATGCTCGCCAAGCGTTCAAAACCTTCGACAAACTCGGCCATGATCTGAAAAATCTTCCACGATTCGCGTGACAGGGCGCTGTCGTTGATCGGACTCAAGCGAGCGGTGGAGTCTTTTATGTGTTTGCCCATGTGTAAAATTCAATTCAGGATAGTGGCAGCAGTGTAGCCGTAAGCCATAAAAAACACCAGTTACAAACGCAGCCAGTGCCTGATCATTGGAAACCAAAGCTGCGAGGTCGGCAAAGAAATGCGATACTGTGACACCTATGACACTCCCTGCTAAAACACCGCAACTGATTTTGGTCGATGGCTCATCGTATTTGTTTCGCGCCTATCATGCGATGCCGGCGTTGAACAATTCCAAAGGACAGCCCACGGGCGCGGTCTACGGCGTGATCAACATGCTGCGCCGTTTGCGCGCTAAATATCCGCAGGCGCATTTTGCCGTGGTATTCGACGCCAAGGGCAAGACGTTTCGTCACGTGCGGTTTCCCGAATACAAATCACATCGGCCACCGATGGCGGAGGAGTTGCAAGCCCAGATCGAACCGATTCACGCGATCATCAAGGCAATGGGATTGCCCTTGTTGTGTGTCGACGGGGTGGAGGCCGATGATGTGATCGGGACGTTGGCGACGCAGGCCAGTGCCAACAAGATGGATACGCTGATTTCAACCGGTGACAAAGACCTGACCCAATTGGTTAATCCGCATGTCACGCTGGTGAATACCATGACCGATACCGTTCTGGATCGTCAGGGCGTGATCGACAAAATGGGTGTGCCACCCGAACGGGTAATCGATTTTTTGGCCTTGACCGGTGACACAGCAGATAATATTCCCGGCGTCAGTGGCGTGGGTGAGAAAACCGCGCTGAAATGGCTGGCGCAGTACGATTCATTGCAAGGCATTGTTGAACACGCCGCCGAGATCAAGGGCAAGGTCGGTGACAACCTGCGCGCGGCGTTGCCCGATATTCCCCTGTATAAAGAATTGGTGACGATAAAGTGCGATGTGCCATTAGACGTAACGTCGGAACAACTCACGGCAACACCGCCCGATCTGCCTGTCTTACGCGACTGGTATGCACGGCTGGAATTTAAGACTTGGTTAACCGAGGTGGTGAACAAAGAAAAGGCCGCTGAAGAGAAACCCACGGAACAAATCACCCCTGACGCTTCTGTCAGCGCACACTACACGACCGTGTTGCAGCAACAGGATCTCGATCAGTGGCTGGCGCGCTTACAAACGGCGACGTTAATTTCATTTGATACCGAGACCACCAGTCTGGATTATATGCAGGCGGAGATCGTGGGCTTATCCTTTGCGATTAACGCGCAAGAAGCGGCATATGTCCCGCTGGCGCACGATTATGTCGGCGCACCGCCGCAGTTGACACGTGAACGTGTGTTGGCGCAGCTCAAACCTTTGCTGGAAGATCCCACGCGCGCCAAGGTCGGACAAAATCTCAAATACGACATGCAGGTATTGGCAAATTACGGCATTGTGCTGCAAGGTATTCAACACGACACCATGCTTGAATCCTATGTGCTGGACAGCACCGCCTCGCGGCATGACATGGATACGCTGGCCTTAAAACACCTGGGTTATAAAACCACAACCTTCGAAGAGGTCGCCGGCAAAGGTGCCAAACAAATCGGTTTTGCTCAGGTTGAGATTGTTACCGCCACGCAGTATGCCGCGGAAGATGCGGATATTACGTTACGTCTGCATCACGTGTTATGGCCGCGTCTGCAACAACAAGCCCGTCTCAAGAGTGTGTATGAAACCATGGAGATGCCGTTAGTACCGGTCTTGGTACGCATGGAACGCTGCGGTGTTCTGATTGACGATGTCATGCTGCATAAACAAAGTCGGGAACTGGAACACAAGTTACTCGATATTGAAAAGCTTGCATACCATGAGGCGGGACAAAACTTCAATCTTGCTTCGCCCAAACAGATTCAACAGATCCTGTATGAAAAAATGGGCTTGCCGGTGTTGGAGAAAACACCGACGGGACAGCCCTCGACCGGTGAGTCGGTATTGCAAGAGTTAGCCTACAGTTACACGTTGCCAAAATTAATTCTTGAGTATCGGGGTTTGAGCAAACTCAAAACGACGTACACCGATACCTTGCCGAAGATGATTGACGCCAACACAAGGCGTGTACATACCTCCTATCATCAGGCGGTGGCGGCGACGGGGCGTTTGTCATCGTCCAATCCGAACCTGCAAAATATTCCGGTGCGCAGCGAGGAAGGCCGCCGCATCCGTCAGGCCTTCATTGCGCCGGTAGGTTATCGATTGGTGGCTGCGGATTATTCACAGATTGAATTGCGCATCATGGCGCATTTGTCGGGTGATGCGGGTTTATGTCATGCGTTTGCGCAGGGCCACGACATCCACCGCGCCACGGCGGCGGAAGTATTTGCCGTGCCGACGGATCAAGTCAGTAATGAGCAACGGCGTTCCGCCAAGGCGATCAATTTTGGTTTGATTTATGGCATGTCGGCTTTTGGTCTGGCGCGACAACTCAATGTTGAACGGGGTGTGGCGCAATCGTATATCGATCTCTACTTTTCGCGTTACCCGGGGGTCAAGGCCTACATGGATCTCACTCGCCAGCTCGCGCGTGAACAAGGCTATGTAGAAACAGTATTTGGCCGACGCTTGTACCTCCCGGAAATAAAGGCAGCGAATGCACAGCGCCGTCAATACGCAGAGCGCACCGCCATCAACGCGCCGATGCAAGGAACCGCTGCTGATATTATCAAGCGCGCCATGATCGCGCTTGATCAACACATACAAACAAACAGACTCAAGGTGAACATGATCATGCAAGTACATGATGAGTTGGTATTCGAAGTGCCGCAGGAAGATGTTGAAAAAGCAATCGGCATGATCCGTGCCGCCATGTGTCAGGCTGCGGATTTAAACGTGCCTTTAGTAGTGGATATCGGGATTGGTGATAATTGGGAAACTGCGCATCAGTAAAAATATTTCTTGCAAAAATAATCGATTCACATTATTCTTATCAACAGAGTATGTGACATACAGATAAACCCTACTACTGGAATTATTTTAGATTACCGCAAATCGAAGTTTCAGTACGTTTATCCCTGGTCCACTACAGTATGCGGAAGATTTATACACCCGAACCCCTAAGTCGGGTGTTTACACCCCAGCCACTATTCCCCCAGTGTCTGGGGTTTTTTAATTCTGGGGTCGAAACAATGTGATCGGGCGCATACTGTGTTACGCGCCGCTTGATTGCAAAAAAATTCACATTGGTTTATGCCGTTTTTTTCTGGTTGGTGAAGATAATAAAAGAAATTGACGCACTCTTAGCAGCGAAACCCGCGACGATATCTTATGCAGCCTGGGATCACACCTGGAAATAATCCAAGCCCCCAAAGTTGGTGATGAGTAGTTATTACGAGCGCACCCTTTTTAATCCTTCTAACATCGCACCAAGCACTGTCGGTTTTGTATTTCAACTGGAGAGCAACAGGGTGGTACAAGGGGTAAAAATGGGCAGTGGAATTTTAACTTGTTAGTTGCGATGGAAGTTTTTGCATCGCCCATCTCATTACTTGAATAGTTGGCCGAGACAATAATTGTTGCAGAAACGGAACACAACTTGCTTAAGTATTTTAGATCTCCAGCCAATTGGCAATGTGTAGCCTGGCTTGTTCGATACCGGGCGTGTCTTGCATGGAAAAAAGTTGCGTCGTCGTCTTATCATACCCGGTTAAGGTGCGATTCACTTGTTGCAGGGTAGCGTGAGCCGCACCCTTACTGAGTTTGTCGGACTTGGAGAGCAAGAGCAGTAAGGGCATGGATTGCGCGTGGCACCATTCGATCATTTGCTGGTCGAACTCCGTCAAGGGGTGGCGGATGTCCATTAGCAGGACTATCCCGCGCAGTGCCTGGCGCTGATTGAGAAAGCTGTCGAGGGTTTGATGCCATTGTTTTTTGACGCTCGCAGAGACCTTGGCATAGCCATAACCGGGCAGATCGACGAGTCGGCGCAGGTCATCCAGGGCAAAAAATACCAGGGCCTGGGTACGACCGGGGGTTTTACTGGTGCGCGCCAAGCTCTTTTGCCCGGTGAGTGCATTGATTGCACTGGATTTTCCGGCATTGGATCGCCCGGCAAAGGCGACCTCGAACCCTTCATCCGGCGGCACATGCGCCATGTCGGGCGAGAGCAGGACAAAGTGGGCATTTTGCAACGGATTGCGTGGTTTACGATTGTTTGCGTGTTTTGCTTGACCGGGCATGCGGCAGTTGGTATACAAGTGCCCCAAATTTGGGGGGTTCTTACTGGCTAGAGTGGCGAGTTTGCGCGGCAAAGGCAAGTACCATGAACCAATTATCATTGAATTATTAATCTCGTAGGAGTTTTAACCATGAAGAAGTTTGTAATCTCTGCTGCTGTGTTGGCCCTTGTGTCGGGTTCCGCCGTTGCGGCCCAGGCTGGTGATAAGGTGTATACCCAAGCGTGTGTCGTCTGCCACGGTGCAGGCGTGGCTGGCGCCCCCAAATTTGGTGATAAAGCGGCATGGAAGGATCGCATTGCGCAAGGCAATGACAAATTGTACGAACACGCGCTCAAAGGTTATCAAGGCAAGGCCGGTTTCATGCCCGCCAAGGGTGGTCGTGCGGACATGAGCGATGACGACGTGAAGGCGGGCGTGGATTACATGGTGTCAAAAGCCAAATGATGAAACAACTGGTAATGAGTGTTTGGGCCTTGGGCTTTGCCTGTAGCGCGGTGGCAGCGGATGCCGCCGCCGGCAAGGGTAAATCCCAAGCGTGTGTGGGTTGCCATGGCGCGGACGGTAATTCCATGGTGGGCACGTTTCCAAAATTAGCGGGCCAGCATGAAGGTTATCTGGCGGCGCAGCTGCATAATTTCAAAACAGGCAAACGCAAAGATCCGATCATGACTACCCAGGTGGCCAACCTGAATGATAAGGATATGGATAATCTTGCGGCCTACTACGCTTCGCAAAAGGTGACCTTAGGCGGGGTGGAGCCCGCCAAAAAGGAACTGGGTGAGCGCGTCTACCGTGGTGGGGTTGAGA
>Ga0315281_10007215_pt1 | contig 15693 bp, 13 predicted proteins | sample YL17G07_0_MG_FD_204540 | JGI IMG/M metagenome (GOLD analysis project Ga0315281, IMG submission 204540) | Sediment microbial communities from Yellowstone Lake, YNP, Wyoming, USA - YL17G07_0 | ecosystem: Environmental > Aquatic > Freshwater > Lake > Sediment | place: USA: Wyoming | collected...
AATTGAACGTGGACGGCTGGGGATTCGGAGCGACGTTAGGCGTGCTGGTCAAGCCGTACGACTGGCTCAGCGTCGGAGCCACCTACCGGTTCGCGTCCAAGCTGAAAATGGACGGGACGTCGACCCTCCAGAACCTGCCGCTCCTGAACGCTAGCCTTCCGCCCACGTCCCCCGCCAAGTTGGACGCCACGAACCCCATGTGGCTGGCCGGCGGCATCGCCGTCAAGCCCATGAAGGACCTGACCTGCACCTTCGACCTGCAGTGGACCAACTGGAAGAAGGATGCGGCGCTCACGGTGAATCTCCTCGATCCCGCCTGGAACGCGGCCGGCGTCACCGAGAACCAGCTGACCCTCAACTGGGTGAACCAGCTCCAGATCCGCTTCGGGCTGGAATACCTCATGGGGGACTTTGCCGTCAGGGCCGGCTACTACTACGACCCCCATCCGGCTCCAGACTCCACGATGAATATCCTGATCCCGAGCTTCACGTATAACAGCATCACCGCCGGTGTCGGCTACCGGATGGGCAGCCTGCGGTTCGATCTCGGCCTGGAATACCTGATGGGCCGGGACCGGACGATCGCGCCCGCGGCGAACAACATGCCCGGGCTCTATGACATGAACATTCTCGTCCCGATGATCTCCTTCAGCACGGGCTGGTAATCCCCGCTTAGCAGAATCTCGTCAGCCCCTCCCGGCTCCGGCCCGGAGGGGCTTTTTTTTGGCCGGGCCCGGCCATCGCGTTGACAGCCCCCGGCCCCTATGGTATACGGGGGTCGCTTCGCGCCGGGGCGAGGTGATCATGAATCCCAAGTCGCTCGAGCTCGTTTCTCTCGAAGGCCGGGTGGCCCTCATTTCCGGGGCCGGGTCGGGGATCGGATTCGGCACGGCCATGCGGCTGTCCGAATTCGGGGCCGCCATCGTCCTTCTCGACATCGACGAGCCGCGGGGCACCCGGGCCGCGGCCGGCATCGCCGCCCGCGGCGGCCGGTCGCTCTTCATCCCCTGCGACGTCCGCTCGGACGCCGACTGCCGGCGCGCCGTCGGCGAGGCGGTCAGGGAGTTCGGGCGCATTGACGTGCTGTTCAATAACGCGGGCGTTACGGTCCGGAAAAACGCCGTCGACCTCAAGGAAGAGGAGTGGGACCTGATGCTGGATGTCATGCTCAAGGGGACGTATCTCCTGTCGCATCACGTCATCCCTCACATGATCGCCGCCGGGGGCGGGAGCATCATTAATATGGGCTCCGGCTGGGCCCTCAAGGGCGGCCCGGACGCGGTCGCCTACTGCGCGGCCAAGGGGGGAATCCTCAACATGACCCGGGCCATGGCCATCGACCACGGCCCCCAGGGCATCCGGGTCAACTGCGTCTGCCCGGGCGACGTGGACACGCCCCTGCTCTGGAGCGAGTGCGCCCAGCTCGGCCAGGACGAGGCCGCCTTCATGGCGGAGGCGGCCCGCCGCCCCCTGGCCCGGGTCGGGACGCCCGAGGACGTGGCTAACGCCGTCCTCTTTTTCGCAAGCGACCTGTCGAAATGGGTGACCGGCGCCTTCCTTGTCGTAGACGGCGGCGGCATCGCCTAAGCTTGAGGTGCCCATGAGTGACGAAAAGCCCTTCATCCACCCTTATATCCCGAACTCCGTTCCCGGCGTGAAGGAGCAAATGCTCCGGGAGATCGGGGTGCAAAGCGTCGACGAGCTTTATGCGGACATCCCCGAGCGGCTGCGGTTCCGCGGCCGGATGGACCTGCCCGAGCCCATGCCCTCGGAGGCGGCGCTCAAGAGGCACGTCGAGACCATCCTCAGCCGGAACCGGTCATGCGCCGAGTCGCTGAGCTTTCTCGGCGGCGGCTGCTGGCCCCACTACGTCCCGGCCGTCTGCGACGAAATCAATCGCCGCTCGGAGTTCCTGACGGCCTACGCGGGGGAGCCGTACGAGGACCACGGACGGTTCCAGGCCTTATTTGAATACGAGAGCCTGATGGCCGAACTCCTGGACCTGGACGTCGTCAACGTCCCGACCTTCGACTGGTGCCAGGCGGCGAGCACGTCCGTCCGGATGGCCGGCCGGATTACGAAAAGGAACGAGGCCCTCGTGGCGGACACCGCCGGCCCGGACCGTCTCCGGGTCATGCAGAATTACTGCCGCGGCGTGATGAGCCTCGTCCCGGTCCGGCATGACCCGGCGACCGGCGGGATGGACCTTGAGGACCTGGCGGCCAAGTTCACGGACAGGACGGCCGCGGTTTATTTTGAAAATCCCTCCTACCTGGGCTTCCTCGAAACCCAGGGGACGCAAGCTTCCGGGATCGCCCATGCCCGCGGCGGGCTATGCGTCGTCGGGGTGGATCCCGTATCACTGGGTGTCATCGCCCCGCCCAGCCATTACGGCGCCGACATCGTCTGCGGCGACATACAACCGCTCGGAATGCACATGAATTTCGGGGGCGGCCAGGCCGGTTTCATCGCCACCCGGGACGACGAGCGGTTCGTCATGGAATATCCCTCGCGCCTTTTCGGCATCGCCAAGACGGCCGTCGAAGGGGAATGGGGCTTCGGCGACGTGGCCTACGACCGGACCTCGTTCGGGGTCCGGGAAAAGGGCAAAGAGTTCGTCGGGACCGCGGCCGCTCTCTGGGGCATAACGGCCGGCGTCTACCTGGCCCTCATGGGGCCGCAGGGGATGCGGGAATTGGGACAGCACATCCTCCAGAAGTCCCAATACGCCATAAAAAAGATTGCCGGGCTTCCCGGAATGAAAGTCCCCCGCTTCAGCTCCCCGCACTTCAAGGAGTTCGTCGTCGATTTCACGGCCACGGGGAGGACCGTGGCCGAGGTCAACCGGGCCCTCCTCGAGCGGCGGATTTTCGGCGGGGCGGACCTCGGCCCGGATTTTCCCGGCCTCAGGGGGTGCGCCCTTTTCTGCGTCACCGAGGTGCACACGAAAAACGACATCGATGCCCTGGCGGCGGCACTCGAGGAGGTGCTCCGATGAAGCCGCGGGCCTTCCATCAGGCGAAATGGGACGAAGAGGTCATCTTCGAGCTGAGCGCTAAAGGAGAGCGGGGGATCATCGTTTCACCCGTCGAGAAAGGGATCGAGGATGAAGTCGGCGACGGGATCTCCGCTGTCCCCGATTCCCTACGCCGGAAAGTCCCGCCCGCGCTTCCCGAGATTTCCCAGATGCGGGTCCTGAAACACTACCTGCGGCTCTCCCAGCACACGCTCGGCGCCGATCTCAATGTCGACATCGGGCAGGGGACGTGCACGGTCAAGTACAACCCGAAGATCAACGACGCCCTGGCCGCGTCGCCCAAGGCGTCAGAGATCCACCCCCTCCAGGACGAAAGTACGGTGCAAGGCGCTCTGGAGATCATTTATCGGACGGACCTGTTCATGCGCGAGATCTCGGGGCTCGACCGGTTTTCGTTCCAGCCGGCGTCGGGATCGGCGGCCATCCTGGCCATGGCCTCCATCATCCAGGCCTGGCACGAATCGCGGGGCGAAGGGAAAACGCGCGACGAGGTCCTGACGACCATCTTTTCCCATCCCTCTGACGCGGCCGCGGCCGCGGTCAAGGGATACAAGGTCGTCACGATTTACCAAACGGAAGACGGCTTGCCGGACATCGAAGCCCTGAAACGCGCCGTTTCGGCGCGGACGGCCGGGCTCCTCATCACGAACCCGGAGGACACCGGCATTTTCAATCCTAAAATCGACGAGATTACCGGGATCGTCCGTGCCGCCGGCGGGCTCTGCGGCTACGACCAGGCCAACGCCAACGGGATTCTCGGGGTGACCCGGGCGCGCGAGGCCGGCTTCGACATGTGTTTCTTCAATCTCCATAAGACGTTCGGGACGCCCCACGGCTGCGGCGGTCCGGCCTGCGGCGCCCTCGGCGTCGTCCGCGAACTCACGGATTACCTGCCGGTCCCGGTCGTTGATTTCGACGGCGAAAAATACGTCCTTCGGCGGGATCTTAAGCATACGATCGGCAAGGTCCGCAGCTTTTACGGCGTCTTCCCCGCGATCCTCAGGGCCTACGCCTGGATCATGAGCCTCGGCGAGCGCGGCCTGCGGGAGGCGGCGAACGTGGCCGTTTTGAACAACAACTATGTTCTGGAAAAGATCAAGAAAATCCGCGGGGCGAGCGCGCCCTTCGCCCCGGGCCGCCACCGGATCGAACAGGTCCGCTACAGCTGGGAGACCCTGACGAAAGACACGGGCGTTACGACTGAAGACGTGTCGCTCAGGATGGCGGATTTCGGTTTCCACCTCTGGTCGAGCCATCACCCGTTCATCGTGCCCGAACCCTTCACCATCGAGCCGACCGAGTCCTACTCAAAAACCGAGATCGACGAATACCTGGCCGTCCTGAAGCAAATTTCGGAAGAAGCTTACAGGGACCCGGCCAAGGTCAAAGGCGCGCCTTACCGGAGCGTTGTCCACCGCATCGACCAAGCCTGGTTCGATGACCCCGCAAAATGGGCCATCACCTGGCGGGCCTACCTGAAGAAGCACGGTAACTCGGATTGACCCTGCGGAATTGGGCGTGCTAGAATCGCGGCGATGACGGCCAAAGCCAGGGCCACCGTGCTCATATCGGGACGCGTTCAGGGCGTCGCCTACCGTTACTTCGCCGAAAAATACGCCAAGACTTTCGGGATTACGGGATGGGTGAAGAACCTTTACGACGGACGCGTCGAGGTCCTGGCCGAGGGAGGCCGCGAGGATCTCGACCTCTTTCTCGCCCGTCTCAGGGAAGGCCCGCGCCTGGCCCTCGTAGAGGATTTTGACGTTGCCTGGGAAGAGTTCAGGGGCGAATTCCCGGACTTTCAAATCACATTTTAGAACGGCCGGCCGGACCGGCGGGGATGGAGCTTCAGTCCCGTTCGCGAGATTCCTGCGACTCAAGTTCATGGAGTTCGGCGAACGGTACGGAAGCTCCAACGTTGGCGAAGGTTGAATCCCACGGACGGAAATCTGTGGAGCTTCAGTCCGCCCGGGATTTCCGGCGGCATTCCTCGGAACAGAAAAAACACTCCTGTCCGCCGCGGACTTCCCGGATGGCCTCGTCCCGGGGGATGTAGGTGTTGCAGACGTCGTCCTTGACCATCACCCCTTGAATCTGGGAGGGTTCCTTTGAGGATTTTTTGGGACGGGTCGCGGCCCGGTAGAGGCGGAAAAGAAGGTAGGCGAGATACAAAAGGAAGGCGTATAAAACGAGCCGGAACAGTCCGCCGAGCATGAATCGAATGTAGACCATTTCCCGGGGGCTGTCAAACAGGCCGATACGGAAGCTCCATGGACCCTCTTCCGTGGACTCCCGCGAAGGGGATTGATTCGCCGGAGAATGAAAAGTAAGATGAGGGCGCATCCCGAGCACCGCTATGGACGCCTTTCTCACGCCGGACGAAGTGGCCGCAAGGCAAAAGGTCCGCGATTATTTTCGCGAGGGCAAGGCCTTGGCTGAGGGTGCCCCGTCCGGGCCTCGGGGTTCGAATCCCCTCGGATCATTTCTGAAAGAATTGGGGTTTCCGGGGCCGTCAGCGGCCGGGGACAAGGGGAGAGCGGCGAGTCTCCTCGTCAAGGCGCTGGTCATCGAAGAATCGTCTTCGGCCTCTCCCCGGCTGGGGCGCGAATTGGTTCCGTCCCCCGGCGGCGCGATCCGGAGCGTATCACATGCCGAAGAAGAGGCGGCGGAAATCGCCTGGAAGATGGGCGCCGCGGCGGCCGTCCTCCGGGCCTGCTTGAAGGCCGCCGGCGAACAGGGGTTTTTCGCCAGCACGCTCATGGACCATCAGAAGGTCCAGATGACGCTCGGCGATATTCTCTCCGGGCTCGAGGCGGCCCGGCTTCAGTCCTACCGGGCCTTCCGCCTGATCGACGGGGGAGACGAGTCCCGGGGTGCGGAGGAACTGCGGCGCGCGGCCGGCCTGGCCGCCCGGGCCCACGGCGAGGCGATGGGCATGGCCTCCGCCCTCCTCGGCACCCGCTGGCTTTCCGAAAACATGCCCGACAACGAAAGGAGTCGCTGATGAAACTCGAGACTCTTTACAGGAAGGCGGTCGCCGTCGGCACGGCCCGGGACCTCCGGGGGCCGGACGAGATCCGGAGACTTCTCGAAGACGAGGACGCCAAGTTCAAGAAGCTTTCGAAAGACGAGGCCGGCTCCTACGACCGGGACCGGCTGTTCAATCCCTATGCCGACACGCGGATCCTCACGGGAGGCCCGGACACCGAGGTCCGCCGCGTCATCGTGGGCATCGACATGGAAGCGGCGGAGGTCCTCCTGGCGCATACCCTCAACCGGGACTTCGGGCGGAAGATCGACCTCATCATCGCCCACCACCCGGAAGGCTATGCCCTGGCCCGGCTGCACGACGTCATGAGGCTGCAGTCGGACCTCCTGGCGGCCTACGGCGTCAACATCTCCGTGGCCGAACAGCTCATGGAGAAGCGCATGGGCGAAATCGAGCGCCGGCTCCTCCCCGTGAACCACAACCGGGCCGTGGACGCCGCCCGGCTCCTGGGGCTTCCGATGATGTGCATCCACACGCCGGCCGACAACTGCGTGACCCTGTATCTCAAGGAGCTTTTCGAAAGAGAGAAGCCCGACAAGCTCAAGCACATCGTCGACCTTCTCAAGAAGATCCCCGAATACGGAAAGGCCGATCGGTCCGGCGCCGGCCCGAAAATCGTCAGCGGATCCGACGGCGCAAGATGCGGAAAAATTTTCGTGGACATGACCGGGGGCACCGAAGGCCCCAAGACGATTTTCGAGCAGCACGCGATCTCGGGGATCAGCACGGTCGTCGGCATGCACCTCAGCGAGGACGCCCTGGACAACGCCAAGAAAGCGAATCTGAACGTGGTCATCGCCGGCCACGTTTCGAGCGACACACTGGGGCTGAATCTCCTCTTCGACGAGCTGGATGCGGCGGAACCCCTGGAGTTCGTCGGGGCCTCGGGATTCGAGAGGATCAGAAAAGCGGACCGTTAAGGGACGGCCTTACGTCCAACCAAAGCGATCCTGGGAGAACAGGGTGACGGCCCATCGTGCGAAGGCCCGGGCCTCGGCCAAGTCATGCTCGTCGGGATGCGTGGCCGCGGAGGGAGCCATGTCCGCCCAGGCCTCATGTTCCGGCGACTTCTTCAGGACCTCCAGGGCCTTCAGGGAAACTTTTCCCCGGCAGGAGAACGTGCCTATGAGTTTGGCCTTGGCCACGAGGATCGAGGCATACTCCAGGGCCTCCCTCGAGAGCCGGCTCCCCGTGACCGACCCGTGAGTTGAAAAGAGAGCGACTTTTTTACCCTGGGGGATCTTCTTCAGGAGGACCTCCGCCTGGTAAGGGACGCTGTGCGAATGGACCGGAAATCCCACGAAGATGTTTTGATAAGGACCGAGGTCGTCGACCTCCTCGACGGGCTTGAGAACCTTTTCATCGGGAAGCTCTTCAAAAATCGCTTCGGCGACCTTCCGGGTGTTCCCGGTCAGGCTGAAATAGGTTACGAGCGTCTTGGCCATGCCGACCGTCCTTTCTTATCCTGATCCAAGTTCCGGTCCGTTATTGTCCCAAAAAACTGCGCGGAATGCCATTCACTCTTCGACCGGGATGTCCATGGTTACGGTCGTCCCCGCCCCCGGCTCGCTCGTGACCTGGATCGTCCCGCCGTGCTCCTCGATGATCTTCTTGGCGATCGGCAGGCCGAGCCCCGTTCCCGAGTCCTTGGTCGAAAAATAGGGGTCGAAGATGCGATCGATCGTCTCGCGGCTCATGCCCGAACCCGTATCCCGGATGGCGATCCTGAGCTTCCGGGCGTCGCGGCCCACGGCGACCGCCACCTCGCCTTTCTGGCTGATGGCCTCGATGGCGTTGGCGACGACGTTCCGCAGGGCGGTCTTGAGCTTGGCCGCGTCGCCCCTCGTCCGGAAGTCCCGGCCGGCGTAAACGACCTTGAAGCGGATGCGCTCGGAAAGGAGTTTCCGGTAGGGCCGGAGAGTGTCTTCAAGGACCTCGGCCAGGTCCAGGGGGTCCTTGCGGAGCGTCGTGTCCCTGGATATCTCCATGAATTCCTGGGCGATTTGCCGCAGGTTATCGACCTCGCTGATGATATAGGACATGGACTCCTTGAGCGCCCGGTCGAAGTCGCCGTTCTTGTCCTCGTAGACCTTGAGGACGTGCTCCGCCGAAAGCTGGATCGGGGTCAGGGGGTTCTTGATTTCGTGGGCGACCTTCCGGGCCATCTCGGTCCAGGCCACCTTCTTGCTCATCTCGGCCAGCTCCTGCTCGTGGGCCTTGAGGTTCTTGATCATCGTGTTGAATCCTTCGATGAGGGTCATCATCTCGTCGCTCGACTTGTGGTCGATGCGCACTTCGAGGTTCCCCAGGCCGACCTCCCGCGTTCCGGCCAGGAGCTTACGGACCGGCACGATGATCATGGACCGGATGCCGCGGGAGAAGAGGATGACCAGGACCGAGAAGAAGGCGGCGAGGAGGACGAGGAATTCGACGATCTCTCGCGTCGCCCGGGCCACCTCCTCCTGCTCGAAGGGAAAGGGGAGGGAGATGAACAGCGTCGAGTTCTGGAATTCGTAGGGAACGGTCAGCGTCTGGAAGGAGTAGCCGCCGACCGATGTGCGCTTGGTGAAAAAGGGTTTCTTCTCGTAGACGAGGCTTTCGTAGGCCTCGCCGTCGAGGAGGTCGGGCAGCAGCCCGCTGTCGAAGAATTCGAGCCGGCTCGAGGCCTGGAGCATCGCGTCCTGGTAGAGGTTGACATCGTTCGAGAGGGTCGAACTGACCCAGAGGGCGAGGTCTGCGGTCGGCGCCAGGTAGGGCGACACGTTTTTGTCCCCGACGATGAGGAAGGCCTCCATGAGGCTCTGGGCATAGCTCGCGTGGATCGCGGCGTCCTCGACGAACCGCTCGGTGAAGATGCGGTCGAAGAGACTGCGTGTGAAGACGGTGTACATGACGAGCGGGATCAGGGCCACGGCCAGGAAGGCCGCGTAGACGCGGTTGGAGAAGGACCAGAACGGCCGGGTGAGCCTGGCCTTTCCGGCCAGAACCGCGAGAAATACCAGGACGGCGGCCACGACGGCCAGGTCGAAGAAGAAGAGCCGCAGGAACTCGACGGTCCTGGTTTTGAGCTTCTTCACGGGGGTGAAAAGGACGGAGTTGCGGTCCTGGGACCGGAAGAGGATGGCGTCGTACGTCGTTCCCTTGTCGTTGAACCGCCCCCAGAATGGCCGGCCCGGCACGGCCAGGCGGTTCAGGTCCTCGGCCGGGATCCCGGCGGTCAGTTTCTGGGGATTGAAGAGGGGCCTTCCCTCGAGGTCGTAAATCGCGCAGCCGAAATCAAACTGGCTCAGCGAGGGCATGGGGTCGGTGCGCAGGATCTCGAAATAGGGGTTGGCGGAATAGAGGAACGGCAGCATTTCCGGGTCGAGGGACACATAGAGGATCAGGCGTCCGAGGTAATGCGTCTCGTCGCTCCAGTCCCGGTAGCCGATCAGGAATTCCTTTTCCTTGCCGATGAAACTCAAGGACTGCCGGACGACGGTCCAGTTCCCCGAGCGCGGGAGCTCGGGGGGCTTGATATAGTATTTCGGGACATTGAGGGAGAACCAGCTCAGGCTGTTCCCCTCGGCGTCGCGCAGCTCGAGGCTCGAGTACCAGTTGAACTTGGCGACGAGGCTTTTCTGCCAAAGCGTGTGGGCGAAGTCGTTGCCGGCCGGGAGCGGCGGCGGGTTCTTGAAGAAGGCGGTGATGGACCGCTGGTTCCGGTCGATGTCCGGGAAGGATTGCTCCATCAGAAAATCCCCCCAGGCCTCCTGGTTGAGGATGGTACGCTTGAGCGTCGTCTCCATGAGGGACAAGGTCCTGCTCGCGGTCAGCCGGTCGAGGGACCAGGACGTCCACAGGGCCGCCAGCATGATCCCGCCGACGACGACCTCGCGGCGCTTCAGGATATCCGGCGCGGTCGCGGCGGCATAGACCCAGGAGAGGAGCCCCAGGTGCAGAACCAGGAGGACCGCGGACCTGCCCCCTCCCGCGGCGAACAGGACCACGGCGGCCGTCACGGCCATAAAAAGATATGACAACCAGCGGTTCCCGGCATGAAGGGCCGCCAGCTTGAAGGCCAGGGAGATGAGGAGAAGGAGGGAGGCCAGGAAAAGGAGCAGGCTGAGTTGGAGGACAAGAAACGGCCCGTTGATCGTCCACCGGATAAGGGAGACGTTGGAATTGAAGACGAGCCGCGTCAGGTTGTTCAGAAAGATGATCAGACCGCCGGCGGCCACTCCCCCGGCGAGGAGATGGAGGCCGGGGGCCAGGAACCTCCATGGTTTCCGCTTCCCGGGCCGGAAGAGACGCTTTCCATAAGCCGCCAGGCACCCGCTGAGAGCGAATGCCAGGAGCGAAGTCAGAAAGATATCGGCCGGAGACTGGGTCAGGTTCCAGGGCGATCGAAAGCCGGCTACTGCCGGCGAGAATATCGACAGCGACCGGACGGGCTCCAGACGTCCGACCGGAAAGGCGATGAATCTGAGGCCGGCCAGCAGGAGAATGATCAGCACTCCGGGGAGGATCGCGCGTCCCTCCCGGAACCCCGGCCAGGTCCAGAGATAGACGATCGCAAGCAGGGCGCCGGCGGCGAGCAGAAGGAAGAGGACCAGCCAGAGGCTCTCCCGGACCCGCGTCAGCTTCGAGGTCAGCGAAGGCGAGGACAGGGTCACGGTGGCCAGGACCCGGCCCGCCTCGTTCCGGAGCGGGAAAAAGAGGGTCTGGATCTCGTTTTCCTGCCGGGGCTGGCCGGCGAACCCGTCGTTGTGCCGCGCGAAGAGCTTCTCGAATCCCGAGACGTCCTGCTTGAAGTCCCAATAATCGATGTCGAAGTCCGTGCGGAAGGCCGGCTGGAGGGCGTGGGATTCGAGGACGTACGAGGACTGGAACTGGGGGATGAACGCCAGGAGCTTGAAATGGGCGAGGAGGCTTCCGTCGGCGCCGCGGGGCTGGAGCGAGGTCAGGTAAACCGAGGATTTGCTCAGGATGAGGAACGCCGCGGACTGCGCCTTGAGGGTCTTGAAGCTCTCGGCGGGGACGAGGTCGATGAGGCTGATGACGTTGCCGTACCAGATCACGGGGTTGCCGTCCCCGTTGGTCAGGGCGACGCCTTCGGTTCCCGTGTCGAGGCCGGACGTCTTGAAGAGGTTGAAATAGACTTCCGGGTCGGCGGGGAGCGGGGCCGCCGCGAAACGCGTTTTCCGCGATTCGAGCGCGGCCAGGAGGCGGGCGAAATCCCGCCGGACGGCCTGGGCCTCGTTTTTGAGCGACGCAAGGCTCTTCTGGTCGAAGTTCCTGGCGATAAGCCGGGGCAGGGCGAGCGAGAGGAGGGCGACGATCAGGGCCAGGCCGGCCGATCCGGCGCAGCCGGCGAGGAGGGCCCGCCGGCGGCGGGTCGGCTTCCCTTCCATCAGAGTTTCTCCGCCCGGATTTCGACGATCCTGAGGGCCTTCCCCGAGACTCCGCGCCCGGGCCGGGAAGCGACGTTCTCCGGGACCAGGTAGAAAAAGACCCGCAGGGGATATTGATTGCCCGTCTTCTCGTCCCGAAACGACCAGCGCGCTTTCAGGATCCCGCCGGGCTGGCCGGGAATGCTCAGGAAGCCGGCGGAGACGAAGAACTCGGTCGTCTTGTAGACCGAGAAGATCCGCTTGAACACGAGGAAGGCTTGGTCGGGGGAGAGCTGGTCGGCGAGGGACAAGGGGTCGGGGAGCGAAACCGGGATGTCCCCTTCGGCGGTCAATATGCCGCGGAGAATCTCGGGGGAATTCTCGAGGAAGGCCCGTTCGAGGGGCTTGGTGACCGGAACCGGGAGCGACAGCAGGAAAGACAGCGCAAGGACGTTGAGAATAGTCACGGGCCTTCTCCCATCTTAGCACAGCCTTTCAGAGGCGGGCAAGAGAAGGTGAAAGCGTGACGTGAGAAATCCCCTCCCGCGGAGGGGAACAAGAACAGGGAGGCGATCAGGGACGGATCAGACGCCCTCTTTTTTCTCCGCCGTTTCCTGCTCGAGTTTCTTGGTTCTCTGGGCGTCCTTGATGCTGCTGATTCCGGCGATAAGGCCGATCAGGCCGCCGAAGAAGAGGATCGGGGGGATGAAGCCGAGGACCACCTGGACGAAGGCATGCCGGAAGGGGGCGGATATGATGATCAGGGCGAGGCCGCCCGCCATGGCGACAAGGCCGCCGAGAACGGCTATGTACTTACCCATTGTTGGACCTCCCTCAAAATGTATCGCTAGGATTATATCAAAATGCCGGGCGGACGCGCAACTGATTTTTATAGGGGGTCACCGATACCTCCGGACAGGCTGGACCCGGCCGCCGTCTTCGATTAGAATGTCGGAAACGCGAGTTCAAGGAGGCGACCATGACTTTCGAACGGAAAAAAATGATTCTTGCCGCCGGGCTCGTTCTCTCCATGGCGTTCGCCGCTTATCCGGGACAGGACGCCGCCGGCGTATTCGCGATCGGCGACCTCCGGGTCAAGCCCGGGGAGATCGCCTCGGGCTACCTCGCCGTCCCCGAGAAGGACGGCGTGGGGACGAAGATCCCCATCACCGTGATTCACGGCGCGAAGAAGGGCAAGGTCCTGGCGCTCGTCGCCGGCCTCCATCCCGTCGAATATGCCCCGATCCTCGCCCTCTACCGCCTGAAGGCCGCCCTCGATCCCGCGACCCTCACCGGCACGGTGCTTATGGTCCACATCGCCAACGTGCCGGGCTTTCAGAAGCGGTCGATCTATTATGTTCCCAACGACTGGAAGAACCTCAACCGTGTCTTCCCGGGGGACCTCAAGGGCACCCTGAGCCAGCGGATGGCGGCCGTCATCAACGAGCAGGTCGTCAAGCGCTGCGATGCCCTTCTCGACATGCATTGCGGCGACGGGAACGAGGCGCTCATCCCCTATACCTATTGGATGATCAGCGGCAACAAAGCCTTTGACGAGTCGACCCGGCAGCTGGCCCTGGCCTTCGGCCTCTCCTATATCATCATCGACGAGACGCGCGGCCACGACCTGGCCGATTCGAAATACCTGGGCAACACCGCCATCCTGCAGGGGAAACCGGCCATAACGACGGAGGCCGGAAACCTCGGTCGCACCGACGAGGAATCCGTCGTCCGGAACGTGAAGGGCGTCCTGAGCGTCATGCGGTTTTACGGCATGATCGCCGGCGCTCCCGAACCGGCCGCCGACCCGGTGTGGATCGACAAATACGAGGTCGTCTATTCGAAGTGGGACGGGCTGTTCTTCCCCCGGCTCGAGATGGGGTACTACGTCAAGGCGGGGCAGGTCGTCGGGACGGTCACCGATTACCTCGGAAACGTCCAGGAGGACGTCCGGGCGCCTTTCACCGGAATCCTCCTCTACACCATCCACACGCCTCCGTGCAACGCCGGTGAGCCGCTCTTCGAGGTTGGCCGGGTCAAAGAGAAATGACCCGGCCGATGGGCATCAAGGCGGTCATCTTCGACCTCGACGGCACGGTCGTCGAGAACGCCTATGACTGGCCGCAAATCAGGCGCGAGCTCGGCAACACGGACGTATCCATCCTGCACTATATCTGCGGCCTCGAGGAACCGGAGAAGTCCCGGAAATGGGCCATCCTCGAGCGCCACGAAGCCGAACAGACAGAGCGGTCCGTCCTGCGGGAAGGCATGCGGGAGCTCCTGGGGCTGCTGAAAGGACGCGGAGTCCGGTCGGCTCTCGTGACCAACAACTCCCGTAAGAACACCCACTATCTTCTCGAGAAATTCGGCATCGGGTTCGACCGCGTCATCACCAGGGAAAGCGGGCTTTGGAAACCCTCGGGCGCGCCGTTTCGCGACGTCCTGCGGGCCTTCGGGATCAGCCCCGGAGACTGCTGCGTCGTCGGGGACACGCGGTTCGACATCCTGGCCGCCCTGGACGCCGGGGTCGGCCCAATATTCCTTCTCGCCGACGACCCGGACGAATTCGCCGGCTTTCCCGTCGAGGTCTTTCCCGAAATCGGGCCCCTCCTGGAGCGGCTGGAAGAACTCCTTTAACCGCAGTTCCCCAAAATCGACGCTGAAGCTCTAAAAACTTACACCTGATGAAGCCCGCGAAGGGAATTAGGTGCGAGGGAGGGGATAAACATCACCCGAAAGCCCCCGTAGCGGAGGGGGTCCCGGCGGCTTTGCCGACGGGGGAACCGACGGGACTGGTTCCCGGGGGCGCGGGGGATAAGGGTGATGTTTATCCCCTCCCTCGCCCTCAACCGAGCTCGAATCAGCCGCGGGGGGATAAGGATGGACCCTGTGCCCCCCCTGTGTATGAGCCACTTTTGAAACGATTTCGGGGCGTCCGTGGTATTAGACAATGAAGCGCAGGAACCGAGAAACATCTAAGGAGGACAACGTGAATCATCGGTTCAAATCAAGGTTTCTGGGGATTCTCGGTGGCCTGATCGTTCTCGCGACGCTGGCGCCGCGGCTTCACGCCGACGGCTTCATCGTCCCGAACCCCAGGCCCGGGGAAAACATTCCGCCGCTCACGGTCAAGTACCACCACGTCACCGTGGAGATCGTGAACCAGGTGGCCAAAACTTCGGTCGATCAGGTTTTCATCAACAATTTCGACCGGGACATCGAGGGCACGTACATCTTTCCCATTCCGGAGAACGCGGCCCTGTCCGAATTCGCCATGTATATAGGAAACGAACGGGTCCGGGGCGAGATCCTGGACAGCCAGAAGGCGCGCGGCATCTACGAGGCCATCGTCCGGAGGATGCGCGACCCGGGGCTCCTCGAGTATCTCGGGCGCAACATGTTCCAGGCGCGCGTGTATCCCATCCCGGCACACGGCGAAAAGCGGGTCCAGATCTCGTATACCGAAGTCCTCAAGTCCGATGGCAGCCTGGTCAAATACCAATATCCGTTGAACACCGAGCGGTTCTCCCGCGACCCCCTCAAAAACGTCAGCGTAACCGCGCGCGTCGAGAGCCAGGTCCCGATCCTCAACGTCTATTCGCCGTCGCACAGGATTTCCGTCCGGAAAGAGGGAGACCACAAGGCTTCCGTCGGTTACGAGGACGCCAACGTCAAGCCGGACCGCGATTTCGTCCTCTATTATTCCCTGTCCAAGGATGACGTCGGCCTGACCTTCATGAACTGGCAGGGGGCGGAGGGCGGCTATTTCATGCTCCTGGCCTCACCCCGGTACGCCGTAGAGAGGGCGAGAGTGATCGCCAAAAACATCGTCCTCGTCCTCGACAGCTCGGGCAGCATGCGCGGGAATAAGATCCGCCAGGTCCGGGCCGCGGCCCGTTTCATCGTCGAGCACCTGGGCCCGGACGACCTCTTCTCGCTCATCGATTTCGATGACAGCATCACGCCGTTTTCCGAAACTCTCGTTCCGCCCGACAAGGAGCGCGTCGATAAGGCGCTAAAATTCATCGACGGCATCGAGGACTCGGGCGGCACCAATATCAACGACGCGCTGACCAGAGCCTTCAAGCTCATGCGGTCCGGAGAGCGGCCGAACTACGTCCTGTTCCTGACCGACGGCCAGCCCACCGTGGGGATAACGGAAACGCCTGAGATCCTGAAAAACATCGGCCGGGCCAACGCGTCGGCGTCACGGCTCTTCGCGTTCGGAGTCGGCG
>Ga0315281_10007216_pt1 | contig 15693 bp, 17 predicted proteins | sample YL17G07_0_MG_FD_204540 | JGI IMG/M metagenome (GOLD analysis project Ga0315281, IMG submission 204540) | Sediment microbial communities from Yellowstone Lake, YNP, Wyoming, USA - YL17G07_0 | ecosystem: Environmental > Aquatic > Freshwater > Lake > Sediment | place: USA: Wyoming | collected...
TACCACCCAGGGGGTTGGCTTTAGTATAGGCTACAATCGGCTTGAGATCAAAGACGCCAAAAACAAGGCCTGCACCTGACCATGAGGCCGCTCGGAACTATTCCCTCTTTTTATCCCCACCTTCGGGTGGGGATTTTTTTATATGGGCGTGCAATCCCTTTGGGAATGAGATTGCTTCGGCTTCGCCTCGCAATGACAATCATTATCGGTAGACTTGGGAAATTAATGAAATGGATCGGCCTGCTTCAGCTTTTCTCACCCTTGAACACATCTTGTTTAAGGCGATCAATGGAACAGTAACTTCCCTTCAGTTTCCTTACAAATTCAAGAAAGAGTTTTGTAGAAGGAACCTCTCTTTTAGATATTGGATGGACAAGATATAGCCAGCGATAGAAAGGATTTTTCAGGCCTGCCAGTCTGACAGCATTAACTTTCCCCTCACTCACCTCCTGAGATACGAAATGCTTCGGTAATATAGACCATCCAAGGCCTTCTACTATGGACAGTTTTACAGCTGAACCGCTTCCAAATAAAGCCATTACTTGAAAATCCTTTAATGTTACATTATAACTTTTAAGAATCTGTCTGAGGATACAGCTTATCCCACATTCAGGCTTCAGGGAAATAAACTTTTTCCCCATCAAAAACTTTATGTTGATTTTCTGCATGTTTTGTAACCCATAGTTTCTCGGTACAACGATCTCCAATTGTTCCTTTGAACATTTTTCAAATTTAAGCTTCACTTCAGTTGCACTGTCCGAGGTATCCCTAAAGCCAATAATAGCAGCATCCGTTCTGCCCTCTAATAATGACTTAATATTTGATTGATAATCCATTGCTGAAAAATTAATGGAAAAATCAGGGTACTCTTTTATAAACTTCTGAAGGATCCACGGCATATAGGTTTCACTAATTAAAATGCAGGAACCTACATTAATATTATTGGGTAATACATGTGGGGTTTTGCCAAAAAGTGTTTTCATTTCAGCATTTATTTCGTCGAACATCTGAAGAATTATTTTTGCACGTGAATAAAGTGCTTTGCCTTCTTCAGTTGGTTTTAACCCTTCAGAATGACGAGTGAATAGCTTGATATCATAAAAGTCTTCAAGCGACTTGATCTGCATGCTGATAGCAGGCTGGGTAAGAAAAATTGAGGTTCCTGCCGAGGTCATCTTCCCGGTCTCAACAACAATTGTAAAAACCTTAAGAGAAAAAAACCAGTCCAAAAAATCTCCTATGGTTAAAGGTTGAAGATAAACAGGACTCGTTGTAACCCAAACTTGTAACATATTTAGCATACCATGAGTGTCGAGACATTTCCAGAATTAAAAACTACCGTCATGCCGTGCGGTACGATTGTCTCAACTTCTTATTCCGTTTACTAATAAGACCATATCTAAAGTCACATCCCTATAACTATATCTGCCATGCTGGCTTGTCCAGCATGAACTCTTTAGCATTTCCATCTTGACTTTCCAGTCATATGGAAAGTTTATAAAACAGAAAATATGTTCTTGATATCTGTTTCGATTTGACCCAATTCAATGTCCGGCGAGCGTTTTACGTTAGCATTGATTCTCCATGGCAAGATATTTGCAAGAAATACCCTTGATAATATATTCTAAAATGAAGGAGGGATAAAATATGTGTGTTGGTGTTCCGTCAAAAATAGTAAAAATTGATGATTATATGGCAACCATTGATGTCGAAGGGGCTCAAAGAGAGATAAGCCTTCTTCTTTTAAGTGAAGATGTCAAGGTTGGAGATTATGTCATTGTCCATGCTGGGTTTGCAATCCAGAAGATTCAGGAAGAGGATGCTCATGAGAATCTAAGACTTATGAAGGAGATGTTTGGGGTAGAGGATTAAGGAATATCTTTTTATGATGGCGATAACATCAGGATATAGCATTTTCGCTCATTCTCGTCCCGATAAGATCGGGACTCCGAGGCTTTTGCCTCTCGATATTAAAATAGTCTTAAAGGACTATCAGCAAAAAAATCCGCTCAAATGCCATATCCTGACATAACGGAATTGGAGATACTCATGAGAATTAAAAACAGATTGAAGTTTGTTTTTAAAATCTGTTAAATTTATAGATTGGAGTTTATAAATAGCAAATTGTAAGGCTCCATGTACATGACGCCATAAAGGAGGAAAAGGATGGTAAACCTAACCGAAACAGCAGTTCAGAAGCTCAAAGAGGTTCTCAAGCAGGGAAATATTACAGACCAGGGAGTAAGGATATTTGTTTCTGCCGGTGGTTGAAGACCATCTCTGGCTATGGGTGTAGCCCCAGCTCCTGAGGATGGTGATTTAACACTTGAGAAAGACGGATTGAAGTTATTTTTAGATAAAGAAGCGAATAACATGCTTTTAAATGCAACCATAGATTTTTCAGATGATCAAGGGTTTGCAATAAGCGGAATGAATCAAAGCCCATGCGCCTGCCCAACCTCAGGTAGCAGCTGTCAGTAAATTTATAATGGTCATTGCGAGAAATCCCGAACCCATTCGGGATGACGAGGCAATCTCAAACAATGAGATTACCACGCTGCGCTCGTAATGACAACGAAATTTCAGCAAGCCAGGAAATGATCAACTTCCTATGAAAAAAGTAATGTTTTTATGTACAGCAAACTCCTGCAGAAGCCAGATGGCTGAGGGATTTGCAAGGGATTTCGGTAAAGGATTAATAGAAGTCCATAGTGCTGGCCTTATGGCAGCCGGAGTCCATAGAAGAGCAATTGCTGTCATGCAGGAAATTGGAATAGACATATCAAAGCAGAAATCCAAGGAGATAGATGAAGAGTTGCTCAGAAAAATGGACATTGTTGTAACACTCTGCGGGAATGTTGAAGAAACATGTCCCTGGACCCCTCCTCAGATACAACGAATCCACTGGCCTATCAAAGACCCTGTCGGAACAGTAGGCACTGAAGTAGAGATAATGAAGGAGTTCCGACGCGCAAGAGATGAGATAAAAGAGAGGGTCATGAAGTTAGTTGAAGAGATATCTGCTTAATATATCAAAATAGTTTGTAGCCTTCCTAAAAACTCAAAAAATTTAATATGTCATGCTGAACTCGTTTCAGCATCTAATAAAATCCATGGGTTATAAGACCCTGAAATAAATTCAGGGTGACAAAATACTGTTTCTGCAACAGCCTGGAAAGCGGGAATCCAGTTTCTAAATTCTACAAAAAATCTTCCTGATTATTTGTCGAGAGGACTACGTACCCCAAGTATATTCTTTGATGCTACATGAGTGTAAATCATCGTGGTCTGAAGATTCTTGTGACCCAAGAGTTCCTGTATTGTCCTTACGTCGTAGCCGTTTTCCAGCAAATGTGTTGCAAAGCTATGTCTGAGCGTATGTACGGAAACAGGCTTTGACAAACAACACAAATTCTCATATACTTCCGTCAATAATACAATAGAATAAAAAAGAATGTTGCGTGAGATGAGAAATAGCGATTAAAGGATTATTTCGTTTATGGAAAGAAGTGATCTTATCGCCTTGCTTTCAGTATGTTTTGCTGCTTTGGCCGCCCTCTATGCCCGCTGGGCTGCTATCCAAGCGCGCAAAGCGAATGAGATAACAATTAAAACAGAATTGAAACCAAGACGACTTTCTGTATATGCTAGCGTGAAGGACTTCCTCCATTTTTGCTCAACCTATAGGACTATGCAGTCCTTGAAGATGGTCCAAGGAACAAGAGACCTTGTGTCAAAAATCTATACATTCAAATGGGAAGTCGAACAACATGGCCCTTTGGATATACCGGAGGTCGAGAATCTCATTGAAAATGCACAGAAAAGAGCGTTGCAACTCCAACGGCTTATCGATCGATTGTCAGGAGCAGATGCCAAGCCAATCGAGAAAGGATTCGAGACTGCCGAAGACAATGTTGATACTATCATAGAATGCTTTGATGCACAGGAAAAAGCACTGAAGGATATGTTTGAACCGTATCTAAGAATCACACAACAACGGCATTAAGGGCGACGGTGCAAGAGAAAAGAGGGACACATCCCTCACGCTAATTCTTCATTGGGTAGAGTAGAGAACTGGCGTAGTAGCGATGCTCTATCTCCAGTTCCCCCTCATCAAACCGTACGTTCAGTTTTCCCGAATACGGCTTTCCAATCATCTTTTCCATTGGCTTTCGCAGTCTGAGTCCATGGAGCAGTTGTCGGTATCTTGTATAATTCAAGGATTTTGTACATATAACATTGCGGATAGTCTTTATATCCGCATGCTCTACTCTTTTTTTGTTTACGTCTTAGATATGTCCTCATCCTTTCCTCAAGGTATCCCTTCAGTCGCATCAGGTCATTACTGCAGTTACCATAGTAAAAATAGTTCACCCATCCCCGGACTACCTCATTGAGTTTGTTGACTACCACCTCTTTTGGTAACGCAAGGTTTTTCCGGCAAGTCAGGTTCTTTATCTCTATCCTGATATGCTTTAATGCTTTCTTTGAAGGTGTCATCAAGGGAAATTTCTTGCCGGTTTTCGGATTCTCTTTGACCTTGATCGTAAAGCCAAGAAAGTTAAAACTCTCCTTTCTTGCATCTACCACATTTGTCTTTTCTTCATTGAGGGTCAATCCTAAGTCTCCGAGAACCGTTTGTATCCCCTTCAATATCCTACCTGTATTGCCTTTGCACAATACGACGAAATCATCAGCATACCGGATGAGCCTCGCCTCCAACCTCTCCTGTACCTTCTTCATCTTCCATATCGTATCCAGCACGCTCAGATAAATATTGGCCAGGAGCGGAGATATTACTCCTCCCTGCGGGCTTCCCTTGTCATTACCTTTGTAGGTCTTCTTATCATTGTCCTCCTCCACCACCGGTGCTTTTAGCCATAGCTTGATAAGCCTCAGTATGTTCTTATCTACTATCCGTTTCGATACAAGTGCGAGTAGTTTGTCGTGAGCTATATTGTCAAAATACTTCAATATGTCAGCGTCTATTACCTGTGTTTTCCCGAATCGTAAGTGAACGTTTACATCATTCATGGCTTGATGGGCGTCTTTTTTCGGCCTGAATCCATATGAGTTTTCTTGAAAATCAGCTTCAAATATCGGCTCAATTACTATCTTTACCGCCATCTGTACTACCCTGTCTTTAACTGTCGGTATCCCCAGCGGCCTCTTGCTTCCATCCGTCTTCGGAATATATACCCTTCTGACAGGCATAGCCCGGTAAGTCTTGCTCTTCAATTCATCAGCTATGCTTGCAAGATACCTCTGCTGCCCCCCTTCCATCTCCTCTATGCTCTCAAAAGTTATCCCGTCTATTCCAGGGGCTCCTCTGTTTGTTCTGATAAGTTTATAGGCATGGCTCAGAATATCCATCCTATAGACTTTGTCATAGAGAAGATAGAATCTGTACTCCTTTTCCTGCTTTGCCTTCTGATATAGTTTCCTCTGAAGTTCCCGAATCTTTTCAGGAGTTTCCAGCATTACCGCAATCTCCTTTCCTTCCTTCCTTCAGAAACGTGATGAAGGCATTGCCCCTTCCCTCTTCCAAGGTTTTGTTGTCCTTGAAATACCATCGGTACTATGGGCAACTCCGACTCCCCTACGAACCTGATGAAACTTCGTTTCCTTATATCCATCAGTTGTCCCAATAATATCGAGACATCCGTAAGGGTCTCCCGTGCTGCTCCGCTTGGCTTCTCCTGCGTGTCGCCCCTGCTACCCCGGAAGCTCACCTGTCGGTTATGGCAGTTTTCGTTAGGACAGGTGTTACAGCCTTCCCCATCTGACCACAAGGTCGGCAACTCCATTAACAAGTTACGAGGCTACTTATAGGTTCGCTTTCGCTGCAACCCACAGGTTCGCTCGACTCACTTATTGAGCCTTTGTCAGAAAACTTAATGCTTCGGATTACTCCTAACATCTTCCTCAAGCTACGTGTGTGAACTGCCGAATTCCCACGGTTGGACTTTAACCAACAAGTCATGCGTTATACACGGCATACGGTCGGGTCTTGCAATGATATATTTGAAGAAAACTAACCTCTTGCTACCTTTAGACTATTAAAAGTCGAACATCTCCTAAAAAATAATTAACAAACCTCCTTCATTCCAGAGGATGCGGTAATCGTCCCAAGATGATTTGGTGGACAAACCCGTGTCTTTGATTTCAGGCGTTCATTTCTAAACACCACCTTGATAAATGCATATAATTAATGCATACTAATACATATAAACCATGCTGATGGAAGGAGGAATTAATGAGGACTACGCTGAACATAGAAGACAAATTGCTTGACAGAGCATCAAAATTGACCGGTATTAAGGAAAAAACTTCACTGGTCAGGCTTGGGCTGGAAGCACTTATAGCAAGGGAAAGCGCCAGGAGACTCGCTAAACTGGGGGGGACCGAAAATAAGTTGGAGAACATACCTCGCAGAAGGTCAACAGGCACATAAAATGGTCCTTGTTGACACCTCAGTGTGGATAGCCTATCTGCGAGATGGAAATGTTAGGCTTGAAACATTATTGAATAATGGCGACGTTGTCTGTCATCCTTTCATAGTAGGTGAACTCGCTTGTGGTAATCTCAAAAACAGGTCTGAAATACTTTCTCTCCTGCGGGCACTCCCTATGGCAACTCATGTAGAACATGAAGAAGTGATGCAGTTCATAGAGAATTATACACTTATGGGAAAAGGGTTAGGGTACATTGATATACATTTGATTGCTTCGGCTGTATTAACTAAAGTTCCACTTTGGACATTTGACAAAAATCTGGATGAGATTTCTTCAAAGCTAAGTTTAGAATATTGATCACCTAATCAATATCTGTAAACTTTACTAAGGTGCCTTTCTTAGCAGTCCCATACCTGAAGATCGTTATCCCTTTGCAGTTTTTCTCGTATGCAATAAGAAACGCCCTTGAGACGTCTTCTTTTTTTGCTCTATGGGGCATATTAATAGTCTTTGAAACAGCATTATCTGTAAACTCCTGAAACCTCGCCTGCATCTCAATGTGGTCATCCGGGGGTATTTCATGTGCTGTTTTAAAGACACTCCTTATCCCCTTTGTAAAAGGTCTCATAGAGGGTCGGGTCTTGCAATGATACATTTGAAAAAACTAACATCTTGCTACCTTTATAAAATTAAAAGTCAAACATCTCCTAAGAACGTCGTCAATCCGATGGCTGATAGCAGCTACTGATCTTTATCGTATCCAGTAAACCCTGTGGTGATGATAGGTTAGTTTATTTGACAAAGATGATAGATATACTGATAATTGATAAATGCCAAATGTTAAAAATATTCCTGGGCCATATAGATTTTTCTTCTATAGCTTTGATTGTAATGAGCCAATGCATGTACATATTCAGAGGGAAAGAATGGTCTGTAAGTTCTGGCTGGACCCAGTCGTGTTGAGCAAAAATCACGGCTTTACATCAAAGGAGTTAAAAACTATACGGGAAATTATTTATAATAATAAAAATAAAATAATGGAGGCATGGTATGAGCACTGCGGTGAAACTTCAAGAAGTCAGGATTAAAAATATAAGTGTCAACGAGGATACAATTACTGCTTATCTCGTTGATGGGCGGATAATTAGTGTACCTCTTGCTTGGTCTTGGCGATTGTCAGAGGCAACACCTGAACAGCGTGCTAATTACGAGATTATCGGAGATGGTCAGGGCGTACATTGGCCAGATATCGATGAAGATATTAGTGCTGAAGGTATGTTATATGGCATCCCTGCTCCAAGACCTCGAAAATCTTCCAAATTAAGTTCAAAATCTGGAAAAAGATTGAAGTAATGGTTAACAAATTTTACTCCTAAGGCGGGTTTTGCTGCAATATCAAATCCTATCTATTACATTTAATCAATATCTGTAAATTTTACTAAGGTGCCTTTCTTAGCAGTTCCGTATCTGAAGATCGTTATCCCTTTGCAGTTTTTCTCGTATGCAAGAAGAAACGCCCTTGCGACATCTTCTTTTTTTGCTCTATGTGGCATGTTAATAGTCTTTGAAACAGCATTATCTGTAAACTCCTGAAACCTTGCCTGCATCTCAATGTGGTCCTCCGGGGGCATTTCATGTGCTGTTTTAAAGACAATTCTTATCCCCTTTGGAACTTCCTTTATCCCTTTTAAATTGCCCTTTTCGACAACTCTCTTTTTTAACTCTTCGCTATAGAAGCCTCTTTCTTTAGCTATTTCGAAGAAGTCCTTGTTTATCTCCTGAAGCTCAGCATCCATTATCAATCTCTTGTATGCAAGGGCAAAGATGGGCTCTATGCCGCTGGAGCAGTCTGTAATGATTGAAAGGGTTCCTGTAGGTGCTATCGTTGTAGTCGTGGCATTCCTTACCTGTGGCATGCCCGGCGTATCATAGATAGAACCTTTAAAATTAGGAAAAACCCCTCTGACTTCAGCAAGCTCAACAGATGCCTGCCTTGTTGTGTTTCTTATGATCCTCATTAAATCACTCGCAAGTCTGAATGCTCTTTTATGGTTATAAGGAATACCGAGAAGTATTAGCATATCTGCCCATCCCATAACTCCGAGGCCTATCTTCCTGTTGCCTCTGTGCATCTTCTCTATTTCAGGAAGTGGATATTTATTAACATCTATAACATTGTCAAGAAATCTCACTGCTGCTTTAATGTCCTCTGTGAGACGTTCAAGATCAATATCTTCTTTCATATCTCTGAACTTGAAAGTTCGATCTTTCAAAATAGAGTGCTTCACATATTTTGATAGGTTGATAGACCCTAAAACGCATGCCTCATAGGGAAGTAATGGCTGTTCACCACAGGGGTTTGTAGATTCGATGGCCCCGATATGGGGAGTAGGATTCGCCCTGTTTATTCTGTCTATAAAGACAACCCCAGGGTCACCAGTCTCCCATGCACTCTCAATCATTGCATCAAATACAGTTTTTGCCTTTATTCTTCCAACTGCAGTTTTACTCCTTGGATTAATTAGATCATACTCTTCATCCTTTTTCATAGCATCCATAAAGGCATCTGTCACTGAAACAGAGATATTGAAGTTGGTTAATTCCAATCCTGTTCTTTTTATTTTTATAAAGTCAAGGATGTCCGGGTGGTCAACACGCAGTATCCCCATATTTGCGCCACGTCTTGCACCACCCTGTTTTATCACCTCCGTAGCCGTGTTATAAATCCTCATAAAAGTAACAGGACCACTCGCTATTCCTCCGGTAGAACGTACAATATCAGCCTTAGGCCGCAGTCTCGAAAAGGAAAATCCTGTGCCTCCGCCACTCTGTAATATTAAGGCAGCATTTTTTAAGGTATCAAATATGGACTTCATGGAGTCTTCCACAGGTAATACAAAACATGCAGCAAGCTGACCAATATCCTTTCCTGCATTCATCAGGGTAGGGGAGTTAGGAAGAAATTTAAGGTTTGACATAAGTTCATAAAATCTCTCTTCCCATTCTTCAGGGTTACTCCCGTAAAGACTTTCCGCAGAGGAAACTGTCATTGCAACCCTTTCGAACATTTTCTCAGGTGTCTCTATAACCTTCCCCGATTCATCTTTGAAGAGATACCTTTGATGAAGAACTCTGCGGGCATTTTCAGTAAGGTTCATGACGATATACTTTTCCTTGCCTCCAGTTTGTTCAGGGCATTAATGTAAGCTTTTGCAGAGGCAACGATTATATCGGTATCAGCACCATGTCCCCTTACTGTCCTGCCTCCTTCTTCAAGAGAGACCAGCACCTCTCCGAGGGCGTCTGTTCCTCCTGTAATGCTCTTTACCTCGAATTTAAGGAGATTGCTTTTCGTATTTGTAATTGATGCAATAGCTTTATATGTTGCATCAACAGGGCCATCACCATATTTCATTTTCTTGATCTTTTTCCCACCTACCTTGAGCGTAACTGTAGCAGTGGGCTTCTTCTTTATACCGCTCACAATATTTAAATCAACGAGGCTGTAAATCTCCGGAACTTTTGCTACATCTTCAGAAATCAATGCCTCAATATCTTCATCAAAAATGTCTTTCTTTTGGTCAGCAATCCTTTTAAATTTTTCAAATGCACTGTTTAGCTCTTCATCAGAAACAACATAGCCAAGCTCCTTAAGCCTTGTTTTAAAGGCATGCCTGCCTGAGTGCTTGCCAAGGACAAGTTTAGTGGAAGAAAGGCCCACGCTTTCTGGCTTTATAATCTCATACGTTGTTTTCTCCTTTAAAAGCCCGTCCTGATGAATGCCCGATTCATGTGCAAAGGCATTTGCCCCAACTATTGCTTTGTTTGGTTGAACAGAAATCCCAGTTATCTTAGTCACAAGTCTGCTCGTTCGCATTATTTCTTCTGCATTAACCCTTGTATCTGCATGAAAAATGTCTCGCCGTGTCCTTAGGGCCATGACAACCTCTTCTAAGGAGCAGTTTCCTGCTCGCTCTCCTATACCGTTTATGGTACACTCGATCTGTCCAGCACCATTCAGGACTGCTATCAGAGAATTGGCTACAGCAAGGCCGAGATCATTATGACAGTGGACAGAAATAACTGCATTCTTAATATTCTTAACCTTATCGTGAATGGTCTTTATCATACTTCCAAATTCAACAGGAATGCTGTATCCGACAGTATCGGGTATATTCACTGTTGAAGCACCAGATTCTATAACTGCTTCTATGACTTCACAAAGGTACCCGATATCTGTTCTCGTTGCATCCATGGGAGAAAACTCCACATCATTGACATAACTCTTTGCAAGCTTGACCATCTCAACAGACCTCTTTAACGCCTCTTCCCTGCTTATGCGAAATTGGTATTTGAGATGGATGTCAGAGGTAGAATGGAAGATATGGATCCTTCTCCTTGGAGCATTGCTTACAGCCTCCCATGCTCTTTTAATATCCTGTTCCTTGGCCCTGGCAAGACTGCAGATAACAGGGCCTTCTACCTCAGCGCCTATGGCCTTTATTGCCTCGAAATCACCTGGTGAACTGATAGCAAATCCACCCTCAATCACATCCACTCCCAAACGTGCAAGTTGTTTTGCGAGTGTCAATTTCTCCTTTACATTCATGGATGCCCCGGGTGATTGTTCACCGTCGCGCAGAGTGGTATCGAAAATCTTTATCATTCTCATTGTGTAGCTCCTGTTTTGCTTATCTGTCTTCTTTTCCTGTAATACAGGATAATATTTTCAATTATACCACCAATCAAATAGGTCATAGCGAACAAAAAGAGGGCAATCTGGGGATGGACAACAACAAGAGTAAAAATCATGACTATAGCGACTAAAATACTAAAAGGTTTTCTCCTGGCAAGATTTAATTCCTTTGCACCATGAAATCTTAATGTACTTACCATGAGTATAGAAAGAAAGATAGTAAGAAGTAAGATAAATAAATTTTTATCCGGCACCGTTTCCCAGATTTCATAGTAGAAGATTATAAGGGTTGCGACTACTGCCGCAGCCCCGGGGATAGGCATTCCTGTAAACGCCTTGAATTCTGTTGAGCCCATCTGAACATTGTATCTGGCGAGCCTCAGAGCGCCACAGACCATAAAGAGAAATGCTGTTGCCCATCCTACTCTTCCAAAGGGCATAAGTGCCCACTTATAAAGCATTACTGCTGGAGCAACACCAAATGCGACGAGGTCTGAAAGAGAATCCAGTTCTATTCCAAACTTTGTGGTACTATGTGTAAGCCGTGCAACCCAGCCATCAAGGCCATCAAATATATTGGATATCAATATTGCCCATGCGGCATGAAGATAATTTCCTTTAAGAGCTGCAAGGATAGAGTAGAATCCAAAGAACATCCCACACATCGTAAGCGTTGTTGGTAATAAATACACACCTTTTCTCATTTCATGTAATTATAATAAAAAAATTATATGTTTGCTTGAAAATTACAAATATCTCTAAGACCGAAGGGATTCAAATAAGAAGGGCAGGGTATAGTATTTGAGCGGATTCTTTTGCTGATATTCCAATGTGTATATTCTAATATAAAGAGGCAAAAGCCTCGGAGTCCCGATCTTATCGGGGCGAGAATGAGCGAGAATACTATGTCCTGCCTGAAAAAGGATTGAATGAAGAAGAAGTCACATCTGTCCTAAAATTGTTTCTCCTGCTTTTACTTTATCGCCCGCCTTAACCTTTATTTTCACATCCTTTGGCAGGTAGATGTCGAGCCTTGAACCAAACTTTATCATTCCATATCTTTCCCCGCGTCTTAGCTTATCTCCTACCTCTGCCCTGCATACAATCCTCCTTGCAAGGAAACCTGCAACCTGTCTTACAACGATTTTTCCATCTTTTCCTTCAAGAACCATAACAGTATTTTCATTTTCCATTGATGCAGCATCCTTATGTGCCACCAAAAACTTTCCGGATGAGTGTTTTACAAGACTTACTTTTCCATCACATGGAGAACGGTTAACATGCACATTAAGTAGCGACATGAATATGCTTATCTCCTTTGACTCAGCCTTCAGATAATCTTTCTCATAGACGTCTTTTATAAGTATTACCTTCCCATCCGCAGGAGATACAAAAATATCTTCTCCTTTGGGAATTTTTCTCTCAGGGTCTCTAAAAAAAAGTAAAACAAATAGTGTGATGGTTAAAGGTAAAATAGCTATCCAAGGCTTTCCAAAAAAATATACGATTACCGTAATGAGTGCAAAAATGATTATAAACGGATAACCATCTGGAGCAATTTTAAACATCTTTCAATAAAGAGCAACGAGTATTTTAGTTGAAAAGGCGCTCTGGATTCCCCCATCGAGAGGCTGTGTCACAATGTCATTCTGAGGCTCCAGCCGAAGAATCTCAGTCTTATAAGACGATGATTTTATGAGATTCTTCACTTCGTTCAGAATGACAAATTTACATTTCAAGGTAATTGCGACACAGCCTCCAAGTCGGGAAATGACATTCTTAATTATAAGTAGTTCTTTCATTGACCCGAAAATACCCCTCTTTGGCAAAGAGGGGAAAGGGGAGATTTTACAAATAATACATAAAACAATTTTTCTTAAAATCACCCTGCATCCCCTTTTCCAATGGGGGAAGAGGATGGTATTTTTATGCTTTTGTCTTATCCACGAGTTTCCCTTTCTTGAGCCACGGCATCATAGCCCTGAGTTTTGCTCCAACCTTCTCTACAGGATGTTCCTCACCTTTTCTTGTAAGGGCATTAAATACAGGCTTATTTGCCCTGCACTCAAGAATCCATTCCTTTGCAAACTGACCTGACTGTACCTCTTCGAGTATCTTCCTCATTTCCTTTTTTGTTTCCTCTGTTATAATCCTTGGTCCTCTCGTAAGGTCTCCATACTGGGCAGTGTTGCTTATAGAATATCTCATTGTTGAAATCCCGCCCTCATATATAAGGTCAACAATCAGTTTTACTTCGTGAAGACACTCAAAATAAGCCATCTCTTGAGAATAACCTGCATCAACAAGAGTCTCAAAGCCTGCAAGTATAAGAGAGGTTAGACCACCGCAGAGAACAACCTGCTCACCAAACAAATCAGTCTCAGTCTCTTCTCTAAAGGTCGTTTCTATGACACCTGCCCTCGCTCCGCCAATACCGGAAGCATAGGCGAGGGCAACACTCTTTGCATTTTTAGAAGGGTTCTGATGGATTGCAATCAGGCAGGGGACACCACTGCCTGATAAATATTCTGACCTGACAAGATGCCCCGGTCCCTTTGGCGCAACCATATAGACATTCACGTTTGTTGGAGGAACAATCTGACCGAAATGGATATTAAAACCATGAGCAAAGCCTAAATATGCACCTTTTTTGATGTTAGGAGCTATTTCTGATTTATATATATCAGCCATATACTCATCAGGCACAAGCATCATAATTACATCTGCCTTTTTTGCTGCCTCTGAAGCAGTGACAACATTAAAGCCGGCCTTTACTGCCTTCTCCCAGTTAGCACCCTTTACCTCACCGACTATCACATTCATTCCGCTCTCTTTGAGATTATTGGCATGGGCATGTCCCTGACTTCCATAACCAATAATAGCTATTTTCTTATTCTTGAGGATTTTTTTATCTGCATCTTTTTCATAGTATATTTTGACCATTACACCCTCCTGAAAAATTAGTTAATTAAATAAGATGCAGTATTATATTACAATGATAAGTTTTTTTTCTAATTTTCGGAATTGGCTCAGGATTTACTATGTAAAAGAGAGGAAATTCAAAAAAAAGTTAGGCGGGCCTTCGGCCCGCCCTTAATTATTTTCTTCTATCCGCCTGATTTAAAGCACTTTCTTTATTGTAAAGAACATGTCACTTGTATCTTTTCCCAGTATAACATTACTTGAATCTCTTAGTTCTACCTTTATCTTGCACAGCAATTTTTTAGTTACAACTGATGGTACTGTCCAGTTACACCATTCATCATCTCCGTTAACAGTGGCTATTTTTTCCCAGGTGCTCCCACCGTCTTTAGTTAAGAATAGTTTTACTTTAGCCACAGGTCTTGATGTCCCATAAACCTTCCATGTGATAGTCCATTTAGTGCCTGAATAGAGAATCTCTTCATAATTTGGTGATGTTAACACTACCCTCGCTCCTTTACCATTCAGTGGCACATTCAACGGGTTCTCATCAGGGTCATTAGAGCTGATCCGCATTGTCGTTAACTTTGCCCCTATTGATGTAGGTGAAAATTTTGCATTGATTGTGCAGCTTCCGCCAGGTGCTATGGTCGGCGTGAGACTTGGACATGGGTTTGGACCGCCCGTTGCAACGCTGAACATTCCGGCATTGCCACCTGTCATAGCAATTGAACTTATCACAAGATTTCCACCACCTATATTAGAAATATGAAATGTTTTTGTGGAAGAGCCGCCTACATTTCCAAAGTTCCAGCTTGTTGGAACTACTGCTATGTCAGGTTCCCATTTGCAAGTAGATGAGCATCCATCTCCATTATTAGTATTCCCATCATCACATTCCTCACCAGGATCAACATGGCCGTTTCCACAGATAATCGGTGAGACTATAACTGCAGCTTCAATTTCGGTAAAGGTCAGTGATTCATAAGGTTCTGGAGGGTCTGTCAATGTCCATTGGACAGGGATAGGCCCTATAGTTTTCCATTCATGTGTCGGGAAGTTCCACTTCCACGGGTAATTCAATAAACCACATTTTCCACCAGGGCTTGGTGAAAAGCCGACATTATAAATGTCATGGGAAGCAAACATCTCATTGTTGTGAACAGTAGGATCATGTGGATAGCCATGTGGTCCTGGACGCACAACCCCTTGTTGTATTAATCCACTTTCGAACGCATCATTATCCGGGTCAGAGATAGCAAACAGGTTGTTCTGTGAATCCACTCCGGCAACGGTAACAGCGTGACCGCCACGACGGCTCCAGGTAATTAGCCAATTATTGTCTCCCAAAGGAACAGCATTATCAACATGCCAGAATCCAAGATCCAGTTTTACATCCTGGCAGCGCTCAACCTCTTCCTCGAGGAAATGGAAGAAATCCATACATGTCTGGTAATCAATGTCCCATGCGGTGTGCTCATAAAGCTTGTCATTGAGTCCATACTCTACAAGGAAGTCATGAATACCAATTTGCTCATCTATAACAGTAGTACCAGTATGGGGTATTCCTGTTCGTTGACCATTGGTATCCTTATACCAGGCTAACTCCTGGACAAAATC